>Ga0335072_10005685_pt1 | contig 18355 bp, 19 predicted proteins | sample Lox_Sample_21_FD_206725 | JGI IMG/M metagenome (GOLD analysis project Ga0335072, IMG submission 206725) | Soil microbial communities from Loxahatchee National Wildlife Refuge, Florida, United States - Lox_Sample_2.1 | ecosystem: Environmental > Terrestrial > Soil > Wetlands | place: USA... | reverse complement strand
GTCGCGTCGACGCGTGGTGTGCCTTCGATCACCACGCTGAAACCCTTGGGGTCTGGCCATTTTGGGTCGAGCGCGTCGTCGCTCATGGTCCAGCAGATGGCGAGCTCGACCACCGGGCGGCCGCCGCGATAGCCCCGATAGGTTCGGCGCTGGCCCCCGGCGGTGCCGGCGGCGTAATCCACCCAGCCCAGATTCAGATCCCGGGTCAGCACCGCGGGCTCGACGAATGCCTCCTTGGAGTCGAGCTCGGTACCAAGCATGGTGGCGATCATGTCCAGCGTCTCGAAGTACCCGAGGCCGTATCGTTGCCTCTCCGGGTCGAGTTGCGTCACCCGCTCACGGGGTGGTTTACCGAATCCGAGCACCTTCCACACGTCCGGTACGGGATAGGTTGTGCAGTCCAACGTTTCGACGAGCTTCACGCTGTCAACCTGTCGGCAGGCACCGGTGAGGAAGCCGGCGACGACGTTGATGAAGCCCGGCTCGAATCCCGTTCCCAGGAAGGTCGCCCGTCCCTCTTGCGCCGCCTCCTCGAGCGCCGGGAGTTCGGCCGGGTGATGCGTGCCGGTCAGAAAATCTCCCGTGGTGACGACGTTGATGCCGGAGCGCAGCATCCTGGTCACCAGTTGGTAGTCGATGACGCGGGGCATGTAGTTCACGCAATCCGGTGCAAGCTCGATCAGCGCGTCGGCATCGTCGGTTGCGGTGACGCCGACCGCGGATTGGCCGGCCAGCACACCCGCGTCGCGTCCCACCTTGTCGGAATCGAATGCATGCACGCCGACTACGTCGAAGTCATCGCGGTCCAGCAGGACGCCGAGCGCGCGCCTGCCGATGTTGCCGGTCGACCACTGGACTACCCGGTACCGCGCCATGCCGTTCTCCTCATGTGTCCAACCAGTCGTCGATGTCGAAGTGGTCGTCGACGGCGCGGATCGTCGCACCGCCGCGACCCGGATAGTGCGCGGGTATCACGGCGGCATTTTGTTCGGCGGCCTCGGTGAATATCCGGCGCCGAGTGATCGCGGCGGCGGTCGCATCGATGTCGAAGGCGCAGGCGTCGTTGGGCCGGCGCAGCTGCAGCGGGCTGTGGGTGAGATCGCCGACGAAAACCGCGGGCTGACCCGCATCGAGCCAGAGCACCGAGGAGCCCGGGGTGTGCCCCGCGGCGGGCCGCAGCCGCAGCGACCGGCTGATCTGATAGTCGTCGGTCCATTGGACGATCTGCCCGTCGACGGGTAACACGCTGTCGGCGAACACCAGCTGGTTACCGCGCTGTTGGGCCTCTTCGTCCTCGGTGCGCGGCGTTGCGCGCGCCGCAGGACCGTCGGGCGCAAAGTGGCGGTAGTCGGCGGCGGGCACCACATATCGGGCGTTGGGAAACGTCGGGACCCAGGTGTCGTTGCATCTCATGGTGTTCCACCCGACGTGGTCGGAATGGATGTGCGTATTGACCACCACGTCCACGGAGTTGCGGTCGATGCCGCAAGACTGGAGCGCAGCCAAGAACCCGGTGTTCAGGTGATCCAGGGGTGGCATATGCGGGCGCGGGCGGTCATTGCCGACACCGGTGTCCACCACGACGGTCAGCCCGTCGACCTCGATGACCCAGCTTTGGACCGCGATGTGCCACTGGTCGGTGTCGGGGTCGAAGAAGTCCGGCACCAACAGGTCGGCGTTGTCCTGCCACCCCGACGGCGGCGTCCGCGGGAAAAAGCGGGTTGCCAGGTCGAACCGAAGTTCCACTACGCGGGCCACATTCGCGCAGCCAAATCGGAACCGGCCCATCGCTACGTCGCGTTGGCGCGCAGATAGCTGTAGACCATCCCGAAGTTGCGGTTCACGTCCTCGGGAATGTCTACCGGCCCGCCGAGAGCCTTTGCACCCCAGACGATTTGCGCGGTGCGCTCAACCAGGGCGGTGATGTGCATGACCTTGTCGGGTCGAGGCCCGACGGCCACCAGACCATGATTGGCGATCAGCGCCGCGCCCCGGCCTTCGAGTGCCTTGACCGCGTTGAGGCCAACCTCGGGTGTGCCGGACGCGGCGTAGTCGCTGCATCGAACGTCGCCGCCGCAATAGACCGCGAATTCGTCGATGCAGGCGGGAATCGGCTCATGGGCGATGGCGAACATGGTCGCCCAGATCGGATGACTGTGAATGACGCTGCCGATGTCGTCGAACGCCTGGTAGCACGCCAGGTGCAGCTTCATTTCCGACGACGGAGATCGGCCTTCGGTGGCCTTCAACACGGTGCCTTCGGGGTCAAGCAATACGAGGTCGTCGAGTTCCATGTCGCGATAGTCGACCGACGACGGTGTGATGACGACGTTGCCGTCGGAGCGCCGCGCCGAGATGTTGCCGGCGGTTCCCTCCACCAGGCCCCGGCGCAGCATGTCCTTGGCGGCGTCCAGCACCGCGGTTTCCGGGTTGGCTACGGATTTCACGGATGTCATGGCCCTAGCACCTCCGGGTTGACGATATTGGCGGGTGTTCTGCCGGATAGCAGCGCTTCCAGGTCGTCGGCGACCATCTGCGCCTGCCGAGCCTCAGTGTTCCATGTGGCGCCCCCGATGTGCGGGGTCAAGACGACGTTGGGCATTCCCACCAGCGGGTGGTCGGTCGGCAGCCATTCGCCGACGAAATGGTCCAGGCCGGCGGCGGCCACCTTGCCGGCGCGCAAGGCGTCGACGAGCGCGTCGGTGTCGTGCAGCTGAGCCCGCGCGGTGTTGAGGAAGACCACGCCGTCGCGCATGGCCGCGAATTGCTCGGCGCCGATCATCCCGACGGTGTCGTCGGTGACCGGCGCGTGCATTGAGACGACGTCGGCCTCGCTCAGCAGTTCGTCGAGGCTGTGGCGGGCTTCGTCGTAGTACGGGTCGTAAGCGATGACCCGCATGCCCAGCCCGGACAGCCGCCATCGCAACGCGCGGCCGACCGCACCGAGGCCCACCAGCCCGGCGGTGAGCCCGGCGATCTCCCAGCCGCGGAACCGCTGATACGGGATGACCCCGTCGCGAAACATGTTGCCGCTGCGGACATCCGCGTCGGCGGTCAGCAGATGACGGGTAGCGGCCAGTAGCAGCGCCACCGTCATCTCGGCGACCGCGTCGGCGTTGCGGGCCGGGGTGTTCAGCACTGGGATGCCGGCCGCGGTGGCACCCGGGACATCGACGTTGTTCGGGTCGCCACGGGTGGACGCGATCGCGCGCAAGGGCAAGTCGAACACCGGGCCGCGGACCGAGTCGCTTTCCACCACAACCACATCGGCGGCTGCGGCGGTGATCCGCTCGGCCAGCTGCTCCGCGCTGCAGATCCGCAGCGGGCTCTGATCGAGCTCACTTATCCAAGGGTCGTATACCACGTCGGTCAGCTGCTGCAGCTTGGCGAACCCCGGTCCGCGCAGCGGGGCTGTCACCAAAGCGCGTGGTCTTGAGGTCACGAACCACAATGCTGGCGTACGGTGACGCCCGTGTCACGTGAAGGCGTCACAATCGGCATCGACGTGGGCAGCACGGCGGTCAAGGCGGTAGCCGCCGATGCCGACGGTCGGGTGACGGCCCGGGCACGGATTCCGCACGGGTTGCGGGTACCGGCGCCCAACCGGCTGGAACACGACGCCGACGAGGCGTGGCGCCGGGGCCCGCTGGCGGCCCTTGACGAGCTGCGCCGGCTCGGTCCCGGGCCCGACGCGCGGGCGATGGCCGTTGCGGCGATGGTCCCCTCGATGACCGCCGTCGACACCGCGGGCACGCCGCTGACACCGGGGCTGCTGTACGGCGACGAGCGGGGCCGGATGCCGGGCGCCGACAACGAGCCGCTACCGGCGCTGGGTGAGGGGGCCGAGTTTCTGCGCTGGACGGCCGCCGAGGTGCCCGACGCGGCCGGATACTGGCCGGCGCCGGCGGTGGCCAACCACGCGCTGTCCGGCGAAGCGGTGATCGACGTCACCACCGCGGCCACGGCGTTCCCGCTCTTCGATGGAACGGGCTGGAGCGGGACCGGCTGGAACGCGACGGCATGCGCCGAGCGTGGCGCGGCCGTCGAGCAGATGCCTCGGGTGGAGACGATCGGGACGGCGGCCGGGCAGGTGCGCGGGACTGGTGCCCTGTTGGGGGTCGGCGCCATCGACGCGCTGTGCGAGCAGATCGTGGCCGGCGCCGATCGCGACGGCGATGTGCTGGTGATGTGTGGCACCACGCTGATCGTGTGGGCCACCGTCGGCGAGGCGCGGCAGGTGCCCGGCCTGTGGACCATTCCGCATACCGCCGTCGGGAAGAGCCAGATCGGGGGCGCCAGCAACGCCGGCGGGCTGTTCCTCGGCTGGGTGGATCGCCTTGTCGGGGCGGGCGACCCGGAGTCGATCGATCCGTACCGGGTGCCGGTGTGGTCGCCCTACATACGTGGGGAACGCACGCCGTTCCACGATCCGGATCGTCGAGCCGTGCTCGACGCCGTGGATCTCACCCATGACGCCGCCTCGCTGCGCAGGGGCGCGTACGAGGCGTCGGGCTTCGTCGTTCGTCAGCTCATCGAACTCGGCGGAGCGTCAGCGTCGCGCATCGTCGCCACCGGTGGTGGCACTCGTGTTCGGCCGTGGATGCAGGCCATCGCCGACGTCACCGGCCTGCCGGTCGAGGTGTCCGCGGTGGCCGAGGGTGCGGCACTGGGAGCGGCTTTCCTCGCCCGCATGGCGGCCGGCCTGGAGACGACGATCGCCGATGCGGCCCGCTGGGCCGCCACCGACCGCGTCGTCGATCCCGATCCGGGCTGGGCTGCGGCAATCGAGGACCGCTACCAACGGTTCCTGCAGCTGGGAAATCGAAGATCTGAGGCGATACCTCCGGCCGCGTTCTAGGCTGGTGCGATGACTGACCACGACCACAAAGCTGCCCGTCGAGAGATCGCAGACGCGCTGTTGCAGGCTCTCGAACGTAGGCATGAAGTACTCGACCTCATGGTGGAGTCCGAGAACAAGGCGGCGGCGGTCGAGGCAATCGTCAAGTTGCTCGACACGTCGCATGTGGCGGCCGAAGCCGTGATGAACATGTCCTTCGAGCAGCTCACCAGGGATTCGCGCCGGCAGATCCAGGCCGAGCTCGAGGACCTGAACAAACAGCTGAGTTTCACGCTCAACGAGCGCCCGGCCAGCTCGGGCGAGACCCTGGAGCTCCGAGCCTTTTCCGCCGACGAGGACCGCGACGTCTTCGCCGCCCGCACCGAGGACGTCGGCGCCGCGGGTGACGGCTCCGGCGGACCGGCGGGCAACCTCGACGACGAGATCGGTGCGGCGCTGCGACGCGTCGACGACGAAGAGGCGGCATGGTTCGTGGCCGTCGATTCGGGGCAGAAGGTCGGAATGGTGTTCGGCGAGCTGGTCGGTGGCGAGGTGAACGTCCGGATCTGGATTCACCCCGAGTACCGGAAGAAGGGTTACGGCACTGCCGCGCTGCGCAAGTCGCGCTCGGAGATGGCGTGGTGTTTCCCCGCCGTGCCGTTGGTTGTCCGGGCGCCCGCGGCCAAACCCGGCTGAAGATTGATCAAGTCAACCTAAGTCAGCACTGCCGATACGTATTTGATGTCACCGAACGCGACCATGGACGGTTGGTCCGGGAACTCAAAACCGTTGTCGGCGTAGAGTTCTGGCGTGCTGTGCACCGTTGACTGCCAGCCGCGATCGGCCAGGTAGGCCACCACATCGTTGCGCTCGCCGGGATAGACCAGGTCCGCCCAGTTGAGGTTCAATCCCAGCCGACGCCAGCGCTCGCTGATCTCGTTCCCCCGCTTTTCGATGCGGTCGCGGATGTTCGGCACGTAGCCGGTGCCTATTCTGCTGCCGCGGGCGCTCAGCGCGGTGATGTTGTCGAACAAGCGGTCCTGCGCGTCCGGCGGCAGATACCCCAGTAGTCCTTCGGCGATCCAGGCCGCGGGCCGCGCGGTGTCGAATCCGCTGTCGCGCAAGGCCGCCGGCCAGTCGTCGCGCAGGTCGATGCCGACCGCCCTGCGGTCGGCGGTAGGGGCCGCGCCAAGGTCGGCCAGGGTGCGGGACTTGAACTCGATCACCTTCGGCTGGTCGATCTCGTAGAGGACGGTGCCTGCCGGCCATGGCAGCCGGTAGGCGCGGGTGTCGAGCCCGGAGGCCAGGATGACGGCCTGGCGCATCCCGGCTTCGGCGGCGTCGGTGAAGAACGAGTCGAAGAATCGGGTGCGGACCGCCATCCCTTCGCTGAGCCGCCGCGGAGTGAATGCCGGATCGTCCTCGGCGACCTCGATTTCGCCGTTCATCATCCGGATAAAGGCGTCCACGCCCACCGCGTTCACCAGGGGCTCTGCGAAGGGGTCGTCGATGAGCGGGTTCGGGCCCTTCGAGGCCATCGCCCGCCGGGCGGCCACCGCGGTGGCGGTGGCGCCCACGCTGGACGCCAAATCCCAACTGTCGCCGTCGAATCGCTTGGTGTCGCTTTGTGTCATGGGCGCGTTCCTAACCGAGCGTTGCGATGACGGTGGTGATGTTGCGCATTTGCGCCAGCTCGTCGTCGTCCGGGAAGACGCGGCCGTAATCGGCGAACAGGTCACGCCGTGGCCGAGCGGTCACTTGCCAGCCACGGTCGCTCAGGTAGTCGACGACATTGCTGCGCTCGCCCTCGAAGAAGAGTCCGGACATGTCGATGTCGCAGCCCAAATTGGCCCACCGCTGGTTGAATTCGGCAGCGCGCTCGGACATCGCCACGCCGGAGTCGGGGTGGTATTCGGTGGCCAGCTTGCTTCCCGGCGCGGACAGTGCGGTGATGTTGTCGAAGAGCCGGTCCTGAGCTTCGGGCGGAAGGTACATCAGCAAGCCTTCGGCGCTCCAGGAGGTCGGTCGTGTGACGTCGAATCCGCTGCTGCGCAACGCGGCCGGCCAGTCTTCCCGCAGATCGATGCTGACGGTCCGCCGGTCCGCGGACGGCGCGGCGCCCAGGGTTGACATCGTGGCGCTCTTGAACTGAATGACTTTGGGCTGATCGACTTCATAGACCACACTCCCGGGCGGCCAGGACAGCCGGTAGGCGCGTGCGTCGAGGCCGGCGGCCAGGATCACCGATTGACGAATCCCGTCGCGGGCCCCGTTGAGGAAGAAGTCGTCGAAGAAGCGGGTGCGCACCGCGATCGAATCGGTCACCAGCTGCAGGTCCCGTTCGCCGCCGTCGGGCGTTTCCGTCGCAACGATCTCACCGTCGACCAGGCGGCGGAAGAAATCCAGCCCGACCGCGCGTACCAGCGGCGCGGCGAACGAGTCGTTGATGATCGGGTCGGTTCCCGCACTGGCCACCGCCCTGGCGGCGGCGACCATCGTGGCGGTGGCGCCCACGCTGGAGGCCAGGTCCCAGCTGTCTTGATCGGTCCGTGTCATCGTGCTCCTTGTACGGGCCAGCTTTTCGATACTTAGCAAATGCAATGAGCCATCCGCACTCTACGCCTCGCCGCTGAGCGCAGGCTGTGTCTTTGCCTACCCGAATCAGCTGTTAGTCTCGTACACGATTTGACGCGCGACGCCGTACGTCCTGGCCTGCGGGTGTTGGGCGCGTGACGGAGAACTAGCCACGGTTGCGCAGGAGGAAGAGTGCTTTCGGCTTTCATCTCATCGCTGCGGACAGTCGATCTGAGACGGAAGATCCTCTTCACGCTTGGCATCGTCATCCTCTACCGGCTCGGTGCCGCGTTGCCGTCGCCCGGGGTCAACTTCCCGAACGTGCAGCAGTGCATCAAAGAGGCCAGCGGCGGCGAAGCCGGGCAGATCTATTCGCTGATCAACCTGTTCTCCGGCGGCGCGCTGCTGAAACTCACCGTGTTCGCGGTGGGGGTGATGCCGTACATCACCGCCAGCATCATCGTGCAGCTGCTCACCGTGGTCATCCCGCGGTTCGAGGAACTGCGCAAGGAAGGCCAGTCCGGCCAGGCCAAGATGACGCAGTACACCCGGTACCTGGCTATCGCGCTGGCCATCCTGCAGGCCACCAGCATCGTGGCGCTGGCGGCCAACGGCGGGCTGTTGCAGGGCTGCTCGCTGGACATCATCGCAGATCAGAGCATTCTCACACTGGTCGTCATCGTGTTGGTGATGACGGCCGGCGCGGCGCTGGTGATGTGGATGGGCGAGCTGATCACCGAACGCGGTATCGGCAACGGCATGTCCCTGCTGATCTTCGTCGGCATCGCGGCGCGCATCCCCTCGGAAGGCAAAACGATCCTGGACAGCCGTGGCGGGGTCATCTTCGCCGCGGTCTGCGTGGCCGCGCTGATCATCATCGTCGGCGTGGTGTTCGTCGAGCAGGGTCAGCGCCGCATTCCGGTGCAATACGCCAAGCGCATGGTGGGCAGGCGCATGTACGGGGGAACTTCGACGTATCTGCCGCTCAAGGTCAATCAGGCCGGCGTTATCCCGGTCATTTTCGCGTCGTCGCTCATCTACATTCCGCACCTGATCACGCAGCTGATCCGGAGCGGAAGCGGCGGCATGGGCAACAGCTGGTGGGACAAGTTCGTGGGCAGCTACCTGTCCGATCCGAGCGACCCGGTCTACATCGGCATCTATTTCGGGCTGATCATCTTCTTCACGTACTTCTACGTCTCGGTCACCTTCAACCCCGACGAGCGTGCCGACGAGATGAAGAAATTCGGCGGCTTCATTCCGGGCATTCGGCCGGGGAAGCCGACCGCTGACTATCTGCGTTATGTGCTGAGCCGGATTACGCTGCCCGGTTCGATCTACCTGGGCGCGATCTCGGTGCTGCCGAACCTGTTCCTGCAGATCGGCAATGGCGGAGCGGTGCAGAACTTGCCATTCGGCGGCACGGCGGTTCTGATCATGATCGGCGTCGGTTTGGATACGGTCAAACAAATCGAGAGTCAGCTCATGCAGCGCAACTACGAAGGGTTCCTCAAGTGAGAGTCGTTTTGCTGGGACCGCCGGGAGCGGGCAAGGGCACGCAGGCCGAGAAGCTCGCCGAGAAGCTCGAGATCCCGCAAATCTCCACCGGCGAGCTGTTCCGCCGCAACATCGGCAACGGCACCAAGCTCGGCCTCGAGGCGAAGCGCTACCTGGACGCGGGTGACCTGGTGCCCTCCGACTTGACCAACCAGCTCGTCGACGATCGGCTCACCGATGCGGATGCGGCCAACGGTTTCATCCTGGACGGCTATCCGCGCTCGCTCGAGCAGGCCAAAGCGCTGCACGAAATGCTGGAACGCCGGGGCACCGCCCTCGACGCGGTACTGGAGTTCCGGGTGTCGGAGGAGGAGTTGTTCCAGCGGCTCAAAGGCCGCGGCCGCGCCGATGACACCGACGACGTCATCCTCAACCGGATGAAGGTCTACCGCGACGAGACCGCCCCGCTGCTCGAGTACTACAGGGGCGAATTGAAGACCGTCGACGCGGTCGGCACGATGGACGAGGTATTCGCCCGCGCGCTACAAGCGCTGGGCAAGTAGCGATGAACTCGCTGGCACGGCTACGGAGTCGCAGGGTCGTGCCGCAGCGGACCGCGGCCGAACTCGACGCGATGGCCGCGGCCGGCGCCGTGGTTGGCGCCGCGCTGGAAGCCGTGCACGCGGCGGCCATCGCGGGGGCGTCGACCTTGAGCCTGGACGAAATCGCCGAGTCGGTGATTCGCGAAGCCGGCGCGATCCCGTCGTTTCTGGGCTATCACGGTTACCCGGCGTCGATCTGCGCATCGGTCAACGATCGAGTGGTGCACGGCATCCCGTCCGCCGCGGAAATACTGGCGCCCGGCGACCTGGTGTCCATCGACTGCGGCGCCGTGCTGGACGGTTGGCACGGTGATGCGGCACTCACTTTCGGGGTCGGCGCGCTGGATCCGGCCGACGAAGCGCTGTGCGCGGCGACCAGGGAATCGCTGGAAGCCGGGATCGCGGCGATGGTCGCCGGCAACCGGCTCACCGACGTCGCGCATGCCATCGAGACGGGCACCCATACCGCCGAAGCCCATTACGGCCGCGCTTTCGGGATCGTGGAGGGCTACGGCGGCCACGGCATCGGCCGCCACATGCACATGGACCCTTTCCTGCCCAACGAGGGCGCCCCGGGCCGGGGCCCACTGCTCGCCCCCGGTTCCGTGCTGGCTATCGAACCGATGCTGACGCTTGGCACCGGCAAAACCGTCGTGCTCGACGACGAATGGACGGTGACCACCACCGACGGGTCACGTGCGGCCCATTGGGAACACACCGTCGCGGTGACCGAGACCGGGCCACGCATTCTTACACTCGCCTAGCCTTGAACTAAAGACCTGCTGGACTCGTTTCAGTAGGCGGAGGTGATCGAGTGGCTCGTGTGGCCGGCACTCGGGCGTCCGGAGCTGCTGAAGCCGCTCTGATGAAGGCGCTCTACGACGAGCATGCCGCGGTCTTGTGGCGCTACGCGCTCCGGTTGACCGGAGATGCTAGCCAGTCCGAGGACGTCGTCCAGGAGACGCTGTTGCGGGCCTGGCAACATCCGGAAGTCATCGGTGACACCGAGAGGTCGGCACGGGCGTGGTTGTTCACGGTGGCCCGAAACATGATCATCGACGATCGGCGCAGCGCACGGCACCGCAATGTCGTCGGTTCGCTCGACGAAGAGGGCGCACCCGAGCAGTCCACGCCGGACGAAGTGAACGCGGCGCTGGACAGGTTGCTGATCGCCGACGCGATGGTGCAGCTATCGGCGGAACACCGGGCCGTGATCGAGCGGTCCTACTACCGCGGGTGGACCACCGCGCAGATTGCCGCAGACCTCGAGATCGCCGAAGGAACGGTGAAGTCGCGACTACACTATGCCGTGCGGGCATTGCGGCTCACTCTGCAGGAACTCGGAGTTACCCGATGACAGTCCAACCACCCACCCGGGGGGTCATCGGCTCCGAATACTTGAGGGTGACAGGAGATGGATGACATGAGGACGCCGCTGCGAGGCATCGGCCCGCCCGGTGACAACGAGGTATTTGATTTGACTATCGAAGACAGCCACCGTTACGCGATGTGGGATGCCGCATACGTGCTGGGGTCGCTGTCTGCCGTCGACCGCCGCGAATTCGAGGCGCACATGGCCAACTGCCCGGCATGCCGGGAGGCCGTCGCCGAGCTCAGTGGCGTGCCGGCCCTGCTTTCGCACCTTGACCGTGACGAAGTGGCCGCGATCGGCGAATCCGTCCCGTCACCAGCGACACCCGAGATGTCCCCGGAGCTGCTGCCGTCGTTGTTGGCAACGGTGCGCTGGCGGCGCCGCCGTACCCGCGTGACGACCTGGGTGGCCTCGTCTGCCGCGGCCGTCGTGCTGGGGATCGGGGTCTTCGTCGGTGTCCAGGGACATTCCTCGACGCCCGCGCCACAGCTGGCCGCGTCTGCGCAGCCGATGTCACAGGTCAATACCAGCCTGCTGACCTCCACGGTGTCACTGTCCAGCCAGCACTGGGGGACCTTCATCAACCTCAAGTGCGTCTGCCTGGCTCCGCCGGACGCGCACCACGACACGTTGGCAATGGTGGTGGTGGGTCGCGACGGCAGCCAAACCCGGCTGGCCACCTGGGTGGCCGAACCCGGCCACACCGCGACGCCAGCCGGCAGCATCTCGACGCCGGTCGAGCAAATTGCCGCCGTGCAAGTGGTTTCCGCTGATACCGGGCAGGTTTTGCTGCAGCGATCGCTGTAAATTCCCACCCGCGGTGAACTGAACTGACCCGCGAGTCGTATTACAGGCATGACAAGGTCGAAACGGGTCGTCGACCACGTTGTCGAACGTCTCGCCTCAATCGGAGTCGACCACATCTTCGGTGTGGACGGCGCCAACATCGAGGATCTCTACGACGCCGCGCATTTCCGCTCCGACGTCACCGCGGTTCTGGCCAAGCACGAATTCTCCGCCGCCACGATGGCCGATGGCTACAGCCGTAGCGGGGCCGGGCTGGGTGTGGTGGCGGCCACCTCGGGCGGCGGCGCGCTGAACCTTGTCGCGGCCCTCGGGGAGTCGCTGACCAGCCGGGTGCCGATATTGGCCTTGGTCGGCCAGACTGCCACAACCATGGACGGCCGGGGCAGTTTCCAGGACACCAGCGGCCGCAACGGATCGCTGGACGCCGAGGCGGTCTTTTCCGCGGTGTCGGTGTGGTGCCAGCGGGTGCTCAACCCGGCGGACATCGATTCGGCGCTGTCGGAGGCCATTGCCGCAGCACGCACCGGCGGGCCGGCAGTATTGTTGCTGCCCAAGGATATTCAGCAGGGATCCGTCGACTGTCTTGATTTCGACGAACCGGCCCGCAATGGAGCTCATGACCTGCGTCCGATCGGCAACCCGGCTTCGATCGCTCCGGTGCTGCGCGACGCGAACGGCCCGGTGACCATCATCGTGGGCGAGCAGGTGGCCCGCGACAACGCTCGCGCCGAGCTCGAAGCGCTGCGCGCGGTGTTGCGGGCACGGGTGGCCACCGTGCCCGACGCCAAGGACGTCGCCGGCACACCCGGGTTCGGGTCGTCGTCTTCGCTCGGGGTAACCGGTGTGATGGGCCACCCGGGGGTGGTCGAAGCGGTGGCCAAGAGCGCAGTGTGCCTGGTGGTCGGCACCCGGCTCTCGGTCACCGCGCGCACCGGCCTCGACGACGTGCTGGCGACGGTGCGAACGGTGTCGATCGGGTCGGCGCAGCCGTATGTTCGGTGCACGCACGTGCACACCGACGACCTGCGCGGCACGTTGCGGATGCTCACCCAGGCACTGTCCGGAGCCGGACGGCCGATGCGCGTGCGGGTGCCCGATGTGCTGCGGCGCACCGAGCTGACGCCGCCGGCGTGCGAGGGCGACGGTGTGCGCTACCGCGACGCGATGGCCGTGCTCGACGATGCCCTGCCCGACGGGGCAGACATCGTGGTGGACGCCGGCAACACCGGCGCGGCGGCAATCCATTACCTGGGGGCGCGTCGGGGCGGCAGGTTCGCGGTCGCGCTCGGTATGGGCGGCATGGGGTACAGCTTCGGCGCCGGCATCGGGATGGCTTTCGGGCGGGCCAACAGCGGACGGCCCCGCGGCCGCACCGTGGTGATCGCCGGGGACGGGGCGTTTTTCATGCACGGCATGGAGGTACATACGGCCGTGCAGTACCGGCTTCCGGTGACGTTCGTGTTGTTCAACAACAACGCCCACGCCATGTGCGTGACCCGCGAGCAACTGTTCTACGACGACCTCTACAGCTACAACCGATTCCGTCCCAGCCGGCTCGGTGCCGGTCTGGCTGCCATGTTCCCGGGTCTGGCATCCGCTGACGTGACCGATCTCAACGGGTTTGGCGCCGCGATGCGCGCGGCCCTGGACGTCGACGGTCCGGCGGTGGTCAGCATCGAGTGCGCCGCAGACGAAATCCCACCGTTCGCACCATTCCTCGCCCAGACTCCACTCAAAGTAGCTTTCCCAGAAGAGATTCCAAGTGTGAAGGAGAACCGAACCGATGTCGCTGCCAGCGCTTGAGGATATCCCGACGCCCATCGATGGGGTGATCCGCATCGAAACCAGCCCCAGAGAAAAGGCGACACCGATCATCATGGAGATGATGCGTTCGGTGTACCCGCACGATCAGGTCTTCGGCGAATACTGCACCGTCAATGATTACATCGACTGTCCGCCCGACGAGCTGTTCGAGTACATGGCTGACACGCGCAGCCTCGAGGAGTGGACGTACAGCCTGCGCGGTTTCACCACCACCGACGAACCCGGCCTGTGGGTGGCCCACGATCGGCTCGGTTCGGAGACCAAGATCTACACCCGCACCGTCGTCAACGCGCAGGCGCGGACCGTCGACTACCACTGCGCGTGGGATCAGGGCAAGCACCTGTGGATGATCTATCTGATGCGCGTCATCGACGCCCAGTCGGTACTCGACAAGCCGGGTTCGGTTGTGCTGTGGACGAATTGCCACCACCCGTTCTACGACAACAACCCGTATCCGGAGACCGCTCCACCCGAGCGCCCGGTCTGGGTCGGTGATTTCTGGGACATGTTCGGCGCCGGGCACCTGCTGGAGATGAAGAACCTCAAGGCAATCGCCGAGTACCGCCACCGCAACGGCCTGCCGGTGACCCCGCAATGGATGAACTGAGAAGGGGTGAGGACGCCATGAGCCAGTCCGTCAGTCTGATCGACATTTCCACCTATCTACCGGGTGAACCGATCGGTGCCGAGTACTACGCGCAATTCGCCGAATCCGATGACCTACGCGAGAACGTCATGTTCCGCGCTCCGAAGTATCGCCACCACATCGCGCCGGACGAGACTGCGGTCGACATGATCGAGCGCGCGGTGCAGGGGCTGATCGAACGCCACGGCCACGATGCCATCGAGAGTGCGGACGTGTTGATCACCCATACCCAGGTACCGGACATGGCGTTCTACGGCGAGGGCGGCGGCATCGCCAACCGGCTGGGCCTGAGACCCTCCTGGGTGCTGGATCTGAACAACGGCGGGTGCGCCGCATTTGTGTTGGCGCTCAACGTGGCTCGTAAACTGCTCTCGACCGGTGAAGGGCACACTGCCCTGATCGCCATCGCGCAGAATGCGGCCGGCCAGTTTTTCGATCAGCCCACGATTCGCCGCAAGGCACAGTCGGCGGTACCCGGTGACGGGGCCGCCGTCGGATTGGTCACGGTGAGCGACCAGTCGCCCATCCTCGATGTCGAGTGCCGCACCTATGGCGAATACGCGGGAGAGATGACGCTCTCTTACGACCCGCCCCGCAAGTGGTGGGCGGCCGGGCCCGGCGAGGGCAGCATCGGCTTCACCGAGAACAAGATCACCAAGGTACTGGCTCGTGGCAACCGGCAGGTCCCCGAGGTGGCGCTGGCGGTCTGTGACCGAATCGGCTTGCCGGCCAAAGATATCGACCTGCTGGTCACCAACCAGCCCAACCGGGCGTTTCTGCGCAACTGGCGTGACGCGCTCGAGCTGCCCAAAGAACGTCATCGGGACACCTTCGAGGAATGCGGCAACCTGTTCGGCGCCGGTATCCCGGTCAACCTCGATCGGGCGATATCCGACGGCCAGGTGCAGGCCGGCGACGTGGTCATGATGGCCGCCTTTGCGCACGCCGGTGACTTCGCCGGCGCGGCGGCGGTGCGCTGGGGCGGACGAGGCTGATGCACGCGGGGTCCCTGGCGGCCGAGATCGATCAGACGTTTCCCGACGCGGTCGATCCGCATGCGTTGTCACTGAACGAAAACCCGTTTCCGCCACTTCCGGCGGTGCGGTCGGTATTGGTGCGCTCCATCGATGCAGCCAACCGCTATCCGGAGTTTTTACCCGAGCGGTTGCGCAACTTGATCGCCGGGCGCATCGGCGTGCCCGCGGACCAGGTGGTACTGGGTGCCGGGGCGACGGGCGTGGTGCTGCAGGCGCTGCAGGCGCTGACCGTTCCGGGCGACGCGATAGCCATGTCGTCGCCGACCTTTGACGGCTATCCGATCATCGCCGAGATGACGCGGCTTAGACCGGTGACCGTTGCGCTCGATGAACACGGCCATAACGACCTCGATGGGCTGGCCGACGCCGCCGCGGATGCCCGCGTGGTGGTGGTGTGCCGGCCGCACAACCCGACTGGCACGCTGGAGCCGACGGTCGAGTTGTTGCGATTCCTGCGTCGCATGCCGCGCGACAGCATCGTGCTGCTCGACGAGGCCTACATCGAGTTCGCCGCGCCCGAGCACCGGATCGACGTGGCGGCGTTGGTTGAGCGCTTTCCGAATGTCGCGGTGGTGCGGACCTTCTCCAAGGCCTACGGGCTGGCCGGCCTGCGGATCGGTTATGGGCTGGCGTCCCGGGAGCTGGCCCGGATGCTGTGGTCCCAGCAGCTGCCGTTCGGTATCGCGATGACCAGCTTGCCTGCGGTCGCGGCCTCATACAACGCCGAAGACCAACTGCTGCAACGGATCCGGGTGATCACTGCCGAACGCCGCCATCTCCGGATGCGGTTGAGCGCACTGGGGATATTCACCACCGACGCACACGCCAACTTCTTGTACCTGCCGCCGCGGGGTCGGCTGTGGCATGAGGTCTTCGCCGACAGCGGACTGCATGTTCGCTGCTACCCGGATGGCGGGGCACGGATTACCGTGGGCAGCCGGGCGTCCACGCAGGCGGTGCTGTCTGCGGTGGGAAAGTCCACGCTTGGGCTCCAAGTGCGGTAAGAAAGGGCGTGGCCGCCTTTAAACGGGATCCGATCGCGGCGGCACGGGCCAACTGGGAGCGTGCCGGGTGGGGCGATGTCTCGCAGGGCATGGTCGCGGTGACATCGGTGATGCGTGCCCATCAGATCCTGCTGGCTCGCGTCGAGACTGCGCTTCGCCCCTATGACTTGAGTTTCTCCCGGTTCGAGTTGCTGCGGCTGCTGGCCTTCAGCCGTACCGGCGCGTTGCCGATCACCAAAGCGTCCGACCGGCTGCAGGTTCACGTCACCAGCGTGACCCACGCGATCCGCCGGCTGGAGGCCGACGGCCTGGTTCAGCGAGTGCCGCACCCCACCGACGGGCGGACGACACTGGTGCAGATCACCGATCTGGGCCGCTCCACGGTCGAGGACGCCACCGTTACGCTCAACGAGCAGGTGTTCGCAGACATCGGGATGGAGACCGACGAATCGCAGGCGTTGGTGTCGTCTATTGAAACTTTGCGCCGTAACGCAGGAGACTTCTGAAATACAGAAAGGCAGGATCAATGGACCCATTAGTTGCTCACCAGCGCGCTCAGGATGCGTTCGCCGCCCTGCTTGCCAACGTCAGCCCCGACCAGCTCGCCGCTCCCACGCCCTGCACGGAGTGGTCGATTCGTGATCTGATCGAGCACGTCATCTTCGGCAACGAGCACGTCGGGCTATGGGCTGACAACCCTGTTGAGCCGCCGGCCCGGCCCGAGGACATCAGTGCGGCCCACCGGACCGCGGCCGACGCCGCTCAGCAGATCTTCGCCGGACCGGACGGCATGACGAGCACATTCAAGCCGCCGTTCGGGGAGGTTCCCGGACAATTCTTCGTCGGGGTTCGCACCACCGACGTGCTGACTCACGCGTGGGATCTCGCCGCAGCCACCGGCCAGTCCACCGATATCGAACCCGAGTTGGCGACCGAGCAGCTCGCCGCGGCGCGTGGTTTTGTGGGCCCCCAGTTTCGCGGGCCGGGCAACATCTTCGACGAGGAGAAGCCGTGCTCGTCCGAACGCGCGCCCGCCGATCAGCTGGCCGCGTTCCTGGGCCGAAACGTGCACTGACACACTGATTCAGCTGCCACGCAGTACCTCGATCACCGCGCTGAAGTCCTTGTCGGCGTGGTCGGCGGCGAACTTCGCGTAGATCTCTGCGGCGTGAGTGCCCAGCGGCGCCGACGAACCGGTTGAAGTCACCGCATCCATCGCCAGGCCCAGGTCCTTGTTCATCAGCGCGGTCGCGAAACCCGGCTTGAAGTCGTTGTTGGCCGGCGATGTCGGCACCGGCCCCGGCACCGGGCAATTGGTGTGCACTGCCCAGCAATTGCCGGTCGCGCCGGTGATCACGTCGAACAACGCCTGCGCGGACAGCCCGAGTTTCTCGGCCAGCACGAACGCCTCGCCGATCGCGATCTGTTGCACCGCCAGCACCATGTTGTTGCACACCTTGGCGGTCTGCCCTGCCCCGGCCGCACCGCAGTGAATGATCTTGCCCGCCATCGGTTCCAGCACCGGCCGCGCTTGCTGCAGCGCGGATTCGTCGCCTCCGACCATGAACGCCAGCGACCCGGCGACCGCCCCCTTGACGCCGCCGGAGACGGGTGCGTCCAGCTGCGCGATCCCGTGCGATTCGGCGAGTGAGTGCACATCGCGGGCGTCGTTGACCGAGATCGTGGAGCTGTCGATGAACAGCGCGCCGGCCTGCGCGGCGGGCAACACATCGGCATAGCAGCGCTTGACCAGGTCGCCGTTGGGCAGCATGGAAATCACCACGTCGGCCTCGGCGACCGCCTCGGCCGCGCTGTCGAATATGGTTGCGCCGCCCGCGGCTCCGGCCGCCGCGGCCGCCGGCACCGGATCGAACCCACGCACGATGTGGCCGGCGGCAACCAGATTCGCCGACATCGGCGCGCCCATGTTCCCCAGTCCCAAGAACGCGATAGCCGACATTGGCTCCCTCTCCTACGCGCTGGCTTTGGAAGCTTTGAACCGCGCGGCCTCGGCCCGACCGATGACCACCCGCATGATCTCGTTGGTCCCTTCCAGGATTCGATGCACCCGCAGATCGCGGACGATCTTTTCCAGACCATACTCGCGCAGGTAGCCGTAGCCGCCGTGCAGCTGCAGGGCTTTGTCCGCGACCTA
>Ga0335072_10005684_pt1 | contig 18355 bp, 15 predicted proteins | sample Lox_Sample_21_FD_206725 | JGI IMG/M metagenome (GOLD analysis project Ga0335072, IMG submission 206725) | Soil microbial communities from Loxahatchee National Wildlife Refuge, Florida, United States - Lox_Sample_2.1 | ecosystem: Environmental > Terrestrial > Soil > Wetlands | place: USA... | reverse complement strand
GCAGCCCGCGCCGGATGCGATGGTGACCCCGGAGTCGGCTGATCCCGCCGCGATCGTCGCGGCACGCGAGGGGCTGCGGCTAGCGCTCATCGCCAGCCTGCAGTACCTGCCGCCGAGGCAGCGGGCGGCGCTGGTCCTGCGTGACGTCCTCGCGTTCTCCGCCGCCGAGGTCGCCGCCATGCTCGGCACCACGACGGCGTCGGTCAAGAGCGCGCTGCAGCGCGCCCGTGCCCGGCTGGAGGAAGTGGCCCCGGTCGCCGACCAGATCAGTGAGCCGGCCGCGCCGCAGGCCCGTGCGCTCCTGGACCAGTACATCGCGGCGTTCGAGAATGCCGACGCAGCCGCGCTGGAGCGGCTCCTGACGCAGGACGCCGTCATCGAGGCAACGCCGCTGCGGACCTGGTTCGCCGGCCGCAAGACCTGCATGCCGTTCCTGCGCAACCGGCTCCTGGGATCGCCTGGTGACTGGCGCATGCTGGCCACCAGCGCCAACGGGCAGCCTGCCGCGGCGGCCTACACCCGTGACTCCGGCGGGACCTACCAGCCGTACGGAATCTGCGTGCTGACCGTCACCGACACGGGCATCCGCCGGATCTCCTCCTTCGGCGACCCGGGCCTGGTCACCGTGTTCGGCTTCTGAGCGATCCCTTTCCCGTTCTCACGGGGTCTCCCTGGGTGTAGGCACCACTGACACCTGATTGGAGTACCGCCATGAACGGCAAGGAGACTTGGACTACGGGCTATGCCAGCGCGTTGGCAGACCCGGCTGACACGCCGCCGTTCCTGCCCCAGCCGCAGTCCTTTAGCGACCAGACGATACGGCAGGCCGTGCGCCTGCGCCGCGCCGGCAGCAGGCTGCGGCTGGTGCTGAGCAACGAGTTCGGGCCAACCCCGCTGGTGATCGACACGGCAACGGTCAGGGGCCCGCAAGGAGAGCCGCCTCGGACCGCTACGCTCCGCGGGAGCACCCGCTGGGAGATCCCGCCCGGCCAGACCGCGGCCAGCGACCCGGTCCAGCTGCCGGTGGCGGCCGGCGAAGAGATCGCGGTGAGCTGCTACGTCGCCGGCACCGCCGGCCCAGCCGCGTTCCTGACCTCCGCCCAGCGCACCGGCCACGCCGCGCCCGGCAACCAGGCCGACCGGGACCAGCTCGCCGGCCCCGACGGCCTGCAGTCCTTTTCCTCCCTGTACTGGATCACGCGGGTCCTGACCGACGCGCCGGCCGACGGCCCGGTGATCGTGGCCTTCGGCGACTCGTTCACCAGAGGCGACGGCACCACCATCGACGCAGAACAGCGCTACCCGGATCACCTGCAGGCCAGGCTGCTCACCGCCGGCCTGGGCGGCGCGGCCGTCCTGAACACCGGGCTCAGCGCCAACCGGCTGCTCCTGCCCCAGGTAGGACCGCCGATGACCGAGCGGTTCACCCGCGACGTCCTCAGCATCGGCGAAGCCACCCACGTCATCATCACGGGCGGCATCAACGACATCATCCTGCCCGCCGTCTTTGGCGGTCCACGGCCGGCGCCCGCGGCAATCAGCGACGGCCTGTTCAGCCTCGCCCGCCAAGCCTCCGAGCAAGGCATCCAGCCGGTCCTCGGCACCCTCACCCCGATCCTTGCGGCCCGCGTCGACGCGATCCGCGCCGACGGCAACGAGGACATCCGCCAGGCCGTGAACCGCGCCATCACGAGCCAGCGCGAATGGCCGGTCGCCGACTTCGCCGCGGCGCTCGCCGACCCGGGCGACCCCAGCCGCATAGCCCCCGGCTGCGACTCCGGAGACGGCCTCCACCCCTCCGATGCCGGAGCCCGCGCACTCGCCGACGCCATCGACCTGGCCATCTTCCGCTAAGACCGCGCATGGCGCCGCTAAGCCTGGCGGCACCCCGGCGGGCCGCCCTCGATCACCAAGCTCAAGATAGGAACCCGATTGCCATGAGCATCCCAGCTACCATGCGCGCACTGCAGCAGACGTCCCTGAACGGGCCGCAAGACCTGCGTCTGATCACCGACGCGCCGGTACCGAGCCCGGGCCCGGGCGAGGTCCTGATCCGGGTCACCGCCGCCGGTGTCAACTTCGTCGACATCTCGCAAGCCCGCGGCGTATTCGCAGGCGGCCCGCAGCCGCCGTACGTGGCGGGTATCGAGGGCGCCGGTGAAGTCACCGCCGTGGGCGAGGGGGTGGCCGGCCTGGAGCCCGGCGTCCACGTCATCGGCGTCGGCATCGCAGGCGGCGCCTTCGCCGAGTACACGGTGCTGCCCGCGGCTGCGGCGGTCCGCGTGCCAGCGGGCTGGGCCGACGAGCAGGCGCTGGGCCTGGTCGTGAGCTGGCCGACCGCGCTGGCGGCGCTCAAGCCGCTGGGCGGCATCGCCGCGGGGCAGACCGTCCTGATCCACGCCGCTGCCGGCGGGACCGGCCAGGCCGCGGTCAAGATGGCCAAGCACTACGGCGCGACGGTGATCGCCACCGCGTCGCCCGGCAAGCACGAAGTGGTACGGGCGCTGGGCGCCGACCACGTCCTCGACTCCCGCAGCGCTGACCTCGCCGCCGAGGTCCTGCGGCTGACCGGCGGCGCGGGCGCCGACCTGGTGCTGGAGGCATCCCCCGGCTCCACGCTCGGCGCCAGCCTGGCCGCGGCCAAGCGAGTCACCGGCCGTGTCGTCGTCTACGGCGTGGCCGGCCGGCAAGCCGCGATCACCAGCTGGGAGCTGGTGTACAAGCACCAGGTCCACGTGATCGGCCTGAATATCGGCGTGCTGATCCAGGCCGCACCGCAGATCTTCGGCGAGGTCATGGGCGAGATCTTCGGGCTTCTCGCGGCCGGGGTGCTCGCCCCCGGCCAGCCCACCACCTATGCGCTGGCGGAGGGGCCGAAGGCGCTCACGGAGCTGGAATCGCGGACCACCGTCGGCAAACTGGCCCTGCTGCCCTGAGAAAACCCCCGCCACCGAGCCGGTGACGCTGCATACCCGAAGTTGCCATGACAGGAGATGAGACAGATGACCGCAGCCGTGGACCCGGCCGCCAAGCAGATGGCGCGATTCGTCGTGATGTATGACACCCCCTCCGACGTCGACGCGTTCGAGCGCCACTACAACGATGTCCACATCCCGCTGGCGAAACGGTATCCGGGCCTGCGCCGTTTCACGCGCAGTCGTGAGCCGGCAGCCGTGATCGGCGAGCCGTGCCACACGGTCGTGATGCTGGACTGGGATGACATGGCTGCGCTGCAAGCCGCGCTCGGATCCGAGATCGGCCAGTGCGTCGCCGAGGACGCCAGGGCGAACCTGGCCCGCTACGCGACCTTCCGCGGCATGATCCTGCAGCTCGACGACGTCTGATGCGGACGCCACCTCTGCGTGTCAAAGGTGGGCGCAGAGGGCCACGGTTTGTGGTGGAGGCGGGCTAGCTGGCACCGACCGGCTCAGGTTTCCCGCCGCTTATCGTGGGCGATCCTCGCAGGGAGTGCTAGGAGATGCCGCAGGACCCATCGGCGCACCCTCGCGGGTCAGTGCGGCACCGCCTGTTCGGCCGTGCCAGTTGCAATCAGTTCGGCGGTCGCTGCGGCGCGTACCTCCTCCGGGACGGATTGGAACCATTCGACGGTCCGCCGTACTCCCTCCTGGGCCCGGATCCGGGGCCGCCAGCCCAGGGCGTCTCTGGCGCGGCTGATCACGGGGCACCGGCGGCCGGGGTCGTCGGCGGGGAGCGGGCGGAACTCAATGAGCGAGGCCGATCCTGTCGTGCGGAGCACCAGCTGGGCGAATTCGGCGACGGTGAACTCTTCGGGGTTGCCAAGGTTGACCGGGCCGGGCTCCGCCGAGTCGATCATCAGCATGATTCCCCTGACAAGATCGTCGACATAGCAGAAGCTGCGCGTCTGGGCGCCGTCGCCGTAGATCGTCAGTGGTTCGCCGTTCAGGGCCTGGGTAATGAGGTTGGTGACCACCCGCCCGTCGCGCGCCTTCATGCGCGGGCCGTAAGTATTGAAGATCCGGATGATGCCGGCGTTGACGCCCAGCTCGCGCGCGTGCGCTGCGGTCAGCGCTTCGGCAAACCGTTTCGCCTCGTCGTACACGCTGCGCGGGCCGATCGGGTTGACGTTGCCCCAGTACCCCTCGGGCTGCGGGTGCACCGCGGGGTCTCCGTAGACCTCGCTGGTGGACGCCAGAACGAATCGCGCGCGGTGCCGCAGCGCCGTCTGCAGCGCGTGCTCCGTTCCCCTGCTGCCCGCCGCCAGGGTCTCGAGCGGGCGGCATTGGTACTCGGGCGGCGAGGCCGGGCTGGCCAGGTGCGCCACGGCGTCGACGGTTCCGTAGCCGTCGATTCCGGCTGCCACGTCAGCCTCGGCGAACTGGAACCCGGGCCGACCCGCCAGGTGCGCGATGTTGCTGAACCGGCCGGTCGAGAGGTTGTCGACGCACAGCACGGTGTCGCCGCGTGCGATCAGGGCGTCGCACAGATGCGATCCGATGAAACCGGCTCCGCCTGTTACTAGAACGCGCATGATTCCCCTTCCAGGTGATAGCAGATAGGCGATGTGAGATCCCGGTTACGGTGCCCCCACCTCCGGGCCGAGCAGCGACGTGGAGCGCAGCACGAAGCCGGCACCGATCCGGGTGTCACTGGCGGCGGTGTCTGGCAGCAGGACCGGCCCGGTCAGATTGGGGTCGACGGCAAACCCGGTGGCCCGGCCGTCGAGCAGTTCCTGTCCGGCCGCCGACCGCCAGGACTGCAGGGACCGGTAGCTTGCCGCCCCCCACGCCAGCTTCCAGCGGCCAGCGGCCGTGAAGTAGTCGTTGGCCTGGAAGTCGGCCGCCGAGGTCGGCACCGCGGCTGCGGACACCACTATGGGGCCGCCACGCTCGGTCATGAAGATGTTGTTGCGCACCGTTATCGAGCGGGCCGTCCCCACCAGCCGCAGCGCGGGATTCGAGCCGCCGCTCCTGGCCGACATCACGATGGTGTTCTGGTAGATGGCGGTGTCGCTGATTTGGCCCAGCAGGGTGATGCCGCCGTAGTAGCGGGATCTGCGGCCGTCGCCGCTGCTGATATCGAAGCGGACAACGTTTCCGTGCTGCTCCGCGTGCGCTTGAGCGGAGTAGAGCAGGTAGCCCGCGCCCGCGTTGTCGTAGGAGAGGTCGTATTCCAGGTAGCAGTGGGAGGTGTTCTCGTCGAGCCCGAACCCGTCGCCGTCGCTGAGGTTGCTCGTCTTGTTCCCGTAGGACACGTCGTGCGCGATGACGACGCCGGCCGAGTCGTAGGCCCAGATGCCGACCGGTCCCTGGCTCGCGGCGCCCTTCCCGCCGTTGTCGTCCGCGGTGGAAGACGTGATGCTCGCGTTCCGCACGTTCCCCAGCACGATGCCGTTTCCGGTGTTGTTACTGGTGTCCTCCGGGTCGCCGGGGTTCTGGTACGCGTGCACGCCGGTGATGTAGATGTCCTCGTGCGCGTAGCGCGGGTGGGCAGGGTTGAGGTTCGGTGCGTAGCTGATCAGCCCGTCGTCAAGGTTGCCGTGCAGCGCACAGTCGCGAACCCAGACGTCGCGGAAGCCCGTGGTGCGCCGTCCGCCGCCGATGCCGATGCCGTAGACGAAGTCGCTGACGTCGACGTCGTCGATCACCACGTGTGTGAGCTTGCGGTCGCCGGGCAGGTCGCTGTACAGGTTGATGCCGATGCCCTCGGGGCGGCCGGACGGCCGGCCGGAGATGATCAGGTTGCCGACGTCGATGCCCGCGGTGTTGTAGATCACCACTCCGGAACCGGTTCTGGCGACGATGCGCGCCCGGCCCGATCCGTACGAGCCCACCACGACGGGCTTGGCGGCGTCGCCCGCTTCGCCCTTGGTGAAGACGAGCCCGCCGGTGAACCGCTGGCCGCCCTGGAGCAGGACCCGGTCCCCGGGCCTGAGCTTCTCGGCATTGACCCGGGCCAGGGTCCGCCAGGGCGCCGCGGCCGAGGTTCCGGCAGCCGAGTTGCTGCCGGAAGGGCTGACGTAAAAGGTGATGGAGCCAGAGCCGGATGCCGTGGCTCTGACACCGCATCCGGCAAGCAGCCCGACGGCGGCGAGAGCCGCGATCGCGCAGGCGCGCGCGTTCTTGAGCACGCCGGTCCCTAGCCGTGCTCCGCGGCCGGCCGGGCTGCCGTCTGGGCCGGCCGGCCGAGCGCCCGGACGGCCCACCCGGCGGTGCGCCAGCGATCCAGCGGCAGCGCGTTCCGCCCGTCGAAGAGGCAGCGCCTGCGGACGATCGCCCCCAGAGCCGCCGGGTCCAGGTCACGGTACTGGGGCCATTCGGTCAGGTGGAGCACGATGTCCGCCTGCTCGCAGGTCTCCTCGATGTCCAGCGCGTAGCCCAGGGCCGGGGACACCTTCCGCGCGTTGTCGGCCGCCTTGGGATCGTGCACGCGCACCCGGGCGCCCTCCACTTGCATCGCCGTGGCGATGTGAAGAGCCGGTGAGTCTCGCACGTCATCGGTGGCCGGCTTGAACGCGGCGCCGAGGACCGCGACGTTGCGCCCGGTGAACGATCCGCCGAGGAGATCCCTGGCGATCTCGAAGGCGCGCCGCCGGCGGCTCATGTTGACGTCGTCGACCTCGCGCAGGAAGCAGACGGAATCGGCCACGCCGAGCTCTGCCGCCCTGGCCGTCAGGGCGCGGATGTCCTTGGGCAGGCAGCCGCCGCCGAAGCCGATGCCCGCGGCCAGGAAACGACGACCGATCCGGTCGTCGTACCCCATGGCGTTGGCGACGACGTTGATGTCGGCGCCGGCGGCGTCGCAGACGTCGGCGATCGCATTGATGAACGAAATCTTGGTGGCCAGGAAGGCGTTCGCCGACACCTTCACCAGTTCAGCCGATGCCAGATCGGTGGCGATGTAGGGAACGCCGGCATGGATGATCGGTGCGTAGACCACGCGAAGGGTGGCGTGGGCGCCGGCCGAGGCCGCCCCGGCCACCAGCCGGCTGGGCCGCAGGGTGTCCTCGACCGCGAAGCCCTCACGGAGGAACTCCGGGTTCCAGGCCAGCTCCACGTCGACCCCGCCGGGGGCGAGCTGCCCGATCCTGGCCGCGAGATGGGCGGCGGTGCCGACCGGGACCGTGGACTTGCCGACCATCAGGCAGTCCCGGGTGACCTGCGGCACCAGCCCGTTGATGACGGCGTGCACGGCGCTGAGGTCCGCGGCCTGGAAGCCGGGAAGCTGGGGTGTGCCGACGCAGATGAAGTGCACGTCACCGAATCGGGCCGCCTCCGCCAGGGAGGTCCCGAAGCGGAGGGCTCCCGATCCGATTCCGCGGGAGAGCACCTCGGCCAGCCCCGGCTCGAAGAAAGGCACCCGGCCGTCGGCGAGCGCGGCTATCTTCTCCGCGTCGGTGTCCACGCCGAGCACCTCGTGACCGAGGTCGGCCATGCAGGCGGCGTGCACGGCGCCCAGGTAGCCGGTGCCGATGACGGTGATGCGCATAGGAACAGTTCCTTTCAGGGTCGGGCCAGATACGGCTGGTCAGCCGGAGTTATGCCGGGTCTCCCGCGTACCCGCGGGGGTTGAGCTGCTGGAACCGCCAGGCGTCGCGGCACATGGCGGCCAGGTCCAGACGCGTTCGCCAGCCCCACTCGTTCTCGATCTTGGCGGGATCGGCGACGAGGGTCGCCACGTCACCGGGCCGCCGCTCGGCCACCTCGAACGGGATCGCCACGCCGCAAGCGTCCTGGAACCCGGCAACGAACTGGAGCACGGAGACGCCCGCCCCAGTGCCCAGGTTGAATGCCCGCAGGCCGGTCTTGTCGTCGAGGTGGTCGAGGGCGGCCCGGTGTGCGCCGGCGAGATCGGCGACGTGGATGTAGTCGCGGACCGCGCTGCCGTCCGGGGTGTCGTAGTCACCGCCGTAGACCGGCAGCCGGCGCAGCCGGCCGGCCGCGACCTGCAGGATGTACGGCATCAGGTTGTTGGGCGCGCCGCGGGGATCCTCGCCGAGCAGCCCGCTGGGGTGCGCGCCGACCGGGTTGAAGTAGCGCAGCGCCACGACCGACAAGTCGGGGTAGCGGTCGCAGGCCGCGGCCAGTATCTGCTCGCAGACCAGCTTGGAGCGCGCGTAGGGATTGGTCGGCCGCATGGAGTCGTCCTCGGCGATCGGCGCCGTGTGGCCGGCGCCGTAAATCGAGCACGATGAGGAAAACACCAGCCTGCTCACGCCGTGCTCGAGCATGACGCGCAGAAGGTTGGTGGTGCCCGCCAGATTGATGTCGAAATAGTCGACCGGTATTCGCAGCGATTCGGCTACGGCCTTCTTGGCCGCGAAATGGATGACCGCCTCGATGGGGTACCTGGCGAACACCGCGGCGACGGCGAGGTGATCGCGGATGTCGATCTCGTGGGTGATGACCGGCCGGCGGGTCAGCCAGCGGACGGCGTCGAGCGCAGCGGGGGAGCTGTTCGAATAGTCGTCGACAACGACGACGTCGTGCCCGCCGTGCAGCAATTCGGCGCACGTATGGCTGCCGATGAATCCCGCTCCGCCCGTGACCAGGACTACCATAAAATCCTCCGTTTCAATGCGGCCAGCCAGTTCACGAGCGCTTTGTGCAGCGCCGGGTCGTGCGGCATTTTCAGGAACGACGTCAGCACGTAGGCCGGGTAGTGGGCGATCGCGAGCCCGACCGGGATGAACAAGATCACCCCGACAGCCAGCGCGCCCCGGGCCGTGCGCCACAGCGCGGTCCGCCGGGTGACCCCCGCTCCGGCCGCGGCCTCGCCGGCATGCAGGGCGGGTACCGTCACGGACACGAGGGCGTACGTCGTCCCGGTCAGAATGCTGAGGAACGCGTAGCCGGCGGTTTCCGGCTTGGCTTCGCCTACCAGGGCGGCGCAGGAGGAGCCGACGCTGATCAGGGCGTAGGGCAGAATCAGCCGCCCCGGGAAGACCTCCAGCCCGCCCGATCCCTTCGGGGTGACCTTGAACGTCACGGCCCGGGGCCGGAGCCGGTAGCGCACGGCTGAGCCGATGCCCCACGCGATGAACGGCCATCGGGTCAGCGAGTACAGCCAGTTCTCCCAGCTGAAGATCGGCGCATTCCGCGGCCGGAGCAGCCCGCGCCGCCGCAGCAGGAAGGCCATCAGCACCAGCCAGACCGAGATCGACCACCAGTGCAGCAGGAAGACCACGTAGCTCACGTTGATCCAGGGCCGCCCGGTCAGCGCGGCGACCGGGGCGAGCGCGATCCCGGCGAACGTGGTCGTGACCAGGAGCAGGTAGTACGACAGGGCGTACAGGAAACGGAACCGCAGCCGCCACCGCAGCCGGGACAGGTTGCGCGGCACGAGCCCGAGCAAGACCGTGGTCAGGCTGCGCGACCACTGGTATTCCTGGACCACCATCGCGGGGAAGGTGTTCGGGCCGTCGCCGTGCGCCTCGGCGTTGATCGCGAACGCCCCGTGCCACCCTGCCGAATTCAGCAGGTAGCTGGTGGAGAAGTCTTCGGCAAGCTCCGGCCCGATGCCGCCGATCTCACGGAGCGCCTTGGTGCGCACCGCGTAATGCGAGCCGATGCACAGCGGGCCCCAGCCGTCACTGTGGCCCAGCTGGAACGCGCCGTGGAAGGTGGCCTCGCGGTACAGCCGTCCCCGCGCCGACCAGGAGGATTCCGCGTTGGTGTCGCAGACGCTCGGGGCCGCGACGTACCCGACGGCGGGGTCGGAAAACGGCCGGACGACCTCGGCCAGGTACGTGGGGGCCGGGCGGTGATCGCAGTCAAGCTGGGCGACCACGTCGTACCAGCGGTACCCCCAGTGGTCGTAGAAGTAGGCCAGGTTCCCCTCTTTGCAGCGGGTGCGCCGCGGCCACTCGGTGCGGTGGTACTCATCGACGCCGTTGCGGCTCGCGACTAGCACGTTATTCCTGGCGCACCAGTTCAGGACCTGCGCGGTGGGCTGCTCGTCGCACAGCCAGACGTCATAGGGAACCGGGAAGTCCTGGCGCAGCATCGCCCGCAGGGTGGACTTCGCCACCTCCCATGGCTCCGACGGCGCCCGCGTCACCACGAACGCCACCCGCAACAGCGGCACCGACACCGAGCGGCTCACGTTCCGTAGCCGGTTGATGCCGACGACGAAGAACACCGGGTAGCAGGAGACGTAGCACAGGACCGCGCTGTTCAGCGCCAGGCCCAGAATGCCGCGGCGGTGCACGGGCTCGAGCCACCACACCCAGAACGACGTGATGCAGATCGCCCAGCACACCGACAGCACGGCGATGATCAGCCGGGTGGCCGGCCTCAGGATCGGCGCGAACGTGCTCTTGCGCAGCCGCCGCCGCCCCGGCCGGTTAGCCAGGACCGGCCCGCTGGGAGTGACCTTCGCCACCTTCCCGGCCGACAGCGCGCGGATGTGCATCGCAAGCTCACGGTCGCCGCCGGAAGGCCGGGCCAGCGGCCGGTGCCGCCCGCCGGCCTGCCACCCCTGCAGTGGAGGATCGGCCAGGACGGGGTACCCGGCGGCGTCCCGCCGGACCGGAGCCGTTTCCGCGGCCGCCCGCAGGAACGCCCGGGGCGGGCGGCGGCGCCTGTGGCTGCCGAACTGCGTGGTCTCTGCCGTGGACGCGGCCACCGCGATGAGGCTGGCGATCCCGTCCGCCTGCGCCGCCGCGCTGGGCTGCGTGGGCTCGCCGGGCGTCGCCGGCCGTGGCGCATGCCTGTTTCCTGGCCTGTCCGGGGACAACCCGAATACCCCCTGTGCTGGGATCGCGTGCTGGAACGAAACCGGTCGTGCGGCCACGTCGCCTGGGTCGTCTCCGGCGGCATCCAGCGGAGGCTGCCCCGTTCGGGCCCGTTTCCCGGTGAGAACCGAGTTTTATGCACAGAGGCGGCAGATACGCTCGTTGAGAGGTATTTGAGAAAATGTTCTTTCTTTCTGGTAACACTCCTATATCTCCCAGAAGAAGAACAGAAGCAAGAAAGAAGTAATTTATATGTAAAATCCGGGTTTCCCGGTAAACCACTCGGTGCACGCTGCCGCCTTCGTCGGCCACGGCCTGGCACTCTCGGGCGGCATGTTTGAGCCCCCTCAGGGCCGACCGAGATCCCGCCGCGATCCCGCGACCCTCAGAGGAGCCTCAGCAATTCGTCTAAGGCGACCGGTACTTTCGCAGGCCACGATGATGGGCATGTCATCAGATTCGCTGCGGCGCAGAACTGTATTGAAGATGCTGGCCGGGGGAGCTGCGATCCCGGTGGTCGCCAGCTGTTCGGCCTCCTCGCCTTCGACAGCGAGTACAGCGCGAAAAGCGGGCTCTCTTGCATTCGATACGGACTCGTACACGACCGAAACCAAGACGGTCAGCATCGGCGGTGCCACGCGGAAAATCAGGTACCGCTTCTACCGGAACAACATCTACGTTCGGCACCCCGTCAATTACAAATACCAGTCGCTCAACGTCAGCGTTCCGGTGGAGATCGATGGCAAGGCCGTGGACGCCACCAACGCCCCGATCATGTTCGCGATCAACGTCGGCGGCTACACGTCGTCCTCGTCGTGGGGCGCCACCGGGCAGGGCGGAGGGATGTCGGGAGGATCGTTCGCCGGCGGCTTCGGCTCGTCCGGCAAAAAGGGCAGCGCGGCTCCGGGCGGCTCGGGCCCGCCGAGCGGCGGGGGATCAGGAGCGCCAGGCGGATCCGGCGCGTCGGGTCCTTCCGGCGCGGGCGGCGCGTCCTTGGGCGCCTCGTCCGTGGGCCTGGGCAGCTCGATGGCCAGTTACTACACGAGCTACGACGACGGCGAGGTGGCGCTGGCGAACGGGTACGTGGTGGTGGAGCCGGGCTGCCGAGGCCGGGACCTGAGGCGGCCGGACGGCCGGTACTACGGCAAGGCGCCGACCATGATCGTCGACCTGAAGGCCGCGGTCCGGTACCTCCGTTATAACAAGGGCCGGATCCCGGGAAACGCCGACTGGATCGTCACCTCGGGGGGCAGCGCCGGCGGCGCCCTGTCTACCCTGATCGCGGCGTCGGGCAACAGTTCCCTGTACGACGCCGACCTGAGGGCGCTCGGGGCGGCCGACGCCGACGACAGCGTCTTCCTGTCCGCCAGCTACTCGCCAATCACCGACCTGGACCACGCCGACATGCAGTACGAGTGGATGTACGGCACGCTGCCGTACGTGGGCGGTGGCACCCCAGGCAGCACGTCGGCCAGCAGCAGCTCGGGCACGGGCAAGCTGGTCAACCAGACCTACTCCAAGCAGCTCCGGGACGCCTTCGCCGGCTACATGGACACCCTCGCGCTGCCCGGTATCGACGGCTACGGGACGCTCACGTCGCAGAACTACTCCAGCTACCTGCTGGAGCAGTATCTGGAGCCGGGGGCCGCCAGGGCGCTCACGCAGACGCTCACCGCGGCCGAGCGCGACACCTACCTGGAGAAGAACACGTGGATCACCTGGTCGGGCGGCAAAGCGACCTTCACCTGGGACAAGTTCCTCGAGCACATCGGCAGCCGGATCAAGGGCGTCCCGGCCTTCGACGCCTTCAACCTGTCCGCGACGGAGAACTCCGTGTACGGCGACGCGACCCACAACGCACGCCACTTCACGCTGTACAGCCTGCGGCACGCCACCGGCGACCCCACCGCGCAGCTGGCCAGCGACCTGCCGCAGACGATCGCCATGATGAACCCGCTCTACCACCTGCGCAGGAAGAACCCCTCCCGCGCGCGTTACTGGTGGATCCGGACCGGGACTCTCGATACCAACACCGCGCATACCGTCGTGGGGAACCTCGCGGCGATCACCACCGAACTCGGCGACAGCGTCAACTCGGCCATGTACTGGGACGGCGGCCACGCGGTCGACTTCGACTCACCAGACCTCATCGACTGGATCGGCAAGCTGACTGGTTACTCCGTCGCGTAGCGGCGGTCACCGCTGCTGGCGGTCAGGCTCCCTGGTCTGACGCGGACGGCCCGCTGAGAGTCGCACCGCACGGGCGTGGGCAAGAACAGCAGCGATGACAAACGTGAGCGTTCGGGCTGGTCAGCGGCTCACGCTCGCCGCTGCGTGCCTGGCACAGGGCATGATGGTCCTCGACGTCCTGATCGTCAGCGTCGCCCTTCCGGCGATGCAGCGGGAACTCCGGCTGTCGCCGAGCGGGCTCGAGTGGGTCGTCAGCTCGTATGCCCTGGTCCTCGCGGCACTGATTCCGTCCGGCGGCGCGCTCGGCGACCATTTCGGGCGCAAGCGGTGCACGACGAATCCCTCGCGCGGGTGGGCGCCGCCGCGGGTTCGCTCCCCGACGATGGTGGCGCGGCCGAGCTGCTGCAGGTCGTAGCTGAGCTGCTCGCCGCCGGAGAATGTGGCGCCGCTGGTCAGCACGCAGCCGCGGGCAGGTGTCAGCCGTGGCGCTGACCCGGGGCCTGAGCCTGTATCAGGCGCAAGAATGAGAAATGCTCTGCCTCATCGTCAAGCTCGGGCCGCCTGACGACCATGCGATCGAGGAAAGATGCCGTGGCCGCGACGGTGGCTTCGAGCATCGAAGGCGCAAGGTCGAACTCGTGATCCCGGCCCGCATAGATGTGCAGATCGCTAGCGACCCCGAGGTCATCGAGCCGCCGGTGCAGCGCGACGCTCGCCGCACTGGCGATCGCCGAGTCCGTGGTTCCGTGGAACAAGATAGTCGGCGGGAACGCGGCGTCGGCGACAGCGATGGGACTGGCGGCAACCAGGTCAGCATCGGCAGTGCCCGGCGGGAACAGCATCCAGCTCGGCACCTGCCCGAGCTCATCCAGTTCCGCAGCTGGCGCGGCAGGCGGTGCTCCGGGCGCGGTGGGTGGAGGCGGCTCGGCGGGATAAAAACCCGCCGGCGGGTAGAAGGCCACGATCGCTGCCGGGCGGTCTTGCTCGTCGACGGTCCCGGTCATCAACGCGATATGAGCTCCCGCCGAGTGCCCCTGAACGGCGACCCTCGCCGGGTCGATTCCGAGTTCGTCGGCGCGGTTTCGTACCCACGAGAGAGCTGCTTTCGCATCGGCGAGGGGCGCTGGCCATGGTGCAGCGTCGAGCAGACGGTACTGCACGGCTACGCCGACGAATCCCTGAGCAGCCAAGGCGGCCGCTCGTACGTGCACGGCTTCCTTCGCTCCGGCCCGCCAGCCGCCGCCGTGGAAGAGCAAGACAGCGCTCCGTCGACTGTGCGAAACCGGCGGAAAGACGTCCAGGCTCAGCTCCCCCGCCTCGGTCCGGCTGTACGCAGACGTTGTGAAAAGTGGGTCGCCTGACACGTCTTCTCCCCTGGTCGGAACCGGGCACCGGTGGCTGGAGCATGCATGCTGACGGGTGAGTGTTCGTTGAGATACCAAAGCTGGAACCTGAAATTCCTCCGTGTTCCGTATGGGACAATGAGGCGAGCGCTGCATGAGACAATGCCACAGGGACTGCAGTGCTGAGATCGCGGCGCTGCGCTGAGGCGGCGCTCTTGACACACAGAAGGCGGGTCACGATGACGAGCGCGGCCGAGGCACCGATATCCCTCACCGATGCGGCTTACGCGGTCATCCACCGCAAGATCGTCACCTGCGAACTCGCTCCGGGACAGCGGATCACTGAGAAGCAGGTCGCCGAGGATACCGGCTTCGGCGCCACTCCGGTCCGCGAGGCGCTCGCCCGCCTGGACAACGAGGGCCTCGTGATCACCTTGCCGCGACGCGGATACCAGGTGACCCCGCTCACCATCAAGAGCGTGGACGATTTGTTCCAGGTCTGGCGCATCGTCGGGCCCGAACTGTGCCGCCTGGCCGTCGAGAACATGACCGAGCCTCAGCGGCAGGAACTCCTGCGCCGGTTCCGGCGGCTTGCCCGGAAGGCGACCGGGCGGTCGGCGGCCGCGGCGAAATCCGAGGAGGCCGACAAGGCTTTCCTCCTGCTGGCGCAAGCGACCGGCAACGCCTATCTGGTGGAGATCTTCTCGCGGCTGTCCAGCGAGATGGCACGCATTACGATCATGGTTGAGGATGTCTCGTCATCGGCCACCTGGTTCGGCCCCGGCGAGCAGGATTACGTCACCGCGATCGACACCCGGGACTCCGCTGCGATGCTGAGGATGACCCGCGCCTTCATCGAGCGGCAGCACGAGGAAATCCTGAAGGTGTTGCGCACCTGGCCATCGGTGATGACGACCGAGGTCCTGCCCCGGACTTCGGCTCTGGCGGCTCCGCCGACCGGCCGGAACACCGGCCGTGCCCGCGCGAAGTCCATGGGTGGCCAGCGCTAGACCTGACGGCCGATCCCTAGCAGCCGGCCCTCACCTCAGTGGACCGCCCATGAAGCGGTGCCGCGTTTGACATGCTGAAATATCTGTGAAAGGTTTTGGCATATCAAACGACCACCGGCCGAGGGCCTGACCGATGCCTGCTCAGCTGGACCGAGGGCGGTGACATGACGGTCCTGCGGAGCCCGCGCCATCGCGTTGGCGTTCTGTTGCTGCTCGGCGCGCTGTCGGCGTTCGCCCCGCTCTCCTTCGACCTTTACCTTCCTGCCCTGCCGCAGCTGGCCACCAGCCTGCACACCTCCGACTCGCTGGCCCAGTGGACGATGTCCGTCTGCATGATCGGGCTGGCAGTCGGCCAGCTGGTGGCCGGCCCGCTCAGCGACCACGTCGGCCGGCGGCGGCCGCTGATCGTGGGCGTGGCCGTCTACGCCGCGACCGCCCTGCTGTGCGCGGCGGCGCCAGACGTTGCCGTGCTCATCGTCCTGCGGCTGGTCCAGGGGCTGGCCGGTGCGGCCGGAATCGTCGTCGCCCGCGCGGTCGTCCGCGACATTTACGAAGGCCACCAGCTGGCGCGCATCTTCTCACTGCTCGGCCTGGTTACGGGCGCTGCCCCCGTCATCGCGCCGCTGCTGGGCGGCCAGCTGCTGCGGCTCACGGATTGGCGCGGCCTGTTCGTCGTCCTGTTCCTGATCGGCCTGCTCGTGCTGCTGGCCTGTGCGACGGTGCTGCCTGAAACGCTGCCCGCCTCGGATCGCGTCGGCGGGCAAAGCGAGCTGCCGCACGCCATGACCAGCCTCTGGCGCGACCGGGCGTTCGTTGGCTGCACGGTGGCCATCTTGCTGGTCGGCTGCTCATTCTTCACCTATATCTCGCTGAGCTCGTTCGTGCTGCAGGTGCACTACGGGCTGAGCGCTCAGGTGTTTTCCTACGTGTTCGGGGTCAACTCCGCAGGGATCATGCTGGGCGGCTACCTCAACGCCAGGCTGGTCCGGCGGATCGGCGCACCCCGGATGCTGCTGGCGGCGCTCGGGCTGGCCGCGGCGGCGGGTGTGGCCTGTGCTGCCGCCGTCGAGCTCCGGCTCGGCCTGGGCGGCCTCCTGCCGCCGCTGTTCGTGGTCGTCGCCTGCATGGGCCTGGTCCAGCCCAACCTCACCGCGCTGGGGCTACTGCACCACGCGCCGCGCGCGGGAACCGCCTCAGCGGTGCTGGGAACCGCCCAGTTTCTCGGCGGCTCGCTGACGCCCCCACTGGTTACCGCCGTCGTCGGGGCGACCGGTGCCTCGATGACGCTCACGATCGCCGTCGGCACACTGGCCGCGCTCGCGGTCACGGTGGCGATAGCCATGCCAGCCGTCCGCGCTTCCGCATTGACAAACAGAAATAGTGAAGCCAAGGTTGTGACATATCAGCCATCGAGCGAGGAGCCCGGATGAACTCGTCTCCTACCGGCAGCGCCGCCTTCACCACCGCAACCGTGAGAGCGGACGGGTTCGACGTCAGCTATGCCGAGGCCGGCTCGGGGCCGAACTTGGTCATGATCCATGGCGGTGACGGCCTGAACGTGCAGGACGACGTGTATGGCCTGCTCGCCAAGAACTTCCGGGTGATCGCGTTGGAGATGCCCGGCTGGGGGTCGGTCCCGAACACCCGCACCAAGACGCTGAAGGAGATGGGAGGGACGATCGCCGCAGCCATCGCTGCGCTCGGCCTGGACCCGGTGGTTCTGGTGGGGACCTCTATTGGCGCGCCGGTCGCGCTGTGGGCGGCGCTCGGGTGGGGTGCGCCCGCCTCTCATCTGGTCCTGGAGTCTCCAGCGGCCTTCCGCGCGGGCGGCCCCGAACGCTCGGGACCGCCGGGTCCCTCGGTCTTCAATTTCCAGCCCAGCCGGCAGCGTGAGCGGCACCTCGAGCCACGGGTCATGCAGTTCATGATGAGCATCGGCCCGCACGGGGTGAACGACCCGGAACTGGCAGAGGCGCTGGCCGGCTCGGACATCCCCGTTCTGACGGTCTTCGGGGAGCACGAGCAGATGTTCCCGCCGGCGATCTTCGCGCAGCACTACGAGAAGGCGCCGCGCAGCAAGGTGGTCGTCGTTGACGCGGCCGCCCATGACATGAAGGGGGACCGGCCCGAGGTGTTCGCCAGCCTCGTGCGGACATTCGTCGACGGCGGCCTGGACGCCGTCCCCGACCGGGTCGCCTGACCGGTCGGCAGCGGCCATGGACAGGCTTGACGGCAAGGTCGCGCTGATCACCGGGACGGGCGGCGGGATGGGTCGTGCTGCCGCGCTGCTGTTCGCCGCTGAGGGCGCCAAGGTCGTGGGGTGTGACCTGAAGGCTGACGGCAACGCCGAGACCGAGCGGATGGTTCGCTCGGCCGGCGGTGAGATGACCGGTATGGCCCCGGTGGACTGCGCGGAAGCCGATGGCGCTTCCGAGTGGGTCGCGCAGGCAGCGCAGCGCTACGGCGGTGTGGACATCTTGTTCAACAACGCGGGCGCAGGCCGGATGGGACCGATCGATGAGTTCGGGATCGACGACTGGTATTTCACGATCCGCAACGAGCTGCACATCGTCTTCCTGGTCAGCCGCGCTGTGTGGCCGTACCTGGTCGCGCGGGGCGGCGGTGCGATTGTCAATACGGCGTCGATCGTCGCGACGGGCGGGGCCTGGATCGGCCCGCAGAATGCGCACGGCGCTGCCAAGGGCGGGGTACTCAGCCTGACCCGCCAGCTCGCGGTCGAGGGTGGCCGCCACGGAATCCGGGTGAACGCGGTGAGCCCCGGTCCGATCGCGACGCCAGCAACGGACGCGGCCGGCGCATTCGCCCTGCCACCCGAACGCGCCCCGCGCATCGTGCTCGGGCGGGTTGGCCGTCCCGAGGAAGTCGCCTGGGCGGCACTGTTTCTCGCTTCGGACGAGGCCTCCTACGTGACCGGCGCCAACCTCGTCGTAGACGGCGGAACCTCGATGATCTGCTGAGCCGACGCCCGCCCCGCCCGCTGTCTGTCAGGAGGTTTCAATCATGACCAACGCCGACGTTCGTGATGGTTTGGTGGGTGCTGGTGTGGCTGAGGTGGGGCGGGGTGAGCGGTGGCCGCG
>Ga0335072_10005683_pt1 | contig 18357 bp, 13 predicted proteins | sample Lox_Sample_21_FD_206725 | JGI IMG/M metagenome (GOLD analysis project Ga0335072, IMG submission 206725) | Soil microbial communities from Loxahatchee National Wildlife Refuge, Florida, United States - Lox_Sample_2.1 | ecosystem: Environmental > Terrestrial > Soil > Wetlands | place: USA... | reverse complement strand
CTCCCGCTTCGAGACGCCCCCCGAACCAACGGACGCCAACCGTTCCATACAGGCCGCCCTGGCAAATCTCAGGGTCGCGGTGGCGGAATCTGGGGCGATAGTCGATTGCGAAACTTTGCCGGTACTGCCGGTTCATCCTACCGAACTGGAGCTGCTTTTTCAGAACCTGATCGGCAATGCCATCAAGTACCGCCGGCCAGGGGTACGCCCCGAGGTGCACATCGCATCCAGGAAGTTAAACGCGCAATGGCTGTTCTCCGTCAGCGACAACGGGATCGGCATCGAAGCACAATATCGCCAGGGGATTTTCGGCCTGTTTAAACGGCTGCACACGGGTGGCAATTATTCTGGAACAGGTATCGGGCTGGCGCTCTGCCGGCGGATCGTGGAGCGCCACAGCGGAGAAATCTGGGTCGAATCCAAACCGGGCGAGGGCTCGACCTTCTGTTTTACTCTCCCTGCCTGAACGCAGCATCGGATATCCACAAGACCCCCGCACGCGTAGAGCGGGTCCGCGGAGGAAGCCGCTGGGCAGAGCGGTGCTTTACGTCATCGGCTATCCTGGCATCATGCTCAAACTTGTCCTCCTGCTGGCGGTAGCGTCCGCTGCGTTGGCCCAGACTACGGTCGACCCGGCGCGCGTCACCCACCTGCTTCAGCGTGCGGTCGTTATCGACCTCCACGACGACACTACGCAGATGGTTCTCGATGAGGGGTACAACCTGGCAGAGAAGCACAACTTCGGGCAGGTCGATATTCCGCGCATGCGCGCCGGGCACGTCGGCGGCATCTTCTTCTCCATCTGGACCGACCCCGATCGTTACACCCCCACGGAAGCGATCCGCCGCGCTCTCGACCAGATCGATGCCATTCGGCGCGAAACCGCCCGTCACCCCGGGGACCTCGCACTCGCGGGCACCGCGGACGAGATCCTCGCGGCGCACCGCCGCGGCCGCATCGCCGTGCTGATGGGGGTCGAAGGCGGGCAGGCAATCGATTCCGACCTCGCCATCCTGCGCACTTATTTTGCACTGGGTGCGCGTTATATGACGTTGACCCACACCGAAAATACGCCGTGGGCCGACAGTTCGAGTAAGCCGCCCGAACACAACGGCCTCACCGATTTCGGCAAGCAGGTGGTCCGCGAAATGAATCGCCTGGGCATGATGGTGGACATTTCGCATGTCTCCGACAAAACTTTCTTCGACGCGCTGGAAACTTCTTCCGCACCGATCATTGCTTCCCACTCTTCCTGCCGCGCGCTTGCCAGCGCGCCCCGCAATATGACCGACGATATGCTTCGCGCGCTAGCCGCCAAAGGCGGCGTGGTGCACATCAATTACTTCGAGGGTTTCCTGGATTCCGATTTCGCCGCGCGCGAATCGGAGTTGAAGGACCTGGAGAAGCAGCAGGACGCGATCGACGACGCCACACCGAAGTTCGGCGACCGCAGCCAGAATGGCCCCGCGGTGCGCAAAATCAATGCCGAGCGGCTGGCCAAGCTGGGCCGCATTCCGCTCTCCAAACTACTCGATCATTTCGAGCACGCCGTCAAGGTCGCGGGAATCGACCACGTCGGTCTGGGATCGGACTTCGACGGCGTGGACGATATGCTGCCCGAGGGCATGGAGGATATCTCCAAGATTCCAAACCTCGTGCGCGGCTTGATGGAGCGCGGGTTCTCCGACGACGACATTCTGAAAATCCTCGGCGGCAACACGCTGCGCGTGATGCGGCAAGTGGAGGCGGCGGCGAAGGCAGCTCAAAAGTAAGAGAGCTTCACCGTCCTGTGGAACGTAAAGGATCGGTGAAACATTCAATAGCTCGAAGGGGCCAAATATCCACCAACTGATCAACCTCCTCTTCGCGCCCAGAGAGTAGAATTTTGTTCAGGGGGAATCCCCGACGTGCGACGAGCGATAGGTTTGAGACCCCTGATCCTTTCGATGATCGGTCTGGCGACCGTCCCGGCGCAGCAGACTGCCCCGGAATTCAAGGCCGAGACCAACCTGGTGTTGGTGCCGGTAGTCGTGCGCAATTCCAAAGCCGAGGTTGTCTCTAACCTGACGAAGGAAGACTTTCGCCTCTTCGATAACGGCAAACAGCAGGCCATCGCAAGCTTCGCGGTGGAGGAAACTTCCGGGCGAGTGGCGGAGGACCGCGGCCAGCCGAACGCCAAACGAGCGGCCGGGGAGGCAAACGGCACGCCGATGGTGATTCCGGCGCGTTATGTGGCGCTCTTCTTCGACGATGAGCACTTCAAGCGACCGGTAAGGTTTGGAGAGCCGCCTCGAGGCTACATAGGAGGTGTTGGCGATCTCTGGTTTGTGCGCGATTCGGCGAGGAAAATGCTCCAGACGCTGAAACCGGCCGACCGCGTAGCCGTCTTCACCACCACCGGCTTCGTCACCCTCGATTTCACGGAGGATCGTTCTAAAGTCGAGGCAGCGCTCCTGAAGCTGCGCCCGGGCGACTCGCCTCGTAACGTGCCGGAGCAAACCTTTGACACGATACAATCCTGCAGACTTGTGATCAAGCGGATGGCGTACCTGCCTGGTCAACGGACCTTGGTCTTCCTGTCGCCTGGCTTGCAGTTGCCGACAGAGGAATTGCCGGGTGCCTTGAGGTTGATCGACGATGCAATCCGGTCGCGCGTGGTCATCAACAGCCTGGACGCTCGCGGGCTTAGCCCCACTCCTCTCTCTATCGCCGGTCCGTTCGAGGAATTCCAGGCGCGTGTGACCGATGGCACGGGCGGCACATACATCCGCGATACCAACGATTTGAATGCGGCTGTAGAAAGATTGGCCGCTACTCCGAAATATATTTACATCCTGGGATTTTCGCCGCAAGGCGTTAAGCCGGACGGCAGTTTCCATCGTCTGACAGTGAAATTGCGCGAAGGCCGGAATCTGGACGTTCAAGCCCGCTCCGGGTACGCCGCGCCCGGCGGGAGCGAGTCGACGGCCAAGCCCAGCGAGCATTCCGTCACGGCCAAGGCCGAGGCCGAGGCCCCGCGGTACAGCGAGACTGAGTCCAGGGAACTGGCGAAGGCTCTCGACATAGGTGCACCGCCGGCAGTGGCCCCGGCCGTGAAACTGCCCAAAGCGTCCGCGCCCGCGGCGAACGATGAAATAGTCACCACCGAACAGCCCGTGACATTCAAGGTGCAGACGAACCTTGTGGAAGTTCCCGTGGTGGTGCGCGACCGCGATGGCCACGCGGTCGGAAATCTTGGGCAGGAAGATTTCCGCATTTTCGACAAGGGGAAGCGGCAGGAGATCGCCAAATTCGCGGTCGTCGCCAATCAGAGTGCGGCTGCACCGGTCCAGCCCCAGACTCTGGAAAAATCGAATTCCGCTCCGGTTCCCCCATCCGCCATACCCGCCGCTGCCGTGCCGCCACTCGCTCCGCCCACGCACTTCGTTACTTTCGTGTTCGACGATCTTCACATGCTCATCGCCGATATTCCGCAGGTGCGCGCCGCCGCGCTGAAATATCTGCACACGCAACTGCGGCCGGGAGATCGCGTTTCACTCGTCACCACTTCGGGACGCCAGAGCGTAGACTTTACCGCCGATCCGGAGGCGCTCGCCGGACCGATCAACCAGATCATGCCCAGCCCTCTTGGGGAAAAAAGCCTCAGCGGTTGCGGCGCATATGTCAGCTACTTTCAGGCGGTGCAGGTCGATAGCGAAGTCGGCCTGCATCCGATAAAGACCGATGTCACCAAGTCCCTGGCCCTCCGCGTAGCAGTTTCGGAGTACTCGGATTTCGATTCCGCCGTGCTGGCCATACGCGATGCGTACACCAGCGGCCTGCAGGAGTCGCGCATCACTTTAGCGGCGCTCAAGGCCGTGGTGCGGCGTATGGTGACCATGCCCGGGCAGCGTAGCGTGGTGTTGGTATCGCCGGGGTTCTTCATTCCCTTCGACCTGCAAAATGAGAGCGACGACCTCATGGCGCAAGCCATCCGCGCCAGGGTGCTGATTAGCATCGTCGATGCCCGCGGCGTCTGGACCAATCCGGTGTTTGACGCCTGCCGCGATAGCGGATCGGGAGGCCTGGCCCGTCTCCGCGACCTGGAAGGGCACGCCAACACAGACGAACTGATCGCCATCGCGGAAGATACCGGCGGCTCGCTGAACGCCAACAACGATTTTCTGGGCGGCATTGAGAAGGCAGCGGCCGCACCAGAGTATCGGTATATTCTGGGATTCGTTCCGCAGGATCTGAAACTGGATGGCAGCTTTCACCCGCTGAAGGTTACTGTCGGGTCGGGGGAAAAGCTGAGCCTCCAGGCCCGGCGCGGATACTGGGCGCCGAAACACGCGGAGGACGAGGTGTCGGTCTCTAAACAGGAGATCCAGGACGCAGTGTTCTCACGCGATGAAACGCACGGCCTCGCCGCGGAGATGCACACGAATCTGACGAAGACCGGTGACCAGGCGAAACTTTCCGTCCTCACGAGTCTCGACCTGAAGTCGATCTCTCTCCGCAAGGTGGACGGCCGCAACCGCAATGACGTGACCATCGTGGCAGCCCTCTTCGATACCAATGGCAATTTCCTGGAGGGTACCCAAAAACTAGTCGAGCTGCGCCTGCTCGACCAGACGGTCGCGGGGTTGCCTCAAAAGCCCCCGGTGGTGATCTCGACCGACTTCAAGGTGAAGCCGGGCGATTACCTGGTGCGGTTGGTGGTGCGCGACGCGGAAGAGCGCCAGGTCACGGCGGAGAACGCTGGCGTGCGAGTGCAATAACCAGATCGAAATACGGGATGCGTGAGTCTATGATCCCGGCGCCGTGGTAGTTTTTCCGTTGGCTAGCGCTTCGCCCGATCGTCCATGCTCAGCCGTCCGGCCCCGAACTGTGAGAGGAGCAGCGCGGCGCCGAGCATCGACACATTCTTGGCGAACATCGCCTGCTGGATGTGAATCGCGGAAGGGTCGCTCAACTTCCAGAAGGCATGCATCCACAGCGTGACCGGCGCCAGAAACGCAATCAGCATCCACGCTCCCCACCGCGCCCGATACCCGATGGCGATACTCAATCCTCCGGCGAGCGCCACCAGACCCGATAGGGGAACCAGCACGCCGGCCGCGGGCACTCCCAGATCGGCAGCGTGCTGGATCCCTTCGTGCGTAAAATGGCGAGGCGCGGCGGCAATGAAAATCAGGGCGAAGAGAATCCGCCCGGCGAGAAACAGAACTGGCATCCGTTTTTCCTCCTCTACTAGTGAATGTTGTATCACTAATAGTGATGAGATTATCATTAGCAGTGGAGCGAAGTCAACCAGACCATGAGCGATCCTGCAATCGAGAAGGCAAAGGCCGCCAGGCCGCGGCGCGGAGCGCCCGAACAGACCCGCGAACGCCTGGTCGCCGCGGCTGCGGCGATCTTCAATCGTCAGGGCTACCACGGCACGGATTCAAACCGCATTGCGCACGAAGCGGGGTACGCCACCGGCACGTTCTACAAGCACTTCAAAGACAAGCGGGAAGCCTTCCTGGCGGCGTATGAATTCTGGCTGGCTGCCCAATGGAAGGAGATCGAGGCCGTTCTCTCCGATGGCGGCGCGCCCGAGCTTCTCGCGCGCCGGCTGGTGGACTTGTCGATCGATTTCCATACGAAATGGGGTGGACTCCGCGCCTCCCTCATGGAACTCGTGCTGACCGATGACGAAGTCCGGCGATTCTATCACCGCCAGAGGCACTGGCAACTCGATGTCATGGCGCGGCTTCGCAAAAGTATCGGCGCCCGTCGGCATCGCACGGAGGAAGACGCGATTCATCTCTTCACTACCGAACGCGTGTACGACGCGCTGGCTCACGGCGAGATCGAAGCATTAGGGCTCAGCCGGAAAGTTGTGGTGGCGGCGATGGTCGAGAGGGTGCGCGAAATGCTCGAGTGAGAGCGCGTCAGTCGCCCTGCGGGCCGAGATAGTCCGGGCCGTAGAGGGCCGCGCGAATATCGCGGTGCAGCGTGCCATCGAACGGCATTTTCTGCGTGAAGAAGACCGCGGCCAATTGATTGGCTGGATCTACCCAGAACAACGTGGAAGCGGCGCCGTCCCAGAAGAATTCGCCCACCGCTCCGCGGTTCTCTTCGGCGTTCTTCGGTTGTGACACTCGCACAGCGAAATCCATGCCAAACCCGACGGACCCTTTGCTCGGCAGGAAGAGACGCTCCGTGATCCGCGGATCCAACTGGTCCGTGGACATCAGCTTCACGGTCGAAGGCTTAAGAATCCTGGCGCCGTCGAGTTCGCCGCGGTTGAGCAGCATCCGCGCCAGCCGCAAATAGTCATCCACGGTGGAAGCCAGGCCGAATCCGCCTCCGGTGAGCTTGTTGTCTGCGAAATTCAGCCTCCGCGTGTCGGCGTCGGCCTGCCGGACCAATTTGCCATCGGTGGCCCGGTACATGGCTGCCAGGCGCGGCAGACGGCCGTCCGGCTGCCGCCAGGCGGTTTCCCGCATGCCCAGCGGTTCGAAAACGTGTTGGCCCACATAGGCGGCGAACTTCTGGCCGGAGAGCACCTCAACCAGCCGCGCCTGCACGTCCACAGCGATGCTGTAACTCCAGCGGGCGCCGGGGTCGAACAGCAGCGGCACTTTCGCCAGGCGGCGGGCCATCTCGGTGAGATCGTTATCGAGCGAGAGCGGGTCGGCCTTCACAAAGGCATCGTGGGCGGGAGTGTCGCCGGCGCCGTAGGCAAATCCGGCCGTATGGCGCATGATGTCGCGCACGGCGATGGGCCGCGCGGCAGGCCGATAAATCGGCGCTCCCGATGCATCTTTGCCCGCGTACGCCTGCATCGATTCGAAGTCCGGCAGATAGCGGGAAAGCGGGTCGTCCAACCCGAATTTGCCCTGCTCCCACAAGGTCATCAATGCCGTGCCGGTAACCGGCTTGGTCATCGAATAAATCTGCACGATGGTGTCGCGCGCCATCTTGCGGCCGGCTTCCCGGTCGGCAAAGCCGGCGGCGCCGAAGTAAGCTTCGCTCCCATCCTTCCAGATCAAGACTGAGGCGCCGGCGGTGCGGCCGTCGTCCACCATGCCCGATAGTGCATTGGCGATACGCCTGGTGTCGATCTTCAGGCCCTCCGAAGCCCCCTCTGCCGCGGCCGGGAGTGCCGCGCTCGCGAGGGCGATTGGCGCCAGTCTCAGGCCGGTCCTTCGGGTGAATCGATTTGGCATTTCTGTGCTCCTTTCCGGAATGAGTAGGCTATCATGGCGCGGAGGGGCGATAGGGTTTGCGGATTTCGGGAATAAAGATTGCTAAAATCGTATTTCCCCATGCCTGACGTAGCGAAGCCTTGTGCCGGGGCCAAACGGCGGACCTTTGAATGACAGCCGGCACGATCCCGGCGCTATACCAGCGCAGGTTTCCCACTCCCAAACCGGTGCCATTCGCCCGCCCCGGGCGATCGAAAAACCTGCCCGCCCTGACCGGTCTCCGTTTTTTTCTCGCTCTGTGGGTGATTTTCGGACACCTCGTGGGCAAAGGGCACGTGCTCGAGCCGATCGCGGCGATGATGCCGGGGCCGCTTCAACCGATCGCGCGTGCCGGCTACCTGGCAGTACCTACGTTCTTCGTTCTGTCGGGCTTCGTGCTGGCGGCGAACTATGCTCCCACGGAGTGGAACCGTCGCAACCTCTGGAAGTACCTGGTGGGCCGCTTCGCACGCATATATCCGGTCTACCTGTTGAGCCTGCTCATCGTCCTGCCGTTCATGGTGAAAGCCAAGGACCAGCCCAAGGGGTGGCTGGTAGCGATGCACTTCACGCTGACGCAAGGCTGGTTCGTCGGCCACTATACGGCCGGTTGGAACACTCCGGCCTGGACTCTTTCCTGCGAGATCTTCTTCTACGTGATGTTCCCGCTGTTGATCGTCCCCATGAGACATCGGGGGTGGGCGGCGACCGCCGGTGTGGCGCTTGCGACCTGCGTGCTGCCGCCAGCCATGTGGGCCTGCGGAATCCCGGATCAGCTCAAGCCGGTCATTCACCTGGCGGATTTTCTGATGGGTATCGCGGTGGCGCGCGCCTTCGAAATGCTCACGGCGAGAACCGCGCCGCCGGCTGGAAAGTGGTTCTACCGGATCGGACTATTCGGATCGGCGGCACTGATCGCGTACGCGCGATTTCTGCCGAAATCGATCCCGCTCAATAGCCTGCTGCGGCCTATGAATGCGCTGCTGCTTCTCGGCCTGGCATTGGGCGGGGGCTGGATCGCCCGCTCTCTTTCGATGCGGCCGGTTGAGTATCTCGGAAAAGCCAGCTATGGGATGTACATCCTGCACATTCCGATTCTGTGGTGGACCGTCGCCTGGCCCGAAATCTTCAACCAGTTCTTCTACGTCCCGGTCGTAGTGGCGATATCCTGCATCGTCTATGCGGTCCTCGAGGAGCCCGCCAACCGGTCGATCCGCTCGCTGGTTGGAAAACGAAAGTTCCACGCCCACCTTACTACCGCTGGTAGTGTAAAATAGCAGACCATCCAGGAGGTCTGATGGTGTCCAAGATAGTGCTTTCCCTTGCGCTGCTCGCCGGGTCTGTGTTCGCGCAGCCGAAATACGAAGAAGTCCTCAAAAATCTCAAATTCCGCAGTATCGGGCCCGCCACCATGGGCGGCCGCACCGACGATTTCGCGGTGGTCGAATCCGATCCGCGCATCATTTATGCCGGCACTGCGGCGGGCGGGCTGTTTAAAACCACCAACGGCGGCATTACCTGGCAGGCGCTCTTCGAGAATGAGCCGAACCCTTCGATCGGCGACGTGACGCTGGCGCCTTCGAACCCCTCCATCGTCTACGTCGGCACCGGTGAGGCCAACAATCGCCAGAGTTCTTCCTGGGGCGATGGCGTCTACAAATCGATGGATGGCGGCGCTACGTGGAAACACCTCGGACTGGAAGCGACCCACCATATCGGCCGCATCGTGGTGCATCCCACCGATCCCGATACCGTCTACGTGGCGGCTCTGGGCGATCTCTGGGGACCGAATAAAGAACGCGGCGTGTTCATGAGCAAAGACGGCGGCGCCACCTGGAATCAGACCCTCGCCATCAACGAAGACACCGGCGTTTCCGATATCGCTATCGATCCGCAGAGCCCGAACATTCTCTTCGCCGCGGCCTACGAGCGGCGTCGCACCGCGTTCGGGTACAACGGCGGCGGTCCCGGCGGCGGCATCTATCGCTCTACCGACGGCGGACTGCACTGGACCAAGCTCGGCACCGCCGGCGCCGGGCGTGGACTTCCCACCACCGGCGATTACGGCCGCTGCGCCGTCGACATCTATCGCAAGAACAGCAACATCGTGTACGCCCTCATCGAACACGCGACTGCCGGCGGCTTGTATCGGTCGGAAGATAAGGGGATGACGTGGACGCGGCAGAGCGACACCAATCCGCGGCCGTCGTATTTCAGCCAGATTCGCGTTGACCCCAACAACGATCTCAAACTCTGGATGGGCGGCGTCAACATTTATATGTCCGAGGATGCCGGCAAAACCTGGTCCCAGGACCGCTTCCGCGACGTCCATAGCGACAACCACGGCATCTGGATCGACCCCCACAATTCCGACCACGTGCTTTCCGGCAACGACGGCGGCATCTGGGAAACCTGGGACAGCGGCCGCAACTGGCGACACATCAACAACCTTGCACTGGGGCAATTCTACGAAGTAGCGTACGATTTCCAGAAGCCCTACCACGTCTGCGGCGGCTTGCAGGACAACTATTCCTGGTGCGGGCCGAGTTCCTCGGCGCAAACCACCGGTATCGGCAACAGCGACTGGATCACGGTGCAGGGCGGCGACGGCTTCTACAATCGCATTGACCCCGATGACCCGAACATCGTCTATGCCGAATCGCAGGACGGCAACCTTTCGCGTCGCGACCTGAAGAGCAGCGAATCGAAGAACATTCGCCCGGAGGAGCCGGACGACAAGTCGCCGCGCTATCGCTTCCAGTGGAATTCGCCGCTCATGATTTCGGCGCACGATCACAAGACGATTTATTACGGCGGCAATCACCTCTTCAAATCCACCGACCGCGGCGACACCTGGACCGTTCTGGGCGAAGATCTCACCACCAATGCCCACCGCGACGAGATGTCGATTCTCGGGCGCAAAATCGACAATCACAGCGGCGTTCTCTCCCGGGATGACGGTGTGGCCGATTGGCCGTGCATCACCACCATTGCGGAATCTCCCGTGAAGGCCGGTGTGTTGTGGGTGGGTACGGACGACGGCAACGTGCAGGTCTCGACCGACGACGGCAAGCACTGGTCGAACGTGGTTTCGCACGTCATGGGTCTGCCGAAGATGAGCTATGTGAGCCGCATCGAGCCCTCGCATACCGATGCCGGCACAGCCTACGTGACGTTCGACGACCACCGCAGCGGCGATTTCAACATCTACATCTACAAGACGACGAATTACGGCGACTCCTTCCTGAAGCTGACCAACGGAATCCCGCAGGATGCCGGCACGGTGCACGTGATTCGCGAAGATCCGGTCAACACCAACCTGCTTTTCGCGGGCACGGAATTCGGCATTTTCGTGAGCTTCGACAAGGGCGCCAACTGGCATCGCATGAAGAACGGACTGCCGACCGTGCCGGTGTTCGATATCCAGATCCATCCGCGCGAGCACGACTTGATTCTGGCAACGCATGGCCGCTCGATCTGGATTATGGATGACATTTCGGCCCTCGAGAAATGGGACGACAAGGTGCTCACCAGCGACGTGAAATTGGTGGGCGGCGGCCGTCCCGGAATCGAATGGAAGATGGTCAACTATCGCGGGTTCGAAGGGCAGAGCAACTTCTTCGCGTCCAATGCGCCGAACGGCGTGATTCTCGATTATTTCCTGAAGTCCGGCGGACCGGTGCAGGTGAAGGTGACCGATCAGGACGGCAAACAGGTGCGGCAGATTAACGTGCCGCGCACCGAGGCGGGCGTCATCAATCGCACGGTGTGGGATATGCGGGCCGATCCGCCGGTGCTTCCTCCGGCCAATGCGGGGCGTGGCGGCCGTGGCGGTCGCGGAGGCAGGGGTGCGGGCGGCGCGGCGGAAGGGGGCGGACCGTTGAACGCCGAGCTCAATACCGAGTTCGGCGCCGAAGCGGGCGCTGGTGCGGGTGCCGCGGCCGGCCGCGGCGGTGGTGGCGGGGGTGGACGCGGAGGGTTCGGCGGTGGCGCACCAGTCGATCCCGGCGAGTACAAAGTCACTGTCACGCAAGCCGGCAAGTCCGATTCGGCCACCGTAGCTGTCGAGGAAGATCCACGAGTCGAGATGTCCACCGGCGATCGGACCAAACGCCGCAAAGCGATCGACACTTTGACCTCGCTGATTCGCGAAGCCGACGAGCCCACGCGCAAAGCTGCCGGACTCACAACGGCGCTTACCGAACTCACGGCCAGTTGGACTGGCGCCAACGCCGTGCCGGTGCCCGATTCGGCGAAGAAGGCCGTGGAGGATATGCAGGCGAAAGTGAAGACCGCATCGGCAGTGTTCATCACGCCCCCGCCGGCCGGCAGCGGAGGCCGCGGCGGTGGCGGCGGAACCGGCGCACGGGGCGAATTTACTCCGCCGCCGGTAACCCAGAAACTCACCCGGCTGATGGCGGTGATCGGCAATTTCTCCGGTCCGCCAACCGCCAGGCAACTCAATGATATCGAAGAAGCCTCGGCCGAGTTGCAGAAAGGCTCGGCCGAAATCAATGCGCTGTGGGACGAGGTGCCGAAACTCAATAAGGTGCTGACCGACGCCGGCGTGGCGTACTTCAAAGTGACGCTGCCGGCAACGGCGCCGGCTCCAGGGCGGGGAAGAGGCGGGAATTAAATCCGGCCCACAGAGTGGGCAGAGGCTTCCGCGAAGGCCTGTAGATAGTTAACAGCTGCGGCGATTTCCTCGACGAGAAATCTCCGGCGATGCTCTTCTCCGTTACCTCTGCCTCCTCCGTGCCCTCGGATTTTGATTTTGAGCTTTCGTTTTCTCCGAGTCTCTGTGCCTCCGTGGTGAAGAAGGTGTTCGCAGCGTTTACGGCGATCTGTTTCGGTTGCGGCTTTGCCGCCCTTGCTTCGCCGGCGCGCGCAATACAGGAAAGGTATTAAATGGGAGACGGCTGGTCTGCCAGGATGTCCCGCGCGTGTCACTTTTCGCGTGCCGGTCTGCGCTATACAGGTATCAACTATCGGGGGCCAAAGGAGAGCCAATGCGAACGTATCTGATCTTTTTCTTTGTTGCGTTTTCGGGTTGGGCGCAAGCCGGCGGCGGGGCAGGATCGACCCCATCGCCTGCTCCGGCGCCAAGCGGGGCCAGTGCGGTGGAGAGCGCGATCGTTTCCTATGAGGCCACGGGCCAGGTTGCTCATGAATTGGCAAAGCGTTTTTGCGTCTTCGCCCAGCCGCCTCTTGGCAATAAGTTTCTGCTGGGAACACCTGCCAATCTATCGGCCATACAGGCTGCACTGGCCTTCGAGGAAGCCGTGACCCAGCTCAACGACCAATATCGGGCGCTCGAGGGCAAGCCCGTTGGGGTTGCGAGCCCGAAACTGGCCCTCGCGGTAACACCAGGGGCATCGGCGGCGATAACGGCAATAGCCGGGGCGGTGAACGACATCAAGACGCAAACCACACAGACCGCTTCCATGTTCACACCGGTCGATCAAGTCCTCTTTTCGGATTTGGAACGAGAGATGGAAGGGGGTAAGGTGGGAGCGAATTGCCATCTCGTTACCACCGCCTATCCCGCGACCATCGAACAGACGATGGGCAATGTCAACAAGATGCTGGACCATCTCATCGAGGAAGCCACATCCGCGCGCAAGGCCCGCGATCAAGACGACCCCAAGAAGTACGCGGACGATAAAGACCTTCAGGGCCTCGACGCTCAACTCGCCACTCTGGAACAGACCGTGGGAAACGAAACGGCGACCCTGAATGGATCCAGCATTCTGCTCGGCGAAGCACTCAAAAGTTTATTGGGCGACAAGTATCACGTGATCACCTTGGCGAACGCCGCCGCCGGCGGTGGCACACGAGCCAACGTCTGGTTCCTGGTGAACATTATTCTACCGGCGCCCCGGCCATCGTATAACGGCGGTTCGGAGGTGGCATACACGCTGCGTACCGGGGATGGTGAATTCGAGAGCGCCGACACGGTATATTTCGTTTACGGATATACGAAGTGGAAACAACCCAAGCTGCCGCCGCGGCCGGGCACTAATGGCTCTTCGAGTTTCCCGCGGTAAGTGAGAGCCTTGAACCGCATTCGACGATGAATCGTCCGGCGGAGTTCCGTGCGGTTCCGCGCACTTCCAGGCCCGCCGTCGCAGCGAGCGCACGAAATTCAGCCAGCGTGCGGTCTTTGCCGCCGACCAGCACCATCATCAAGAGTTGCGGATCGGGGATCGGGACGTCGGTTACCCCTGTCATAACCACTACGCGGCCGTCGGGGCGGACCGCTTCTGCGCAGCGCGCCAGGATCGCCGCCGCTTCGCGGTCGGGCCAGTTATCGAGAACCTTATGCAGGATGTAGAGATCGGCCCCGGCGGGCAGCGGATCGAAGAAACTCTGCCCGCACAGAGTGACTCGATCGGCGACGCCGGCGGATTCAAGAATCGCGGCCGAACGTCCCACTGTCGTTGGAAAATCCACCAGAGTTCCCCGCACTGCGGGGTGAGCTTTCAGGATTTCGGCGAGCAGGGAGCCGGTGCCGCCGCCCACATCCACCACCCAGCGAATGGGGTCCCACCCTCCCGCGAGCGGGATATCGGCGTTCGGTGTGCCGTGGCCCTCCGGCCCCATGAGAGCGTCGAAAGTCGCTGACACGCCGGGATGGGCGGCCAAATCTTCCCAAAAAGAGAGGCCGAACACCTGGTCGTACATGGGCGCCCCAGTCTGGACCGCTTTCAACAGACTCGACCACGCGCCAGCCATGCGGCCGCCGATTCCGTTGAGATCGAATCCCAGGCGGGCGCCCGGTGTGAGGAGTTCGCGGGCCGCGTCGTTGAGGGCGAACGCTCCAGGCGAAGATTCGACGAAGACGCCTCGGCTGACGAGGTGCCTCAGCACTCTGGCGAGGAAATCAGAATGGGCGCCAGCAGCCGCGGCCAAATCGTCGATTTGCGTCACCCCGGCGGATAAATGTTCCGCGATCCGCAAAGTGACGACAACGTGAATGCACCAGGGAGTGCAAAGGTCGCTGAGCGCCCAGAGGTCCACTTAAAATGGGTTCGTTTTTTACCCGGCTGCCGCGGTGGACAAGCCGGATGCCTTCCTGCTGAGGAAGCACTCCCGGCAATACACCGGACGGCCCTGAGTTGGTTTAAACGGTACCGTGGTTTCCCGCCCGCATTGGGAGCACGTGGTCATAGTTTCTGTCTTGGCGAAGCCGCCACCGCCACTGCCCTGCCGTTTGGCTTTACAAGCCTTGCAGCGTTTGGGTTCGTTTTTGAAGTTTTTGTCGTGGAAGAAGTGTTGTTCTCCTGCCGTAAATACAAAGTCTGCTCCGCAGTCTACACACTTAAGAACTCGGTCCTGAAACTCCGCCATAACCTGTGCCCCGTTGCATACCAGTACTGGTGGTTAAGGCGGCGGGACTTTGAAGATGGGCTGCAGAGCCGACCAGGGTCCCGCCGTCAGTTTTATTCGATCTCCCGGCGATTTTTCTTCCGGTTGCGTTTGCGAGCCAGCGCCTGCTTAGCTCTCAGCTTCTCTCCCGGCTTCAAGTAGAAGGAATGTCGCTTCACTTCTTTGATGATGTCCTCTTGCTGGACCTTGCGCTTGAAGCGTCTGAGGGCATTCTCCAACGTTTCGCCCTCTTGAAGCTTTACTTCAGCCAAACTAAAAACACCTCCCTGCCAGACCGTAAAATTCCCGTGCTGTGTGGGAGGATTTGTGAAGCGCTGATCACCTGAAGTGAGCCCGATCCCAAATTTCCTGCACTTCGCACAGAAGGTACTGATATCATAAGTGGTTGATAGATAAAGTCAAGCCCAAAGTTAAAGGCGTCTTACAGACTTTCGCCTCGGTGACTCTCAATTTCCTTTATTTTCAAAGGGTTAACTGCAAATGGAAAATGTTCTAGCCATCCTCTTGGCTGGAGGCGCTGGGGAACGTCTACACCCGCTTACCCGGGACACCGCGAAACCAGCGGTCCCATTCGGCGGCGCCTATCGTATCATTGACTTCACCCTCTCCAATTGTATCAATTCGGATGTCCGCAGAATTTTAGTCCTTACGATGTACAAATCGCTCGACCTGATTCGTCATGTCCGCGACGGCTGGAACATCCTTTCCCCGGAATTAGGCGAGTACATCGAAGTCTTGCCTCCGATGCAGCGGGTGAGCGAGAACTGGTACCAGGGCACCGCCGATGCCGTCTTTCAGAACTTCCAAAGTATCGAAGCGGAGGCACCCGACGACGTCCTGGTGCTGGCTGCCGACCACATATATAAGATGGATTTTCGGGAAATGCTAGGCTGGCACCGGCGGCACGACGCCGATATTACGATCGCTACCATCCAGTTGCCGCCCAGCGAAGCGTGCCGCTTCGGAGTGACCGAAATAGCCGAGGATTACCGCATTGTAGGCTTCGAGGAAAAACCGAAGCACGGAAATCCGGTACGAAGCCGCTTCGACCCCAATATGGTGAGCATTTCCATGGGGATTTACGTTTTCAAGTCCAAGGTTCTGCTGGATGCGTTGCACGAGGATTCCCAGGCCGGGGACTCGGCGCACGATTTCGGCAAAGATGTCATCCCGAGAGTCCTCAACAAAGCGCGCGTGGTGGCCTACGACTTTCACGACCGGAACAACAAACAAAGCCGATATTGGCGAGACGTCGGGACCCTCGACGCATACTACGAAGCCAATATGGATTTGGTGGACGTGGTGCCGGAATTCAACCTGTACGACCAGAGCTGGCCCATTCGCACCAAGGTCACGCAGCAGCCACCCGCCAAGTTCGTGTTCGCGCAGGAAGGCCGGCGCATGGGCGTGGCGGTGGATTCGGTAGTCAGCGCCGGTTGTATTATTTCGGGCGGGCGCATCCTGCACAGCGTGCTCTCCCCCGGCGTTCGTGTGAACAGCTATTGCGAAGTGGAATATTCAATTTTGATGCCGCAGTCTGAAATCGGCCGCCGCAGCCGAATCCGCCGGGCCATTGTGAATACCGGCGTGAAGGTTCCCGAGGACGCCGTGATCGGGTTCGACCTGGAAGCAGACCGCGCGCAAGGCTACCATATCACTGAGAGTGGAATCGTAGTGGTGGCGTAGAACGGCATTCGGCCATCAACCAGGATAGTTTTTTAGGAGAGCCTTACTTTGACGAATATCGTAAAAATTATCGGACGTGAGATTCTCGATTCCCGCGGGAATCCAACCGTGGAGGCGGATGTTTATCTGGCCAACGGGAGCATGGGAAGAGCCGCGGTGCCTTCGGGCGCTTCCACCGGCGAACATGAAGCGGTGGAACTGCGGGATGGCGACAAGGGACGGTACTTAGGTAAGGGAACACAACAGGCGGCCGCTCACATCAATGGCGAGATCGCCAATGCGCTCACCGGCAAGGACGCCTGGCAGCAGGCGCAGATCGACCGCATCATGATCGATCTCGACGGTACGGCGAACAAAGAACGCCTGGGGGCAAATGCGATTCTTGCGGTTTCCATGGCCGCCGCGCGCGCGGCCGCCGCGTCGCAGCACACTCCGCTCTACCGGTACCTCGGCGGCGCCGGGGCCGTGGTCCTTCCGGTGCCGATGATGAACATCATCAATGGCGGCGCCCATGCCGACAACTCGGTGGACGTGCAGGAATTCATGATTGCCCCCTTCGGTGCCACCAGATTCTCGGAAGCGCTGCGCATGGGGGTGGAGACTTTCCATACGCTTAAGGGCGTGCTCAAGAAGAAGGGCTATTCCACGGCGGTGGGCGACGAAGGCGGGTTTGCGCCCAATTTGAAATCCAACGAGGAAGCCATCGAATCGGTGCTGGAAGCCATTACGCAGGCGGGACACAAGCCCGGCGTGGATATCGGCATATGTCTCGATCCGGCCGCCAGCGAGTTCTTCATCGACGGCAAATATGTTTTCAAAAAGTCCGACAAAAGCGCGCGCACGCCGGAGCAGATGGTGGAATATTGGAGCAACTGGGTCCGGCAATACCCCGCCATCGTCTCGATTGAAGATGGCATGTCGGAAGAGGACTGGGGCGGGTGGAAGCTGATGACCGATACTCTCGGGAAGAAGATCCAATTGGTGTGCGACGACATTTACGTCACCAACCCGGAGATTTTCCAGCGCGGCATCGACCAGGGCATCGGCAATTCCATCCTGATTAAGTTGAACCAGATCGGCACCATCAGCGAGACCCTGGACTGCATGCGGCTGGCGGCGCGGGCCAACTACACTGCGGTAGTATCGCACCGCTCGGGGGAGACGGAAGATCCCATCATTGCCGATGTTGCGGTGGCCACCAACGCCGGGCAGATCAAGACGGGTTCGGCCAGCCGCACCGATCGCATCGCCAAGTACAATCAGTTGCTGCGCATCGAGGAGCAACTCGGGGCCGCGGCGCAGTTCCTCGGCAGGAAGGCGTTCCGGCAGTGAACAAACTGGTATTGATCCGTCACGGCGAAAGCACGTGGAACAAGGAAAACCGGTTCACGGGCTGGACCGATGTCGACCTGTCGGAAAAAGGGCGCCAGGAGGCGCTCGATGGCGGCCGAGTGCTGAAGGCCGGGGGATACACTTTCGATGTGGCATACACCTCGGTCTTGAAGCGCGCGATCCGCACGCTTTGGACTGTGCTGGACGAAATGGATTTGATGTGGATCCCGGTGTACCGGTCGTGGCGCTTGAACGAGCGCCACTACGGCGCGCTCCAGGGCCTCAACAAAGCCGAGACGGCGGCGAAATTCGGCGAGGACCAGGTGAAAATCTGGCGCCGCAGCTATGATATTCAACCGCCGGCGCTCACGCCCGATGACGAGCGCTATCCCGGACGCGATCCGCGGTATGGCCGATTGACGGCCGCGGAACTGCCGCTCACCGAGTGCCTGAAAGACACCGTGGCGCGCTTTCTGCCGCTGTGGCACGAGACCATCGCACCGGTCATCCGGGACGGCCGGAAGGTGCTGATCGCGGCGCACGGCAATAGTCTGCGCGCGCTGGTGAAGTACCTGGACAACATTCCGGAGAAGGATATCGTGGAGCTGAATATTCCCACGGGAATGCCGCTGGTATATGAGCTCGACGACGATCTGAAGCCGCTCAACCGCTATTACCTGGGCGATCCGGAAAAGGTAAAGGCCGCCATGGACGCGGTCGCCGCCCAAGGTAA
>Ga0335072_10005682_pt1 | contig 18359 bp, 12 predicted proteins | sample Lox_Sample_21_FD_206725 | JGI IMG/M metagenome (GOLD analysis project Ga0335072, IMG submission 206725) | Soil microbial communities from Loxahatchee National Wildlife Refuge, Florida, United States - Lox_Sample_2.1 | ecosystem: Environmental > Terrestrial > Soil > Wetlands | place: USA... | reverse complement strand
AGTTTAAGCCCTTTGCTCATGAGCCGGCTTTGCCGGTCGCGGTCGTCTTCAGGAACTACAACGAATGCAAAGGTTTCCTCATCGGAAGCGCACATCGCAGCTAAGGCGATTCCAAGCTCCCGTTCGAGACCGAGCGAGTAGGTCTTCTCTGCTTCCTTCAAGCCCTCTGCTCGTCGGGGATGGACCAAGTAGCGAACATCACGACATCCCAGGAGAATGTCGTCGCGCGTCAACCAGCAGATATTCGCCGGCCAGCTCCGGCTCGCGAGGAATTCGCTGAAGCGCTCCGACGCCGATTCGAGCGTTTCTGGAAGATCTGGATCTGAGACGCTCATTTTCCCCTTTATCGATGTGCCTCAGGTGGCTCTGCTTCTTCACCCGCTTCGAGCTTCACTAGCCACTCATCCACTTCCTCGGCCGTCAGGTGCAGGCCAGTTTGCTGATAGTGTTCCCACGCGGCAAGCGTATCCCGTCGAAATTGTTCACGCCGTACATCTCGTTCCATTCACTCGTCCCCCAGCGCCTTAGCAAACGCATAAAAAAAGTCCAGCGACTTCCAGAACGAGTCTTCCGGCAGCCGTTCATCCTTTCCATGCGCCCGCACGTCGTCCACTTCAAGTGCGATGGCCGAGTAGCCGTAGCTGGGAATCCCTGCCTGCGCAAAATAAATCGAGTCGCTGGCGCCATTTTCCATCACCGGCGTTACCGGCACACCCGGCCAGATCTCGTCGGTAATCCTGGTCAGTGGCTCAAAAACCTCGGGGCTCGGTGGCGGGGGCACAATCGCCTTGCGGTCCGGCGCAACGTCTGACACTACCCCCGCGTCGGAGACGTACTTTACCGTGAGCTTGGGATCGTTGAAAAGCCCGATGAGCTGCTGGCGAATCTCTTCGGGCGAGTGGCCGGGAAAGATGCGGCAGTTCACAATAGCCTGTGCCGTTTGCGGCAGCGCGTTGTTGGCGTGGCCGGCGTTCAGCCGTGTGGCCACACATGTGGTGCGGAAGTTCGAGTTGTAGCTCGGGCTCTGGCTCAGCCGCGCCGCCGCATCCATATCGGGCGGCGAGGCCACTATCGCGCGCATGTCGGCAGCGGTCTGGCCGGTCTCGCGCTTGGCCAGGTTCGCAAAGTAAGTGCGCGTCACATCGTTCAGCTCGAATGGAAACGAGTAACCCTGCAACTTTTCGAGCGCGGCCATCAGCTCATAGATCGCGTTATCGGGCCGGGGCAGGGAACTGTGCCCGCCGCGATTGGTCGCCGTGATTTCGAAATCCGAATACACTTTTTCAGTGGCTTCAACCGCCGCCACCGTCGGCTTGCCGTTTTCAAGGTCAACTCCGCCAGCATCGGGATTGATCACGAATGCCGCATCCACCAGTTCGCGATGATTCGTAACCAGCCACGATGCGCCATTCGACTTTCCGCCCTCTTCGTCTGCGGTGAGCGCCAGAATCAGGTCGCGCTTCGGCTTGTAGCCCTCGCGATGCAGCCTGATGAAAGTCTCAACCAGCGCGGCGTCGGAGTCCTTCATGTCCTGCGTACCGCGTCCGTAAAAGTAGCCGTCTTTCTCGACAAACTTGAAAGGATCGGTCGACCAATCCGATCGCAACGCCTGCACAACGTCAATGTGGCAAAGAAAGAGCACCGGCTTTTCAGTCGGCGTGCCCTCGGCGCGGTAGCGCACCACCAGGTTCATCTTGTTTTCTTTGGGACCGACGAGGTGTACGTCTGCCTCAGGGAAACCCGCATCGAGAAAGCGCATTTCGAGCGCCGCAGTCGCGTCGGTCACGTTGCCTTGCGGCGTGTCAGTGGTGTTGGTCTCGATCAGTTGCTTGAAAATGGCCAGCGCTTCGGCGCGGTCTGATGACGATGCATGCGGCAACCTATCCTGCGGGGCGCGAGAAGCAGCGAATGCGGAAACGGCGAGAAAAGACAAAGCGCAACAGGTTGCGACAGTTTTATGCATGCAGGCATTCTACGGCCTGAGGCGGCATCTCAATCTGCGATTGCGAAAGTTTCGCGCAACAATTCAAAGCTTACGCATGACCACCGCGTGGCTGCGCCGCACCTTGGGGCGACCGACGCTCTCAAATCCTGCTGCCCCGGCGGCATCGAGTTCAAGCGCAAACTTTGCTTCGCTCACGTGTCCCGTCGGCTCGGCGAAATACAGAAACCGCTGCGGCTTGAGCACTGTCGACATCCGGCCGAAAAAATCCGCCGCGGACGGCACCTCATGAACCATGGCAAAAGCGAGTACGAAATCCACCTTGCCGTTCAGGTCATCGAGGCCCATGCGATCGGCCTTCACCAGCCGCGTTTCGATGCGGTCTTGCAGCCCCGCCTTGCGCGCCCGTCGTTCGAGCACTTCAAGCATCTTGCGCTGAATATCCACGGCAATCACTCGCCCTTTTGGGCCAACCATCTTAGCCAAAGGCAAAGTGAAGAAGCCCATGGCGGGACCTGGCTCGAGTACAGTCATCCCGTCTTTCACATAGTCTGCAAATAACTCTTCGGGCTTTCCGGTCAACCAGGTGCGAATTGGCCCCAGAAAGGTATATCCAAGCCACCATGGGCACACATGGTTTTCCGCCATTTTTTCCCTCTTTCAGCGCAGTGCGGTCGCACGCAATTGGCCGGCGGGGAATGGCCGGCTTTCACATTCGACAAAAGTATACTCGCAAATCCATACTCGGGTTCGATGCGAGCTGATCCCTGTTCCCTATTCCGTGATCCCTGTTTTTAATGCGGCCTTCCCGGCAGCACAAAGTGTTCCGCGCAGCGCGGCTCGTACGCGTCGCCGGGCATCTTGATGGGGCTGTCGTACGGCGCGGGTTTGCCGTCAATGAGCCGTTGCGAATAAAGCGCCCTCGCGCCGCAGGAGCAGTAGGCCATGCACTCCGTAATGCTGCCGCCGTAGGCGTTCACCAGCCAGGTCAGGTTCAGCATTTCGCCAAACGGCATGGCGCGAAAATCTAGATCCAGCCCCGCCACCAGCACATCGTGGTTGCTGTCGAGCAGGTGCTTGGTAAAGACAAAGAGGTCCGTGACGAACTGGCCCTCGTCAATTGCGATGCACTCCACACGCTTGCCAATCTCCTGCTCTTTGTCGGCAATGGCCTCGAGCACCGCCCACGGATTTGCCGACGGGAATTCGAGCGCCTTGCACTTGCCATGGCCGTTGGGATTGCGGCTCTCGACAACTCCGGGGCCGCCCTTGGTGTCATCGCTCGGCTTCAGTACCATCACATATTGCTTGGCGTATTGGCGGCGCATCTCGGCGCGGCGCAGCAACTCCGCGGTCTTGTTGCTTCTCATCGGTCCCAACAGCAGTTCGAGCTTACCCGGCAACGCGCTCTCCTTCTCCGGAGCGATGGTTCCTGCGTCACTTCCGGAGATTCATCATAACGCGTGAGGGTTCGCATTACCGTATCGCGAAATACGGTTCGCGCTGTCCCACCCTCGCTCCGGTTTTCTGTTCGAAAACCGGAGCAAAGATGGGGCACGGGCAGTCAGGGATGCAGCCGTGTGTCTTTCGAGACCGACGCGGTCAGCACCATTCCCGGTTTGATCTCAGCGTCCTTACCGCGAATGAACAAGGCGCCCACGCCCAGCCCAGGAATTGGGGAAATATCCCGAACGGTGCCGGTCTTATCGACGCCTTCGAGCGTTTCTGTCCCGCTCAATGGAATCGTCAGGTTGCCTGCCTTGATTGCGTGGACCTCAATTGTGATGTCGCCCGGAGCACCGAAATGGCCTTTGCGATCGACTGCCGAAACAGTTGCGTCCACTTCGGCTCCCTTTGCCACAACGATCGAATCGCCAGCCTTCAGGTCCTCATCCAGTTTGAGCACAACTGCATCGCCAACTTGGGCCGTCTTCGAGTTCACTTCGGAATCGGTGACCAGCCGCAGAGCCGTGCCCGCGTGAAGAACCCCATCGGTCACCACCGCAGCCTGGGGCGGCTCATTTGTCGCCCCTGAAACCGTGTAATTTGCCACCGCGATCCCGCTGCGCCCGCAAAACGGCGCCACTGCGATTGCCTCAATGTGCGTCGGCCCATTGATCGGAATCGGACCTGTGTAGCGAGTCGACAATGTGGTAGGCGTCCAGCCATCGGTTGTGTAGTAGATCACCGCATGCCGTGTGGAGGACTTCAGGCGTACGGTGGTTCCAGCTGTCACTTTGCCTGAAACGATTGAGAATGCCGGACGGCTCGCGAAGCCGATCACCGGTCCGGTGTCCTGCATGGCCTGCTGGCTGGCTTGCATTGACTGCTGGTTCGCCGTTTGTGATGCTTCCATCGCCTGTTGATTCGCAGTCTGCACGGCCTGATCGGCGGCAATCATTGCCGGATCCTGACCGTAGACCGTAACTGAGGCCGCGACCAAAAGTAATAGACCGATCTTCATTGTGCCCCCCGGAAATCGTTTCTCGATTTCCAACACACTTATTGTGACGGGCACTCGCGATTTAAGTTGTCTGTTCGGACTTGCGATTAATTCGCATGCTTGGCGTTTCCGTTTCCCCGTTCGTCGGTGGGGTTCGGGATCGATGAATGGAGATGGAGCATGGAAGGAAGTGCTTACCGCGCCGACCGCATCGTTGCGTCCATCGCGGCCTTCATCACTCCGCAATCTTCAAATACATGGACGAGGTCGCCCGAAAGCGGTTCGAGTCCCGACTCCTGGTCCGACTGCGAATCGCGTCCCGATGCCTGCCGCGGGCCATTGCTCGCAGACGGCCTTCGCGACACCGGCAACGACGCCATGCGAAGTTCGCCGCCGCCTTGCCCGTCCAGAATAAGTGCAGTCAGCTTGCGTGCTACATCGAGGGGGAAGCTTTCAGCCACAAACACCAGCTTGCCGCGAATCGTGATCACCACCGGCCCTTCGTTTGTGGAGTAGACCTGCTCAGTCGACCCGTCATTCGAGATTGAGGTGACCGACGCCGAAGTGTCCTGATGCACGTTGGAGTATTTCCGCGCCAGGTTGTCGGCGTACATCTTGGCAAAGTTGTTGGCCGAAGCAGAATTCTTCCACACTGAAAGGTAGAAGAGTGCGAGCGATTTGGTGCTATCCTGCTCGGCGGGAGTGGTGGCGCTACGCAACTGGCCGGCCCAGTAAAGGCCCCCATTCCACGCGGGCGTGAGATCGGTTGCCGCCGCGTCGCCGCCGAAGAGCTCGGAAAGAATGTGCAAATCAAGCTGGCCCACCTGCCCTATGTCGTAAGGCTTGTAAAGTTTATCGGTGATGGGGTGAAAGTTGGGCAGCAAAGGGATCGCGGGAATCTGCTTCTGCTCGTACACGCGGGGATTGATGATCTCCCACGACGACGTCGGCGGGCGGTCGAGCGCGCCGGCAAACGCCGCATTCTGCCCCTGGTCCATCCAGATGTCCTGCTCGAAACTCAGGCCCTCGCGATACGGAAAGAGCATTGACTCAGAAAGCAGTAACGGCGCTCGCGCCATAACCGGCGAATTCTCCGAGGCGCTCATCTGATCCTTGAGCCGATCCATGATCTCGGGATCCTTCACCAGGCTCTTGCCAAGCGGCTTCAAAACGTAGTCCATCATCACCGCGGTTGCCTGGCCCTCGGCTACTGCGTCGCGCGCTGTGTCCATCTCGTCGCGAGCCAGGTGATCCTGGTCGCCGGCCGCATCGGTTGACACGTCGTCAGGTGTCTGATCGTCCCACTTCTCAAGGTCACTGTGCTGGTCCTGCAGGGCGTGGGTCAACTCGTGCGCCAGCACCGGCTTCTGGTCCTCGGCGTCGACCCAGTCCAGCAGGTTCACCGTCTTGGTCTTGGAGTCGTAGTAAGCCTCGATCTGCTCTTTCAACAACACCAGGAGGAACGGCTTTAACTCGAAATCTCGATCGAGCAGGCCAAATTTCTTCAGTACGACCTCGTCTCGTTCCAGCCGCTTGGCGCTCTCATCTTCGTTGAACTTCTCAGTCAGGTAAGATTCGACCGCGGCGCGGCTGGTGAGCGTGCGCTTCACGGTGCTCTTGATCGGGAGCCCGGTCTCGTTCGACGCAAACTTCATCAACTCATCCACCAGGGCAAATAGCTGCTTGGCCTGTTCGGGAGTGATGTGGCCGTTTCCCTGACCCGGCCCCGGCTTGGTCTGCCCACCAGATTCCTGGCCCGAGCCTTGGTTCTGTTGAGACCCGGCAGCCAGCGTCTGCTTTCCCAAATTCTCCCCCGGCTGAGCATTCGCCGCCGCGCCTAGACCGGCAAATTCCACCGCGAGGCACAAAACCAGCGCGCATGCCCCACAGGTTCTCGCCCACCCTCTTAGATTTCCTGCAACTCGATTCATCAACTCTCCAGTAAGCGACTTTTGGCGCCCATCGCGCGGCCACTCACCCTGTCACCATTCACAAGGCTATAATCAGGATGCCGTCCCGCGCCAAGCCGACACCACATTGCCGGCAATTTTTTGCGGGACCGAAGAAAAATCCCCTATGGCAGAAACCGGCCTCACCGTCAATCTCCAGGCCACGGCGCTATCGGCGATGCTGGAGTCTGCCGGCACGCCCCGCAGCCTGGCCGCGTACCGCGGTGTTCTCACCCCACAACAGTTTGACGCTGCCGCTGCTGAATTAGCTGCGCTGGCCATGGGATGCGCAATTCACGACCTCGGATGGTTGAGGCGCGTCGAGGTGCGCGGAGCCGATCGCTTCCGCTGGTTGAGTGGAATGGTGACCAATACCGTAAACGACCTGTTTCCAAACACCGGCGCGTGGAACCTGGTGCTCAATGCGCAGGGCCGCATCCAGGGCGACCTCACCGTGTGGCGCGATGGCGAAGAACAATCGCCGCAACGCCGCACGCCCGACCCCGATGTACAGAAAAAGGCTGACCCCTTGCTCGGCACTCCATTTGCCGGAGAGTCGGGTCTGGAGCTTGAGATTGAATCCGTCCAATATGAAAAGTTGCTGGCGCACCTCAACCAATTCATCATTATGGACGACGTCGAACTGGTGCCGCTGGGCGAAGAATCGGTTTGCGGCGCGGGCGCTGAGACCGCCATTGGCGTGAGCGGTCCGCAGACAGCCGACGTGCTTGAACGCCTTGGCCTGCCCTTCTTTGCGAACACGATGAAACGTTTGCGTACTGAGTGGAACGGGCTCGACCTGACCATGGAGCGCGGATACGGGGTGCTGGCTCCGCATTACATTTTCTGGGTGTCGTGCTCGGGCCTGCAAAAACTCTGGTCGTGCATCCGCACCGCCGGAGCCATGCCGGTGGGTCGCGAGTCCCTCGAGGTTTTCCGGGTCGCTGAGGGCATTCCGAATTATGGCGTCGATATCGCAGAGCGCGATTTGCCGCAGGAAACCGCTCAGACGCGGGCGCTCAATTTCAACAAGGGCTGCTACCTGGGCCAGGAGATAGTGGAGCGCATTCGCTCGCGCGGCAGCGTGCACCGGCATCTTCGTCATCTCGAACTCGATGGTCCAGCGCCGGAACCGGGAGCTGGGCTCAAGCTTGCCGATGGTTCAGAGGCCGGCCACATTACCAGCGCGGCCGTGCTGCCGCTCGAGAAAAGCAGCCGCGTCTTTGCTCTTGCGATGATTCGCGCTGAAGCCGAAACCAAAGAAGAGGTGCTGCATTACGCGGCGAAAGCGGGCGAGGGAACCGCGCGAATTCAGGCAACGCCTCCCGTGCTGTAGGGGCGTAGCGTGCCCAAATCACAGAGCTGGGTGCCCAAGGTCCCTCGCATTTGGTGACCTGGGATAGCACGAACCTCAACCAGCCTTTCTAGAACACGAAGTCGGGCGGGAAGCACGTACCCGGAGGGAGCAGAGGCCTTCAGGCCTCTGAAACGCGCCACGCAAATTTGGGGCTTCAGGCCCGGAACTGCCTCCCGTGGGGAGGCAAGGAATTTAGCCCAGAACAAGTTCGCGTTAGCGAACGCAGTCCTGGGTAAGCCATACCAACTGAGACAGAAGCCCCGAAGGGCTGCCGCTACCCGCACATCACCCCCCATCGCCCTCCGCACGCCAAAAATGGGACAATTAATACATGACTGACAAGCCCAAGTTCGAAGTGATTGACCGGCGCAAGATGAAGGCGGAAGAAGAAGAGCAGCAGACCCATCACTCGTCTGAGCCGGTCGAGCCTGGCGGCGGACCGCGACTGGTGGTGAACGAGGCCCCCGCTGTCGCACCCGCCGAACCGCCGCAAGCCGCGCCCCCTCCCGAGCAGGAGTTTGAAAATGCGCTTCCTCCCGCGCCCACCGCGCAGGAGAGCAAGGAGCAGAAGGCCGCCTACGAAGCCTCGGCCGATCGCGTCGAAGACATTCTGCGCGCGCAGAATCCCGGACTTGGCAAGCAGCCCCCGGTTGGATTCGAGCACCTCGTACAGCAGTTTTATCTCTCCGCCATGATCCAGATGGGTGCGGGAACGCAAGAGGGCCAGCGCCCCCGCGTCGACATTGTGGGCGCCCGCAGCACCATCGACATGCTGGCCGTGCTGGCCGAAAAGACCAAAGGCAACCTCAACGCCCAGGAAGACCGCATGCTGCAGTCGGTGCTGTTCGAGCTGCGCATGGCGTTTCTCGAGCTCACCAGCATGATCAACATGCAAAGTGTTACGCCGCCACCCTCCGGGAAGCCCTAAGGAGCTATCAGCTATCAGTTCACAGCTTTCAGGGTTTGTGTGAATGCTCGCGTTTGAATTCAACCCGCGACTTTCGCCGGTTTGCCAAATCTCAAACCGGAACAGTCAAAACACAACGCACCAGGCAAAGCCGCGGCCGTATTCTCCAACCACGGATCAGGCTGAAAACTGAAGGCGGATTGCTGAAAGCTGAATATGCACGCCACCCTCACATTCTTCGGCACCGGCACTTCAATGGGAGTTCCGACGCTGGGCTGCGCCTGTGCGGTTTGCACCTCCTCCGATCCACACGACCGCCGCTCGCGTCCTTCGGTCATGATCGCGTTCGCCGATCCCGAATCGCAGTCGCCGCGCGTCGTTGTCATAGATACCGGTCCCGATTTTCGCGAACAGGCACTGCGCGCAGGCGTAACACGCGTTGACGCCGTCTTCTACACTCACGCGCATGCCGATCACATCCTCGGCATGGATGACCTGCGCCCGCTCAGTTTCGCCGCCGCAAAACGATCCGGGCCCATTCCGCTCTTTGCCACTCCAGACACTATCGCCGTTCTGAAGCGCATTTTCGATTACACGTTTTCGCCCAACGCCACTTATCCCAACCGGGCACGCGTCGACTTAAAGCCCGTAGCCGCTCACAACGTTGTCGACGGCGTGGACTTCATCCGGATTCCAGTGGTGCACGGCAACGAAGACATCAGCGGCTATCGCTTCGGCAGCGCCGCGTACCTTACTGACGTGAGCGCCATCCCCGAAGCCAGCCTCGAACTGCTCGAGGGGCTCGACGTGCTTGTGCTGTCGGCCTTGCGCCACACGCCGCATCCAAGCCACGCAACGGTGGTGCAGGCGCTCGAGTGGGCGCAACGCATCGGCGCGCGGCAAACCTGGTTTACCCACATTGCCCACGACCTCGGCCACGCACAGACCAACAACACGCTGCCTGAGAATGTGCGGCTGGCATACGACGGGTTGAGCGTGCCCATAACGCTATGAGTACGACGCAAGATTCGTTCCGTATCTTCCGGTCGATTGACGAGTTGCCCGCGAGCTGCGGGCCGTCGGTCGTTGCCATCGGCAACTTTGACGGCGTGCATCTCGGTCATCGCGAAATTCTTTCGGCCGTTGTGGCCGATGCGCGAGCATGCGGCGCAATCGCAATCGCGGTCACCTTCCAACCTCACCCTGAGCACTTTCTGCGCCCCGATCGCGCGCCGCAGCTCATTACGCCGCTTGAGGAACGCCTGCGGCTGCTGGCTGAAACCGGCATCGACGCGGTTCTGGTGCTCAAGTTCGATGCCGCTCTCTCCCGCCTCACGCCGCGCGAGTTCGTCGAAACAATTCTGGTCGCAGCCCTTAAAACGTCAGGCATTCACGAAGGCGAAAATTTTCGCTTTGGGTATCGTGCCGCGGCGGGCGTCAGCGAGCTGGCGGAATTCGGCCGCGAATTTTCGTTCACGGTCACAGCACACACGGCCGTGCACGTGCGCGGGCTGGAGGTTTCAAGTTCTGCCATTCGCGCGCTAGTGGCCGCAGGGGATATGCGGCGCGCGCGCTGGATGCTCGGCCGCCCTTTCACCATGCTTTCCACGCAGGCACGCGGCCGCGGCGTCGGTTCGCGCCTCCTGGTACCCACAGTCAATTTTGCAGAGTACAGCGGTCTGACGCCGGCTATGGGCGTATACGTCACGCGGCTCAATGTTTGCGGCCGCGCGTTCGAGGCCGTAACCAACGTGGGTAACCGGCCAACGTTTGAAGGCGTGGGATTTGGAATCGAAACGCACATCCTCAACTTCGAGCCAGTCGAAATGGGTGAAGATACTCCGCTCGAGCTTGAGTTTCTGATGCGATTGCGCGGCGAGCAGAAGTTCTCGTCAACTGAGGCGCTCAAGACGCAGATCATCAAAGATGTGGGCCGGGCGAACCGATATTTCAGGCGGCGGAAAACTGTATTGAACCAATCAACAGAATGACGTTGAGACTGCTGGCACGCCGAACCGCACTATACCTCGTGCTTTAGCACCGGCGTCTAACCGCCCGAAAGCTGAGGCTGATAGCTGCTTCTTAATTCAGCGCCGTGTGCACTGAGCCGTTCGACTGCGTCGCTGAATGCGATTGCGGCATCGCAGGCTTCACGAGTGCGCCTTGTGAGCCTGTTAGACCCAGCGACTTGGACCGAGGCTTTTGCGCCGCGACTCGCGCTGTCGATCGGAATCGCGGCGGATGCGGAACCACAACCACTGTCCTGGGTCCCTTGCCGGCTGGCAGGTAATGGAAAACATGTGCTCCAGCGGGCGCCTGCTGCATAGCCCTCAACATCGCGGGAGGAAATGTCGAACGAACCGGAACCACAGGTTGATGCGCGCGAATCGGCCTAAGTTGCTGAGACTCGAGATTCCGCGCAACAGGCGCCTGGGCTGGGGCGCTTCGTGCCGCAGGGGCTGGGAGACTCCTCATCGCGCTCCCGGAAATGGGCTTTGCAACTGGCGGCGGAGCGATCGCGTTCTTAACTCTCGACGCGACCGGCGCAGTGTTTGTAATTCCCGGAGCCGGACGAATCGGGACTGCTGTGGTTGGGACTGCACTGGTCGGTAATGCTCCGGGCGAAACTGTTCCGGCTGGTGCTGCTGCATGTGGCTGAACCGCTGTCCCCGCAGGCCGTGGCGTCGCAATGGGCAAACCCGCCTGACGATTCGCAGTCAACGCCTGATCGGCCTCTTTCGTTCGCGCGCGATCGGGGTTGCCAACCGGCGTAGACTCCCCGCCGTCCGGGAACTTCTCGTCGTCCTTGCCCGCTATCGCCTGCTTCATAAACGTCATCCAGATGGGCAGCGCGGCCTGCGCACCAGTCTCCTTCTTGCCCAGCGACTGCCGGCTGTCGAAGCCCACCCACACGCCGCAAGTGACCGAAGGCGAGAAGCCCAGGAACCACGCGTCGGTAAAGTCGCTGGTCGTTCCCGTCTTGCCGCCAATCGGGTGATTCAACTGCTTTGCCGACGCCCCCGTTCCATGCTGTGTCACGCCTTCAAGCAGAGTCATCATGGTGCGCGCGGTCTGCTGGTCGATTACCTGTGTCACCGACGGATTGTCGCTCCACAGCGCTATGCCATCCGCATTCGACACTTTGCGAATCAGCCGCGGCGTAACCCTCAGCCCGTCGTTGGGAAACACCGAGTACGACGCCACCTGCTCCTCGAGCGTGATCTCAGCCGCGCCCAGCGCCACCGGCAGGTACGGCGGAATATTCGATGTCACGCCGAACTTGTGTGCCAGATCGATTACATTGTGAATGCCAACGCGGGCCGCCAGACGCAGCGCCGGAATATTGCGCGACTCGGCAAATGCATTGGCCACGGTCATCGCGCCCTTGAAGTCGTTCTCGTAATTGTGCGGAGTGTAGCTGCCAAAGCTCACCGGCGTATCCATCACAATATCGGTAGGCTTCACGCCATCTTCGATCGCAGCCGTGTACACATAAGGCTTGAAACTTGAGCCCACCTGCCGCTCGGCTTGTGTGGCGCGATTGAAGACTGAAAGCTCGTAGTCGCGGCCGCCCACCATGGCCAGCACGTCGCCGGTGGTGTTGTCTACAGCCATCAACGCGCCCTGCGCGCCCGAGTCCTGTTCGAGCGTTGCGCGCCGCGACGTTCCGTCACTGGCGCCAGTCAAGCGCACATAGATAACGTCGCCGGGCTTTACCAGATCGGTGCCGAAACGCTCGCCCGTCCATTTCCAATCCTCGGGCATCAGTACAACTGCGTCGTTCTCTTTGCCCACGGGCCCAATGCGCGCCATAATCTCGAGCGGCAACACACGCGTCACCATTGCGTGCACGTAATCGCCGCCTCCGTATGCAACCGCCCAATCGGGGTGCGAATAGTTCTCAAGCGACTGCCCCTCGGCAACCACATTTTCGAGCTTGCCCTTCCATCCGTGCCTGCGCTCGTAGGCCGCCACGCCGTCCTCTATTGCATGATCGGCCGTCTGCTGCAGATTCATGTCGAGCGTGGTGTCGACGCGCAGCCCGGCTTCGTGCACCTGGTCGCTGCCAAACTGCTTCTCAAGTTCGCGGCGCACCTCTTCCTGGAACCATGGAGCCACCGTGTCCTGCGGTTGCGTCAGGTGCAATCCCAGCGGAGCGCTGCGAGCATCCTGCGCCTGCGCATGGGTTATCTTTCCGTCCGCTTCCATCTCACTTATCACCAGGTTGCGGCGCTTCAACGCGCGATCCGGGTTGAGGATCGGCGAAAATCCCACTGGCCCTTTCGGCAGCCCGGCCAGCAGCGCCGCCTCGGGCAGGTTCAGGTCCTTGGCGTGCTTTGAAAAGAAGTATTCCGATGCGGCCTCAAAACCGTAGTTCCCGCTGCCCAGATATATCTGGTTTCCGTAGAGCGTGAAGATTTGTTGTTTGGTAAAAGTGCGCTCAATCTGGATGGCGAGAAACGCCTCCTGCACCTTGCGTCCGGCCGTTCTCTCATCGCTGAGAAACAGGTTGCGGGCTAGCTGCATGGTTAGCGTGGATGCGCCCTGCGCGCGGCCATGCGAGCGAATGTCGTGCCACGCTGCGCCCGCAACGCGAAAAACATTGATGCCCCAGTGAGATTCAAAGTTCTTGTCTTCGATGCTGATAACGGCCTGCCGCAACACCGGCGCAAATCCGTCGTAGTCCACTACCTGCCGGCGCTGCAATGCAAATGAGCCAATCAGCTTGCCATTGCGATCGTAAAGATCGGTGGTGGTAGAAGGCCGGTAGCGCTCGAGGTCGCTGATCTGGGGCAGATTGACTGAGTAAATCAGGGTCAGCCCGGCAAGCGAGCCGGTAATCGCCGCCAACACAAGCAAGATTACCAGCGTCGAACGGCCGGCCAATTTGCGCCTGCGCGCCTGAGCCCTCAGTGGCCTGGGCGCCCTGGGCAACGGCACCTCGCCGAAATCGAGCGCCTTTTGCTCGGCGACATCGATTGCCCTTTGCGGCGCAGCAGAGCGCCGCCCTCGACTCGGCTCAAGCGACCTTGGGCCGCGCAATATGGGATCGTGGGTCTCGTCGGGCCGATTGGGGGTGACAGCCACCTGTTGCACTCTTTCGTTTTAAACCTGTGAACTCGGCTTGGGGAGTCGATGTTGCGTACAGGTTTTGACGCACCCCACCCCTCTGGGAGCAGCGAGGAGCGTCACTCCAAGGCTAACACTAATCAAATTTCGCAGGGCATTCGATTGACCCAGCGAGAACCACGCAGGGCAAGATTGGGGCCCAGGTTCGGAATGGGGGCAAGAGAGACGACGCGAGCAGCATCGCTCCATGTAAGACGGTGGTTACTTTAGATGAAACAGCGCCCCTCGAATGCCCGCATCCTCGTGTTAATCTCCCCATTACCGAATAAAGGGCACGACCCTTTTGTAGAATCTGAGAGATAGAGCGTTTTCGCATGATCCAAATGCATTATGCCGGTATGTATCACTCGATGCGATCGAGGCATCAATGCACCCCTTTGCGAGCATTTTTCCGGTTACCTTGCCGCAGCCTGGGAGCCGCGTTTTTCGGCGTTGCTCTCCTTGCCGGCTTTGGCCCGTTTGCTGTTGCCGCAGCGCCCAGCACCATTACCTCCCTGGCCACCCTGCACTCCCTCACCAACGATGAAGCAGCCAAATCCATTCCGGTAGCCTTCGAAGCCACGGTTACTTACCACATCAAGGGCACCACCGGCCTGTTCGTTCAGGATGGCGGGTTCGCCATTTACGCCGATGCTCCTGCCACCGCGACGCTTGTGCCCGGCGACCGGGTCCTCGTCAAAGGAATAACCCGCGCCAGCTTCCGGCCTGAAATCGCGGCCGATAGCGTCACGGTCGTTGGTCACGGGGCAATCCCGCCGCCTGCGCCTGTCGGCTACGCACAGTTGGTTCATGGCGAATTTGACTGCATGCGCGTAAAAGTTCGCGGAACGGTGAGAAGCGCCGACCTGGTGACTTACGGGAAGGTGGCGAATATCTACCTTCAGTTGTCGATGGACGGTGGTTCAATCGACGCCATCGTGGACAGCAGCGACGGCCAGATGATTGAAAAGCTGCGCGGCGCGCAGGTGGAAGTGGCGGGTTCAACCTCGGGAAAATTCGACAGTAAAGATCAGCTCACCGGAATTGTCCTGAAGACGCCCGCGATCTCCGACGTGAGCGTGCTCAAGTCGGCCCCAATCCTCGCTCGGCCGCTCCCAATCACCCCAATGGACCAGATCCTTGGGCACTCTTTTGTACAGGACCTCTCAGAGCCGGTCACAGTGGCGGGAACCATTACTTACTACCTTCCCGGCGCGGCGGTGGTGCTCGAAAACGGCAGCAAAAGCCTGTGGATTGAGACCAGGGACGAGCAGCCTCTCACCATTGGCGACCGCGCAACTGCGTCGGGTTACCCCGCGGTTCGCAATGGCGTGCTCACACTTACCGCCGCCGAAATTCAGGACAGTCACCAACCGTTCCCCGTCGCGCCCGAAAAAGTATCGTGGGACCGGCTTGATTCAGGCGCCAGCGCATTCAACCTGATTTCAATTGAAGGCAAAGTGGTGAAGGAAGACCGCGAAAAGTATCAGGATGAGTATGTGCTCACCGCGGGCGGCCAACTGTTCTCGGTTGTTTATTGGCACATCGACGAAGATCTGGGTTTCGAGTTGCCGCCCATGAAGCAGGTGCCGGTGGGCGCCACGGTTCGCGTGACCGGAATTACCGCGGTGTCGTATGGGTCCAATCCATTTGAAGGCCCGGCTGGATCCGACGTTCTGTTGCGCTCCTTCGACGACATCGACGTGATTGCCTTGCCTTCGTTGCTCAATGAACACAGTCTTACGTTTCTGGTCGAGTTTCTGCTTGCCGTGGTCATCATCATCGTCATCCGCCAGGTGTGGTCAGAGCGAGTCGCGCACCGCCACAACGCCACCGTGGCTTACATCGAGCGGACCCGCGGCAAGATTCTTATCGATATCAACAACTCGCGCCCGCTTGCAGAGATTCTTGAAAACATCGCCCAGCTTGTGACCACGAGCTTGAGCGGCGCAACCTGCTGGATCGAAGTGGACGATGGCGCAACGCTCGGCAACTATATTCCCGATAAGTCGCTCTCGGGTTTGCGCGTTTCCAAGCACGAAATTGAGGGCCGCTCAGGCGCGCACCTCGGGTCGATTCATGCCGTATTTCAAGCCCAGAGCAAGCCCTCGGCAGATGAAACGGAAGTCCTGTCGCAGGCAGCCGGCCTTGCTGCGCTGGCTATCGAAACCTCGCGCCTATACGCCGACCTGGTTCATCGCTCCGAGTTCGACCCGCTCACCGACATTCACAACCGCTTTTCGTTCGAGAAGCAGTTGGAGCGCGCCATCGATTCCGCACGCCAGTCGGCTGCCATCTTCGGGTTCCTTTATATCGATCTCGACGATTTCAAGCGTGTCAATGACCAGTGGGGACATCAGACCGGAGATGTTTATCTGCAGGAAGTGACAATGCGCATGAAGCACCAACTGCGCCCCGCCGACATCCTAGCGCGGCTGGGTGGCGATGAGTTTGCAATCATACTGCCGCGCGTGCACGGCCGCCCCGACGTTGAGGAAGTATCGGCGCGTCTGCAGCGCAGTTTTGAGCAGCCTTTTGTTTTGGAAAACTGTACGATTCGCGGGGCCGCAAGTATCGGAATCGCGCTCTATCCGGCGGACGGAGCCGAACGCGACACGTTGCTGGGCGCCGCCGATGTGGCCATGTACGCGGCCAAGCAAGCCAAGAGATCGGTGTCCCCGGACTGAGGTGAACTCCAAACAGCTCCGTGCCCCATCCATTCGGCGTTTCTGCCGAATGGGTGGGAAAGCACGAACCACGACCCAGTGTCATGTCTCTAAAGTGAGTACCATGAATTGCGCTGTCATCTTGAGCGGAGTTTGGCCGTTTTTGGGCCAAACGGAGTCGAAAGACCTGCGGCTGCTCTTTGCGGCTTATGCAATGAACTTCGGAGACACCCCATCTGGGCATCCCAATCGACTACGAAATCACGAACCCTACGCGCCCTTCGTCTTCAGAAGTCCCAGCGCCTTGTCGAGCATCTCGTCGCCGTTCTGCGGCGTAATGCCTTCGTCGATCTCGTCCTGCGGCGAAGTTACCGCAACATTCGGCGTCACCGCATCGTCCTGAATCTTCTTCCCGTCCGGGCCCTGATACTTGGCCACCGTCAGCAAGAGCGCCGAGCCATCGGGCAAATCGAAGGTCTTCTGTACGGACCCCTCGCCGAATGTGCGCTCGCCCACCACGTCGCCGCGCTTCAGTTCGCCAATCGCAGCCGCCGTCAGCTCCGCTGCTCCATAGGTGCCACGGTTCACAATCAGCGCTACCGGCGCATCGGTGAGGGTCTTTGCCGGGTCGGCAGTGAATGTCTGCGTGGGATACGTCTGACCCTGCAGTGTCGCCAGCGTGCCCTGCTTGATGAAGAAGTTGGCCAGCCGAACTCCCTGCTGCAGATCGGGGCCTGTCGAGTCGCGCAGGTCCAGCAGAATCTTGCGGCCCTTGCCGGCGTCCTTGATCTTGGCGGCAATCGCATCGACGCGCGCCGCGGTAAGCTCGCCCGGCTTCAGATAAAGAATGGTCGAGTTCTCGTACTGCTGCTCGCTCATCGCCGGCGCATCCACTACGGTGCGCGTCAGCACAACCTTCTCCGGATCAGGCTTGCTCGGCCTGATTACCGTCAAATCGACCGTCGTACCAGGCTTGCCCTCGAGCATCATTCTCAAAACAGCGACGGGCAGATCGTAGGTGGATTTCTCGCCAATCGAATCAATCACGTCGCCGTCAACCAGATGTTCCTTGTCGGCAGGCGAGCCGGGAATCACATTCACAATCGTGGCCCATCCGCCGCGCTTCGAAACCGTCATGCCTTCCTGCGCGTCGCCGCCAGTGGGGCGACCTTTGTAGAGCTTGTATTCGTCGGCAGTCAGGTAGCTTGAGTCGGCATCGAGCGACTCCACCAGCCCGTGCAGTGCGCCGTTGGTCACCATGTTGATGTTTGGGTCGGTCACGTAGTCGCTCTGCACCTTTTGCAGAACCTCGGCATACACGCGCATCTGGTTGTAGGCGCCGTCCTGGTCGTTGTCGGCATGCACGCCGAACCAGCCCAACTCGCCCAAGGCAAAGCCCAGGCCGAGCGAGGCAAAAATTGCGAGGGAAAGCACAAAAACGAAGCGTTGAAAGAATCGTGACACAGACACCACCACCGCAGGCCTTAAGGGGAACAGCCCGCAACACTATATAGACGCAATGATACCTGAAGTGGTGCCGAGGCCGCGCCCAAACCGGCGCTTAAATGCCGGTCCTCAGGCTGTTGCCATAACTTCCGCGGCTATCTTCCTCAGTTCCGGCAAGATATTGCCCAGTGCCGCAGCCGGGGCTGAGCGCGTCCCCAGAGCGAAATAAGACGATCGATACAGAGGGTAGAGCCGTTCGTAAACCGCCGTCGCTCCTGAGTCTGGGGTGACGGTCGCAAAGTCGAGGCAAAGCGCGGCCTGCGCCTCCTCGACCGTTGAAACCGCGCCCGAGGCCAGCAGCGCGAAGATTCCCGATCCGAGGCTGGTGGGTACTCCGGCAGGCACCAGCACCAGCTTGCCCAGCACGTTCGCGTAAACCTGGTTAAGTACTGGGTTCGATTGCGGAATGCCTCCGCCGTTAATCACCCGGTCGACGCGCACGCCATGCTCGGCCATGCGCTCCAGAATAATGCGGGTGTG
>Ga0335072_10005681_pt1 | contig 18359 bp, 10 predicted proteins | sample Lox_Sample_21_FD_206725 | JGI IMG/M metagenome (GOLD analysis project Ga0335072, IMG submission 206725) | Soil microbial communities from Loxahatchee National Wildlife Refuge, Florida, United States - Lox_Sample_2.1 | ecosystem: Environmental > Terrestrial > Soil > Wetlands | place: USA... | reverse complement strand
CTCGCGGAGCATGAGCAGGAGCTGATGAACCCGGTGCCGCCGACCCGCGCCATGGTGCTCATCGTCGACCCATGGGCCGCCAGGGTTCAGGAGTTGCTGGACATTCTGCGGAAGATAGACAGCTCCGACAAGCCGTGGATCAGCGTGGTCGTGGCCTGGAACCCGAAGGACTCAAAGATGGTCGCCGATGAACGCGACCTCAGGGCAGCTCTGTCGGCGGCGCTGCCGAATAAGCTCGTGGAGGGCCGTGTGACATCGGCGCTCGCCGTCAGGGGCGTGCCCACCCTTGAGGACTTCGGCATGGTCGTGCCGGCCGTCCTGCGGGCGGCGGAGCGTTCGTATCTTCGGTTTGCGCCGGCGTCGCCTGCGCATGATCCTGCGGTGAAGTGACATGGCTGGTGCGGATGGCGGTCGCATCGTAACGTTTTACTCGTGTACCGGAGGAACCGGGCGCAGCATGGCCTTGGCAAACACCGCCTGGATCCTGGCCGGCAGCGGGCTGCGGGTACTCGCCGTGGACTGGGATCTGGAGTCCCCCGGGCTCTACCGGTACTTCCACCCGTTCTTCTCCGGGTCCGCGATCGGGGCCTCGCAGGGCATTGTAGACATTCTCAACGACTACTTCCGGGCGGCCCGGGCCGCGGTGACGGCAGGGCCGCCGCGTTCGCGCGATTGGCACGTGGAGTACGCCAGGGTGCTGCGACACGCGTTCTCCCTGACGTGGGACAAGTTCCCGGCCAACGGGACCCTGGACTACCTGTCCGCCGGGCAGGCGAGTTCCCAGTACCCGCCTGCCTACTGGGAGAAGTTCTACCAGCGCATGGACACCTTGCAGCAGTTCGTCGAAGCGCTGCGGGCCGATATGAAGCGGAACTACGACTACGTGCTCATCGACAGCCAAACCGGCCTGAACGACACGGCTAGCATCTGCGCGGAAGTCATCCCTGATGTCGTGGTCGCCTGCTTCGTGCTGAGCGGCCACAGCATCGACATGACGGCCGAATTCGCCCGGGCCATGCGCGAGGCGGAGCGAAACAGACGTCACATCAGGGTTCTCCCGGTTCCCATGAAGATCGACTCGATGGAGAGCAGCCGTGCGGCTGTCGGCCGCCTGACCGCACGCAGGGCATTCGCCGCGTTCCCGAACGGCCTGAACGAGGAGGAGCAGGAGAGGTACTGGGAAACGGCAGGGATCCCGTACTGGCCGGCAGCCGCTTTTGAAGAAAACCTGGCCGTATTCGAAGACCGGCGCGAACCCCCGTCCCTGCTCAGCGCGTACGAGTGGCTTGCCTCGGCCATCACCGACGGGCAGGTGACCGCGCTGCCGCCGATGGACGAGCAGACGCGGGTCAGGTTCCGCGACGCATTCACGAGGAAGTCACCGCCGTCGGCGGCCGCGGATGAACGGAGACGCCCGTGAGGATTTTCATCAGCTGGTCAGGGGAGCAGAGCCTGCAGGTCGCGGAGGCCCTTCGCAGCTGGCTGCCGCGAGTCTTGCAGGCCGTCAAGCCCTACCTGTCGGTCGAAGACACGGCCAAGGGAGCATATTGGGTCTCGGAGGTCAAGAATCAGCTGGACGCGGCGGCCTTTGGCATTATCTGCCTGACGCCGGAGAACCTCGAGGCGCCGTGGATCAACTTCGAGGCCGGTGCGCTGTCAAAGTCCTTCGAGCGCGGGAGCGTAACCCCGTTTCTATTTCGGGTGGCACCAGGCGACCTGACCGGGCCGTTGACGCAGTTTCAGGTGACTGAGGCTCATAAGGCACTCGATGTCATGCGGCTCGTCAAGCATCTGGACAACGCATGCGGCGAACGGGGCGTAGGCGAGCGGGTGGCGGAGGACTCCTTCCAAATGTGGTGGCCGCTTCTCGATGAGGCGCTCCGGGGCATCAGCGCGTCGCCTATCGTCCGTCGGCGATCCATGGAAGACATGGTGCGTGAGATTCTGAACCGCCAGCGGACGATGGAGATGCTCATGTCGGAATCGGCCGGGCCGCGCTCGTTCCAGTACATGGACGCGCTGGTCCGGCAGGCCACCGGACCGGACCTGCGGGCGGAATTGGAGGACGCCCTGAAGGAACTGTCCCAGGCGCTTGACGCGTGCGAGGATTCCGATGACCCGGCGGTCAGGCAGGTGGCCGCGCGCGCGGCGGCGGTGCGGGCGCTGTGCGAGAAGATGACTGCGAATCCCGCTCCGTGGGAACCGCTGCGTAATCGGGTTAATCCGGATCAGCGCGGGCTGGCGGCGGGTGACTCATAGAGCTCGCCGAGAATATCATCTTGGCTCCGATATCACCACCAGACGCAACGGTCCTCGGTTTTTGCGCTCTGGCGTGCGGGCCGGTCTGAGGTATCCTTGGAGCGGTATCTCACATGCGCCACGTCGAGGTCACGTTGAGATAATGGTAATTACAGATTGTATCGGCGGCGGGTGCTCGCCGATGCCGGCAGAGGAGCCCGACTGATCATGACCGCTCCCCAGGCGGACACCACCGTCCTTACCTCCGACGTCCCCGACATCGGTGACGTCCGTCTTGATGAGGATGTCACTATCGACCTATCCAACTTGTTGTTCATTATGCCCGAGATCTCCGTCGTCGAGGACGAGCCCGGCTTCGGGGATTCAGCATTCAATTCCTCGATTTAGTTGGCCATGGCAGTACCCGGGAGCGTGCTGCCCTTCCGGGAGTTCGTCCTGAAAGTGCACAGCCGCTGCGACTTGGCGTGCGACCATTGCTACGTCTATGAGCACGCCGATCAGAGCTGGCGCGCGCGTCCCAAGGTGATCGCGCAGGAAACGGTCGCGAAGGCGGCCGAACGGATCGCTGAGCACGCCGGTCAGCATCGCCTGCCCTGGGTGCGCATTGTCCTGCACGGTGGGGAGCCGCTGCTCGCGGGACCGCGCCAGCTCGCGTTGTTCGCTGACACGCTGCGCGCAGTCATCGAGCCGGTCTGCGCACTCGACCTGCGTATCCACACCAATGGGGTTCGGCTCGATCAGGAATTCTGCGAGGTATTCCGCTCCCGGCGGATCAAGGTAGGGATCTCGATTGACGGCGATCGGGCGGCCAACGACCTGCACCGCCGGTTCGCCGACGGGCGCAGCAGCCACGAGCAGGCGGTCCGTGCTGTCAGTCTGCTGCGCCAGAAGCGGTACCGGGAGTGCTACGCAGGTCTGCTCTGCACCATCGACGTGCGCAGCGACCCGGTCGCTGTTTACCGAGCGCTCTCCGAGCTTGACCCGCCCGCCGTTGATTTCCTCCTCCCGCACGCCACCTGGGACATCCCGCCGCCGGGGGCGGTCATCGGCCGGACCCCGTACGCCGACTGGCTCGCCGCCGTGTTCGACGCATGGACGGCCGACGGCCGGCGCGTCCGGGTGCGCACCTTTGAGTCGATCATCTCGACCACGCTCGGCGGCACCAGCCAGACTGAGGCGCTAGGCCTAAAAGCTAGCGACCTGCTTGTCATCGAGGTCGACGGTTCGCTGGAACAGGCCGACTCGATGAAGGTTGCCTTCGACGGCGCGCCCGCGACGGGCCTCGACCTGTTCGCCAACCCGCTCAACGAGGCCGCCGGCCATCCCGCCATCCGGGCCAGGCAGCTAGGTCTGAATGGCGTCAGTCCGACGTGTCGCCGGTGCCCCGTGGTGACCAGCTGCGGAGGCGGACTGTACGCCCACCGGCACAGTGCCAGCGCTGGATTCGACAACCCGTCCGTCTATTGCGCTGATCTGGAGAAGATCATTACTCACGTTCGAGCGGATCTGCGCCCGTCAGGCGTGGAGTCGGCCGGGCATCGTCCCCCCCTTCAGCTGCGGGGCGACCAGTTCGACGCCGTCGCCGGCGGCCTCGGCGACGCGGCCGCGGTGCGTCAGCTGGCCGGGGGGCAGCGGTCTCGTCGGCGGGCGATGCTGCAATTGCTCCGCGAGCGTGCCAGCCGCCGGGCCGACGACGTCTTCCTGGCTGGGTGGGATCTGCTCGCCCAGGTGGGGCGCGAGCACACCGAAGCGTTCGGCCGGGTGATTGCGCACCCGTACGTGCGGAACTGGGCGGTCGGCTGCCTCCGAGCCGCCGCCCGGCTCGACGACGGCGTGCCCGGTTCCGGCCCTCTGCCGCAAGACGCGGCGCACCTCGCCGCTATCGCGGCCTCCGCCGCGATCCGGGCCGGGATGCCGGCCGAGATCGATATCCCCGTCACCGACGGCTATGCCTGCCTGCCCACGCTGGGCAGAATGAGGGTCGGGGCCGGATCGGCCGTCACCATCACGGTCAGTGACGGCGGCTTCGAAGCCCGCACGGCGGCCGGGCGAAAGCGCGTGCGACTGGGCGACCCGGACCCCGACGTAGCCTGGCAGCCGGTACGCCAGTTGCGGGCCGGACAGTTCAGCGTCCAGCTTGAAGACACCGACCCTTATCGGGACTGTTACCAGTGGCCGGTCGCCGGCAGGCTGTCTGTTGGTGACGCTGCCCGCTGGCAACAGCAGTTCGCAACAGCCTTGTCGCTCATTGAGCGCGTCTTCCCCGACTACCTGCCCGGCCTGACGGCTGGGTGCTCCGTACTCACCCCGTTGGCCAACGACGAACCGGACCGAGAGCTCAGCGCTGCCTCGAGGCAGGCGTTCGGCGCGGTCGCCATGGCGCTCCCGGTCGATGGTGACGTACTTGCGCTGCTCATCCTGCACGAGTTCCAGCATGTCAAACTGAGTTCCGTGCTCGATATGTTCGAGCTGTGCGACCCCGCTGAGCGGCGACTGTTCTACGCGCTCTGGCGGGACGACCCGCGACCGATCGTGCAGCTGTTGCAGGGCGCGTACGCACACCTCGCGGTGACCGACTACTGGCGCGTCCGGCGGCATGAGCTGGGCGGCGCAGAGGCGCTGGCGGCCGCCGATCGGTTCGCCCGCTGGCGGATGGCCACGGCCGAGGCGATCGAGACCGCGACGGGCTCCGGCGCGCTTACCCCGCTCGGCGTCCGTTTCCTGGTCGGCATGGGTGCAACCGTTGAACGCTGGCTCGACGAGCCCGTTCCAAGGACCGCCCTGGAGGCCGCCCGCAGTTGGGCGGCCGAGCGCCGGGCGATCCGGCCGCAACAGCAGAGGCCGGGGTAAGAACGGTGGACAGCGGGACTGATTTCCGAGGGCTCGCCCGTGCCGGGACGCCGCTCGCGCGGCTCACCCTCACCCGCGAAGCCCTCGTCGACGACCTGCGCGCGCTGGGCGTGCGGCACGGGCAGACCCTGCTCGTGCATGCCTCGCTCAGCGCGATCGGGTGGGTGGAAGGCGGCCCGGCGACGGTCGTCGCCGCGCTGCACGACAGCGTTGGCGAGACGGGCACGATCGTGATGCCGACGACTAACGAGGAGAACTCGACAACCTCGCGCGCGCACCTGAGGCTCGTCCTCGGGAAGACCCCAGGGGAGGTTGAGGAGTACCGCGCCCAGATGCCCGCCTTCGACCGGTTGCTCACCAAAGCGACCGGGGCCGGGAGAATCGCGGAAGCGCTCAGGACCACGCCGGGCGCGATTCGCAGCGGCCACCCGCAGAGTTCCTTCTCCGCCATCGGCGCGCAAGCCGCCGGGCTGATGGCCGGTCATCGGCTGACCTCGCATCTCGGCGAGGAGTCGCCGCTGGCCGCCGTCTACAACGTCGAGGGCGCGGCGATCCTGATGATCGGCGTGGGTTATCAGGCGTGCAGCGCGCTGCACCTGGCCGAGTATCGGTACACAGACCGCCCGCCGACGCGCGTCTACGAGTGCGTCGTCTCCACCGATGGAGAGCGGCACTGGACCGACTACCGCGATGTGGTGCTCGACGACGAAGAATTCGGGCTGATCGGACGACGTGCACGAGAATTGGTGGGGGGCGCTAGCGGGCGGGTCGGGAACGCGGAGTCCCGCTTGATGCCCTTGCGGGGTGTTGTTGACTTCGCTACCGATTGGATGGCAACGCATCGAAGTTAAAGCCAGGCGCTGGCCTGCGCTCGTTTCTACGCCAGGGCATAAGCTAGAGGCAAGCCGGACGAAGTCGCCATCCGGCTTAGCCGGTATTCCTCACCATGAAGATTTCAGCCGTGTGCTGTCGGCCGTAGGGGCCACGGCTGAGCCGTCTGCTGCCACGTCCTCGAATACGGAGCTGTCCGGTGCCTGAAGGCAAGGTAGTCACTTTCTACTCATATAAGGGTGGCACGGGCCGGACGATGGCCCTGGCGAACACCGCCTGGCTGCTGGCCAGTAACGGGTACAAGGTGCTCGTCGTCGACTGGGATCTTGATTCGCCGGGATTGCACAAGTTCTACCGCCCATTCCTTGATCGAGCGAAGATCACCGCCACCCCTGGCGTGATTGACCTCATCACCGACTACGCGTGGGCGGCTACCCACGATGAGGACCGACCGGCCGACTGGCACGTTGAATATGCGCAGTTGACGAAGCACGCCGTCTCCCTGAGCTGGCCAGATTTCCCCGACGGCGGGACGCTCGATTACGTATCGGCTGGTCGGCAGAACCGCGACTACTCCTCGTCGATCGACTGGGACACGCTCTACGGGCGGCTGGGCGCGGGACAGTTCTTCGATGAGATGCGCAAGGCCATGAAGCGGGAGTACGACTACACGCTCATCGACAGCCGGACCGGGCTCAACGACATCGCGGACATCTGCACGGTGCATCTTCCCGACATACTGGTGGACTGCTTCACGCTGAGCGACCAGTCGGTCGAGGGAGCGGCCTCCGTGGCCATGAAGGTGGCGAACCTCTACCACGACCGGAATATCCGGGTGCTGCCCGTCGCGATGCGGATTGAGCACACTGAGAAGGAGAAGCTGGACGTCGGCCTGGCCTGGGCGAGGCAGCAGTTCGGCCTTTTCCCGATGGGGTTGACAGAGGAGGAAGCCGCAAAATATTGGGCCGAGGTGATCATTCCGTACCGGCCGTTCTATGCCTTCGAGGAGACGCTGGCCGCCTTTGGCGACGCCCCTGGCTCGCCGTTGTCGCTGCTCGCCGCCTTCGAACGGCTGACGGCGGCCATCACCGAGAACCGGGTCAGCAAGCTGCCCGCGATGACGGAGGAGACGCGGCTCAGATACCTGGACGCGTTCACCCGCCGTCGGCTGCCACCGCAGTCCGACGTCTACCTCAGTTACGTACCCGAGGATCGGATCTGGGCGGACTGGATTGCTGCCGTACTCGGGCAGGAGGGGATTCGCGTCCAGCATGCGGGGCGGACCGCGCCCGCCGGCAGCAACGTACGCGAACAGGCTGCCCGCGAGGCAGACGCTGCCAACACCACCGTGGTCGTACTGTCGGCTGCCTACGCCGGTTCGCAGCAATCGCTGGGGGTCTCGGACGCGATGGCGAAGCGCGACCCGGTCGCGTTCAACCGGCGGATCATTCCGATCCGGGTGGCGGCGGGCGTCACCGGATCGTTTGCGGAGCGCACCGTGATCGACTTGACGAGGTGCGACGCAGCCCAGGCGACCGAGGAACTATCCAAGGCGTTCGGGCTGCCGTCGCGGTTGTCCGTAGTCCCGCCCGAAGAGGCAACCGGGCCGCGTTTTCCGCGCACTATCCCGCCGGTGTGGCATGCCCCGGCTAGGAACGCCTCCTTCACCGGTCGTGGCGAGGAGCTCGAGCGCCTGCGAAATCAGCTGATTGGCAGCAGCAGGGCAGTGGTGCTCCCGGTGGCGCTCTACGGGCTCGGCGGCGTGGGGAAAACCCAGGTCGCCCTCGAGTACGCGCACCGGTACATGGCCGATTACGACGTGGTGTGGTGGGTGTCGGCCGAGCAGCGCGACATGATTAACCCCGCCCTGGCTGAATTGGCGGGGCATTTGAAAGTGCGGGCTGGTGACAGCTTCTCCGAAACGGCCGAGGCCGTCCGCGAGGCGCTGCGCCTCGGTGAGCCGTACGCACGCTGGCTGCTCATCTTCGACAACGCCGACGAACCGGAGGACTTGGAGTCATACCTCCCCAGTGGTCCCGGGCATGTTCTGGTGACCTCGCGAAACATCGCCTGGACGCGGGTGGCGGAGTCGGTTGAGGTCGATATCTTTGCCCGGCCGGAGTCGGTCGAGCACCTGCAGCGCTGGGTACCGACACTGACCCCCGACAATGCGGTCCTGGTAGCGGAGGCGCTCGGTGACCTGCCGCTCGCGATCGAGCACGCAGGCGCCTGGCTCGCCACCACGGGGATGGGCGTCGACGAGTACGTCGAGCGCCTTAAGACGCAGTTCAGTCAGATTCTCAACGTGGGCCAGCCATACGACTACCCGGTGCCGGTCGCCGCGACTTGGCGGCTGTCATTCGAGCGGCTACGGGAGCAGTCGCCCGCGGCGGCACGGCTGCTGGAGTTGTGCGCCTTCTTCGCACCGGAGCCGATCTCGCTATCGCTGCTGAATAGCGCCGAGATGATCCGCTCGTTGCTGCCGTACGACGATCGGCTGGCCGAGCCAATCGTGATGGGCCAGTTGATTCAGGACATCTCCCGCTACTCACTCGCCAAGGTTGACCCGGGCAGCAGCATTCAGGTGCATCGCCTTGTTCAGGCCGCCGTCCGATCTCAGATACCCTCCAAGCTGGAGCAGGAGGCGGCGATGCACGAGGTGCATCTCATTCTGGTCGGCGCGCAGCCTCCGGGCGGGACCGATGACCCGGCCACCTGGCTCAAGTGGGACATGATCTGGCCCCACCTTGGCCCGTCAGAGGCGCATGAGTGCGACTATGACCAACCCCGCCAGCTTCTGATTGACCGGGTGAGGTATCTGTATAAGCGCTTCGAGCTCCACGCGGCGCTCGACACGGGGCACTGGCTGGAGAAGCAGTGGCTCTCGATGATTGGGCCAGACCACCGACAGACTCTGTACCTGCGGTTTCACATCGCGAACGTGCTGCGATCGCTCGGTCGCTACCAGGACGCGCACGACCAGGACGCCGCAATCCTGGCCAGGCAGCGCGTAGTTCTGCCGGCTGATCATCCGCACCCGCTGCAGACCGCGGGCAGCCTCGCCGGAGATCTGCGTGGACTCGGGCGATTCGCTGACGCGCTGGCAATGGACCAGCAGACCTATGACCGGACCAAGGAGCTGTTCGGAGAGAATCACGCGAGCACGCTGTCAGCGGCCAACAACCTGGGGGTAGACCTGCGGCTGCTGGGCGACAGCGAACGGGCCAGGAACACTGACCTCGACACGCTGTTCCGCAGGAACCAGGTGCTCGGCCACGATCATCCGTCCAGCCTCCACTCGGCGTCGATGCTCGCCCGCGACCAGCGGGAGCTGGGCGACTACAAAGGGTCCGTCGAGGCGCTCAGGGCCACCTACGATGCCTTCGTGCACCTGCACGACCTGGGCGACGACTACCCAGATACGCTGCGCACCGCAAAGAACCTGGCGGTATCGCTGCGGAAGATGGGCCGACCAGCCGAGGCTTACGAGCTGACGAGTGACACCGCCAGGCGATACGCCAGGAACTTTCCCGACGACGACCAGGATGCTCTCGCTTGCCGGCTGAACCTCGCATGTGACCTGGCCGCGCTTGACCAGCCCGAGAAGGCCCTGGAGGTTGCCACCGGAGTCGCGGGAGCCTACGAACGGACCCTTGGCGTCGACCACCCCTTCACCCTGGCGGCGGCGAACAACATCGTCAGCTACCTGCGCGCCACCGGGTCGATCAACGAGGCGATGAGGTTGGCTGACGTGACCCTGCCCTCGTTGCAGCGCAAGCTCGGGGACAATCACCCTTTCACCCTGGCGTGCGCGGTTAACAGGGCGAACTGCCTGCATGTTCTGGACCGGTTGGAAAGCGCGGAGAGCGAGCAGAGGGCGATCGGCGAGCAGATGAAGGAAGTGCTCGGCTGGAGCCACCCGGACAGCATCCTCAGTGACGCGAACCTGGCGGTGACCATGCGGGCGCTCGGACATGGTCGCGAGGCATCTGAACTCCAGTGGCAGACGATCTCCGCCCTGGCCGGGAAGCTCGGGGAAGATCACCCAAGCGTGGTCGCGCTCAACGCCTGGAAACTGCAGGACCTCGACATCGAAGCCCAGCCAATGTGACGGCGGCGGCTGACCTGCCGCCATGACTCAGTCGACGGGGTCTGTCCTAATCAGCCATGACAGCACGTGCGGAACCACCTCGAGCGCGCCGAAGTGCGCAATGCCTGGCTGGATCACCACCTGCGCGCGCGGGATCTTGCCGGCCAGCCACTGGGTGTGGGCAACCGGCGAGAACACATCATCGCCGCCATGCCAGAGGTACACCGGCGCCTTGATGTCGGCCGGATCGAACCCCCACGGTGCGCTGAACGCCAGCGCGTCGTCGATCCACCCGTCCGCCGAGTCCCGCAGGGCCTCGGCGAAGTTGTTGGCCAGCAGCGCCCGAATTCCAACGTCCGCCACGACCCGACGATCGTCTTCCGGCATCTCCGGTCCGAGCGTGGCCACGTGGCTGGTGGGATTGGCCTTAATCCTGGCCGCAGTCTGCACCAGTCGGGAGGCCAGTACCTCGGGCTCGCGCGCGGCTGCCTGGTACTCGCGGATATTGGAATCTGACATCCCGTCGAGCCACTCGGCCTCGCTCATGCAATCCCACGGTGCGAGGCTGACCAGTGCCCCGACCCGAGTGACTCGCTCCGGAAGCAACGCCGCGCAAGCGAGCGCGTGCGGTCCGCCGCCCGATCGGCCGAGCACCGCGAACCTATCGATTTCCAGGGCTTCCGCGATCGCCGCGACGTCTTCAGCCACATCCGCCACCCGGCGGCGCATCAATCGCGCCGACCCCCCGTACCCGGGCCGGTCGAAGCTGATCAGGCAGACGCCAAGCTTGTAGAGGACCTGCGGTCGCGGAGAAGGACCGACTCTGCTTCCCGGCGTGCCGTGCAGGAAAAATACTGGGATGCCCGAGGGGTTCCCGGAAATTCTTACCGCAAGCTCCCGACGGCCATCACGAGACGGGACAATCGTGTCACCTGGTCGGCACACAATGGCACAACATAAGGTCATATCGGAATTCTACAATGCCGGACATGGCACGATCCCACCCACTGCCAAGGGCTCTGTCAAGGTTACCCCGCTCTGTGCGAGACTAGAGCTACATTATGCATCACCGGCCAGCGCCGGGGGACGGTTCGCCCCCGATGACGCCAACCGATCTGTGTAGCCCTATCTACCCATCTCAGCCCGTGTGACGCCAGCCAAACCGCAGGGGCCGGAGTCACCCGTCCGGCTGCCAAGGAGCGCCGGCGCGATCCGTTCCTTTGCGCACGCCAAGGCGTCTCATATAGTGATAACGCCCAACCAATGTCGGCATGCGGGCTGCCGAGCGGGAAGAGGGCTGAGTGCACGAAGGGCATGCATCCGAGGGCGCCGATGCCGGGCCGCTGTTCTTCCTCAGCTACGCGCACGGCCGGCGAGGCGATCGCCGCAGTCAGGATCCTGACCTTTGGATCGCTCAGTTTTACGATGATCTATGTATGCACATCCGCGTGCTCGCTGATTTGCCCCCGGACCGGAAGCCGGGTTTTATGGACCGGGAAGTGGGTCAGGCGTGGGAGTGGCCGCTGCGGCTTTCCAATGCTCTGGCGACTGGCCGTGTCTTCGTGCCGCTATATTCGCGACGCTATTTCGAGAGCGAGCATTGCGGCAAGGAGTGGTTCGCGTTCAACCGGCGAGCGCTGAACCACGCCGCGAAGGGGATCGGTCGCGTCGAGGCGATCATCCCCGCGCTCTGGACTCCGGTGCGAGACGCGCAGTTGCCCGCCGCAACGCGCTCCGTGCAGTTCAGGCCGAGCGACTTCGGCCCGCTCTACGCGGAGCACGGCTTCTACGGGATCATGAAGGTAAACCGGTGGCGAGACGCCTACGAGGAGGCGGTGTACCAACTGGCCCGGCGGATCGTTCATGCCGCCGAAGCCTCGCCCGTCGAGCCGGAGTCCCCGCTGCGGTACGAGTCGCTGCCCGCCGCCTTCGGGGGCGCCGGGGGCTCCGGTTTCGGCGATAAGCCGCTGCAGGTCACCGTTGTCGCGCCACGCTTGGACGAACTGCCACTCGGGCGGGATCCCGCCTACTACGGAAGACACGTCCGGGACTGGAATCCGTACCCCGAGAGCTCGATGCGCTCCCTGGCGGACCACGCGGCTGATCTGGCCAGGGGCCTGTCCTACACCCCCGACGTCGGTGATCTGGACGAGCACGAGGCGGAACTGCTCGGCGGCGAGCCGCCCTCCGGACCAGAGGTACTGCTGATAGACCCATGGGCGGTGCTGCAACCGGAACGCCGGGATCTGCTGCGGCGGCTCGACCGGATGGACAAGCCGTGGATCCAGGTCGTCGTCGTCTGGAATCGACGGGACGAGCAGCTGGAGGCCGACGCGGACAAGATCCGGGCGGCGCTGGGAGCCGTGCTGCCGCGCACGCTCAGGGAAGGGCGCGTGACATCGGCGCTTGCCGTCCGCGGCGTTCCCTCCCTCGAGGACTTCGGTGTAGTGCTCCCGACGGTGATCGCGGCGGCGGCCAGGCAATACCTCAGGTCCGCGCCGATCGAGCTGGCTGACGGGGCGGCGGAATGATGCGCGATCACTATCAAGGCGGCCCCTCCGAGATCCCAGGAGTGCGCTCATGACTGATGACACCGCCGGCGACGGCAAGATCATCACCTTCTACTCCTTCAAGGGCGGCACGGGCCGCACTATGGCGCTGGCCAACGTTGCCTGGATCCTGGCCAGTAACGGGCTCAAGGTGCTCGTGGTGGACTGGGATCTCGAGTCGCCGGGCCTGCACCCGTATTTCCGTCCCTTCCTCGATCCGGCCAAGGTCGCCTCTACCCCCGGCATCATCGAGCTGATCACTGACTTCGCCTGGGACGCCACCCAGGTAGTGGAACCGTCTGCTGACTGGGTCAGCGGCCACGCCCAGATACTGCCGCACGCCCTCTCGCTGAACTGGTCGTTCCCCGCGGACGGCACGCTGGACTTCGTGTCTGCCGGGCAGCAGAACCGGGACTTCTCGGCTGCGTCGACCGCCATCGACTGGGATAACTTCTACGATCGGCTCGGTGGCGGGCAGTTCATCGATGCGCTGCGCGCAGACATGAAGGCCCACTACGACTACACCCTGATCGACAGCAGAACCGGCCTGTCGGACATCGCGGACATCTGCACCGTGCATCTGCCAGACGTCTTGGTGGACTGCTTCACGCTGAACGACCAGTCCATCAACGGGGCGGCAGCGATCGGCAGGAACGTCGAGCAGCGCTACCACTATCGGAACATCCAGGTCCTGCCGGTCCCGATGCGTATCGACGAGGCAGAGAAGGACAAGGCGGACGTGGGCCTGGCGACGGCAAGGGCGCGTTTCGGCAGGCTGCGCGGAGTGATGAGCCAGTACAAGGAGGACGATTACTGGGCCGCGGTGCAGATTCCCTACAAGCCCTTCTACGCCTTCGAGGAGACGCTGGCCGTCTTCGGTGACCCGCCTAGGTCGCCGCTCTCCCTGCTCGCTGCGTACGAGCGGCTGACCGGCGCGATCACGGGCGGGCGGATCCGCGCGGCGGGGGCAATGAGCGAGGAGACCCGGCTCACTTACAAGGCCGCCTTCCTCCGCCATCGGCAGCCGGTCGGCGATGTCTACCTGAGCTATGTTCCCGAGGATCGGATGTGGGCGGATTGGATCGCCGCCGTGCTCGCTCCGAGAGGCATCCGCGTCGTGCGGTCGGCGACTGCCTGGGCCGCACGTGGGGGCACCCGCGAGGATGCGGAGCGAGAAGCGACGGCGGCCAGCCGCACCATAGCCATCCTGTCGACTGCGTACATGCAGTCGCCGCAGGCCCGGAGAGTGCGGGACGCGATGAGCGCCATCGACCCGGCCGGCACCAGCCGGCGTTTCATCCCGGTCAAAGTGGAGGAGAAGCTGCTTGAGCCGCCGTTCTCGGATCGGGTTGTCGTCGATGTGACCAGGCGCGATGCGAGCCAGGCAACCGACGAGCTGTTGAAGGCGCTTGGTTATCCGCCGAGACTGGCTGACGCGCTCGCGGGGCCGACAGCGGTCGAGCCGAGGTATCCGCGCACGATCCCGGCGGTGTGGCGGGTCCCGACGAGGAACGCGTCCTTCACGGGCCGTAGCCAAGTGCTCGAAAGGCTTCACGACCAGCTGATCGGAAGGAGCGCGGCGGTTCTTCTCCCCGTCGCGCTGCACGGTCAGGGCGGCGTCGGCAAGACCCAGATCGCGCAGGAGTACGCCCACCGCTTCATGGCCGAGTACGACCTGGTCTGGTGGGTGCCGTCGGAACAGCGCGACCTAATCAACCCCTGTCTGGCCGAGCTCGCGCGCCATCTGGGGGTCCAGCCGACGGACTCCACCGCCGAGACGGCGGAGGCGGTCAGGGAGGCACTCCGCCGGGGCCGACCCCACGATCGCTGGCTGCTGATCTTCGACAACGCGGACGAGCCAGGGGAGCTTCAGGAGTTCTTTCCCGGCGGCCCGGGCCACGTCATCATAACGTCCCGCAACCCGGCGTGGTCGCGGGTGGCCGAGCCGGTGGAAGTCGACGTGTTCTCCCGCACCGAGTCGCTCGACTACCTGCGGCGCCGGGTGCGCTCCCTGTCCGCCGACGACGCCACACTGGTGGCTAAGGAACTCGGCGATCTGCCGCTGGCCGTTGGGCAGGCCGGTGCGTGGCTGGCTGCGACCGGCATGTCCGCCTCCGATTACGTTACCGAGATCCGCGAGCGGTTCGCCGCGACGATGGAGCTCAGCCAGCCGAGTAACTACCCGACCTCGGTCGCGGTGACCTACCAGCTTTCGTTCGAGCGGCTGAAGAGCCAGTCGCCCGCAGCGGCCCGGCTACTTGAGCTCTGCGCTTGTTTCGCCCCTGACCGCATCTCGCTGACGCTGCTGAGCAGCGATGAGATGATCAGCTCACTGGCCCCACACGACAACCGACTTCGGGCCGCGCGGACCGTGCTCGGGCTGCTGATCACCGACATCACGCGCTTCTCGCTGGCGAAAGTCGACCGCGAGATGACTAGCAACTCGATCCAGGTGCACCGGCTGGTTCAGGCGGCTATCCGTGACCAGATGAAGCCGGATTCCCGTCGCGATGAAACGATGCATGAGGTGCATAAGATCCTCGCGGGCGCCCGACCCCGGCAGGGCGACACCGACGACCCCGGCAATTGGGCGCGCTACGACCTGATCTGGCCACACCTGGATCCTTCCGAGATTTGGGACTGCCGCGACGAGGGAGTCCGCCAGTTGCTCATCGACCGGGTCCGGTACCTGTGGAAGCATGGCGACTACCAGGAAGCGCTCGAGGTAGCGCACAAGCTCGAAGAGCGATGGCAGGAGAACATCGCGCCGGACGACCAGCAAACCCTGTCTCTACGCTTCCACATCGCCAACGTGCTCCGTTCGCAGGGCAGGTTCGCGGCCGCTTACGAGCTGGACACCGAGATCTTCGGCAGGCAGCGGGAGTTGCTCGGCGATGATCATCCGTCCACTCTGCTGACCGCGGGCGGCCTCGGCGGCGACCTACGCGGCCTCGGCCGGTTCAGAGAGGCGCTTGAGCAGGACGAGGCGACCTACCGGCGCAACCGGGAACTGCTCGGCGCCGATGACCCCAACACGTTGTCCAGCGCGAACAACCTCGCGGTGGACCTGCGCCTGGTAGGTGACTGCTTCCGAGCGCGTGAACTGGACCGCGAGACACGCGACTACCGTCAGGCCGTGCTGGGGTCCGTTCACCCGTACACGCTGCATTCGGCATCGACGCTGGCGCGTGACATGCGGGAGGCGGGCGACTACACCGGATCCATCGAGTTGCTCCAGCAGACTTACGAGCACTACCGCGCCGTCCTTGGCGACGACTTCGTGGACACGCTGCGCGTCGGCAAGAGCCTGGCGGTGTCGCTCAGGAAAGCGGGTCGACTGGATGACGCCTACGCTCTCACGAAGGAGGTCGAGGGCCGGTACGAGGTGACCTACGAACCCAGTCACCCGGACTCGCTTGCGTGCAAGCTTAACCTTGCGTGTGACCTGTCCGCCCTCAATGACATGGCAGCCGCGTTGACGGTAGCGAGTCGGGTACTGGAGTCTTACCAGGCCACCATCGGCGGGACACACCCCTTCACGCTGGTAGCCGAGAACAATGTCTCGACGTATCTCCGGGGTGTCGGCAGGGGCGACAAGGCTCTCGAGGTCGTGAACCAGACGCTGAGCGCGATGCGTGCCTCACTCGGGGACGATCATCCGTTCACGCTGTCGTCTCAGCTCAACAAGGCTAACTGCCTGCACGATCTGGGACGGCTAAGCGAAGCGGACGGCCTGTTGCGCGAGACGCTCGAGCGGCTGACGAGAACCCTTGGCGCCAGCCATCCCGACACCCAGATCTGTGAGGCGAACCTCTCGATTGTGCTGCGGGCCCAGCAGCGCGGAGCCGAGGCGGAGGCGCTCCAGTTGAAGGTCGTCATGGGATTGGGCGACGCCCTTGGCAATGACCACCCGAGCGTCAATGCGCTGCGCGAGTGGCGCCTGCAGGACCGTGATCTCGAGGCACAGCCGACCTAACCAACGCTGGGTGGGGAGTGGCCCGACCCGGCTCCCGGGAGTTCCGCGCAGCATCAACACCGGGTGACCGGTGGGGTGGCCCCGATACCTTGACGACAGGCCATCAGCCGACCGCATAAAGGTCGTCACGGGCGGGCTTCCTCGCGCGGCAGGCGATCCAGGGTCTGCCGGGCTCGCCGCTCGGCGGCTTCGGCGTGACGCGCGCGGCGTCGGGCGGCGGCCAGCTCCTCTCGCGCCTGGGTGAGGCGCTCCTCGAGCTGGCGAACCTCCGCCTCGAGCCCGTCTTCCACCGCGGTGGCCTCGGCGGCGGCGGCGGACGCCTGAGCCACGGTCCGTTCGGCATCCTCGTATTTCTCCCTGGCCCGGGCGGCTCGCTCGGCTGCCTCCCGCGCCCGCCGCTGCTCTTCCGCCGTCTGTCGCTGCTGCTCCCGCTCCTGCGCCGCGCGTTGCGCGGCAGCCTGAGCGGACATGCGGGCAGCACGCGCATCAGCAGAAGAGCTCGCGTCGCTTCGATCGCGCTTCAGCCGGGTGGCCTGCCCGGGCAGCCGGATCGGCCGGGACGCGACGCCCGGTTGGCTCGGCGCGCTCCGATCGTCGGCCGAAGCCAGCGGGCCCGCACCGGCGTCGGAGCGGGAATCGGCCGCGGTACGCGCCCGACGGGACCTGCGGGTGGCGAGGTCGACCGGTGCGAGGTCGACCGGTGCGGGGTCGGCGGCGGCGGAGGAGCGGCCGCCGTCGGCGCAAGCATCGTCGTCCGCCCCGAAATCGGAGTAACCGAACCCAGACCACTGGGCCGCCTTCGTGAGCGTCCCCGCCGCAAACAAGGCGGCGGTCTCCGGATCGGCCAGCGCCGCCGTCAGCGTGGCCGTCACCTCCGCCCGCAGGCTCGCCGACGCCTCCGGCGCCTCCGCCGCGCCGCCTGCGCCGGCCGCGCCCGCCCCGCCGCCCGCCAGCGCCCGGCCAACCAGCCCGTCAATCAGCGCACCGCGTTCGGCCGACAGCTCCCGCAGCCGCCGCCCGTCCCGCGCCTGCTCAGCCGCCCGCAACTCGGCCGCCAGCGCCGCCATCCGTCCGGCGGCGGACGGATCCGCCCGCGCCAGCCGATTCACCACCCACGCCGCCCGCGTAGGCTTCCGCAGCGCCCCAATAGCGGCCGCCGCCTCCCGATCGCCGGCCTCCTTCGCCGCCGCCACCAGCGCCTTCCGGCGCTCCGTGAACACGTCAGGGTCGCCCCCGTACAGCTCCGCGACGGCGGCGGCGACGGCGGCGCCGGCCACGGCGGGTACAGCGGCTTCGCGATCGGAGGAGGCCACCAGGGGCTTATGCCCCGGTTCGCAGCCCCGCGAACAGGTCGGTCTCCGGGATCGGTGCGCCGGTCGTGTCCACCACCCGGATGAAGTACTCGTAGCCGAACGCCTGCTCGGCCACCTCCGGCGGGATCTTGCTGAACCACGAGTCGTTAATCTGGCTCCCGTGCGCGAACAGCGCCGCCCTCTTCCGCTCGAGCACCGGCCGGATGTCGATCGTCGTGGTGATCCGCTCCTCGGACTCAACCGCCCGGCGGCCGCGCTCCTCGTCCTCCTGCCAGTCGGGCACCTCCTCGCCCGCCTCGCGCAGCGCGTCGAAGATCTTGCGCCAGTTGGAGCTCTTCATCGTCGACAGGTAGACCTTGGCGACGATGCCGTCGGCCTCCTTCGCCGCCGCCTGGGCCGACAGGCTCGCGTGCACGTGGTCCGGGTGCTGGTAGGCGCCCTGGTCGTCGTAGGTCACCAGCACCTGCGGGCGGTACTTGGTGATCAGCTCG
>Ga0335072_10005680_pt1 | contig 18360 bp, 25 predicted proteins | sample Lox_Sample_21_FD_206725 | JGI IMG/M metagenome (GOLD analysis project Ga0335072, IMG submission 206725) | Soil microbial communities from Loxahatchee National Wildlife Refuge, Florida, United States - Lox_Sample_2.1 | ecosystem: Environmental > Terrestrial > Soil > Wetlands | place: USA... | reverse complement strand
AGCATCAGCAAGGCCTCCGCTCTACGGCGGTGGTCGCGCGCGCCTGCTCCGAAGCGGATCTGCTGATCCGCGACTGAGGGAGCGATCTCTCGCAACCCCGCCGATCGGCGGGGCTGCATTCGAGCTTCGCCGGTGTCACCGAAGGAGCTCGACATGCGAACTTTCACCGCTGAAGCGGAAATCGACCGGATCGGTCACGGCCTCATCGCGCGCGATCTGCCCAAGTCCGAGTGGACGCACGCGGCGCACTTCGCCGCGGCGTTCTGGTTGTTGCGCCGGCGAGGGGAGCTCGACGCGGTGCACGTGATGTCCGAACTGATCCGTGCCTACAACGAGTCGACAGGCGTGGCTAACACGGAGACGAGCGGCTATCACCACACGATCACCGTAGCGTCGCTTCGGGCGGCCCGCGCTTGGCTCGCCGCGCGCGCGGGTATGCCACTCCCCGAAGCACTCAACGGGTTGCTCGAGCGCGAGTACGGCCGCTCCGACTGGCTGCTTGAGTATTGGTCCCGCGCGCGGCTCTTCTCGGTGGAGGCGCGGCGTAGCTGGGTCGACCCGGACTTGAAGGAGCTGCCCTTCTGAGCCGGAGAGCGCGTCACGCCATGGCGCGGTGGGAGCCACTTTCTCCGGGCGCGCATGGCTCAGACCAATGACGAGGCCCGCGAAACGTAGCGGACCCGTTGGCGTCGGTTTCATCGAGTAACAACCTGTCAGCCGCCGCGCCATCGCTGATTCTCGTAGTCACGTGGGTGACGTTGCGGCGCGTGCTTCAGGTGCGGCCGCCGACACCGCGGCCGGCCCCGCGTAGGCTCGCCCGTAATCGAAATCGCAGCCCAGACGCGCAAGCTCGGCGCGGCAATAGGCATCGATGCGTACCTGCTCCTCGGGCGTCAGCAACTCCCGTGAGGTTCCCGTCTCACCGCGCCGAATCATGCTGCTGCCGGCCTGTCGCGGGCGCACCCGGTGATTCAGATCGAAGCGATCTCCGATCTGCCTCATGTGCTCGAAGCTGGTCTGCCTCACCACGGCTGCCAACTCTTCGCTCGAGAGTGGTACGCCCATGAGCGCCGCGATGCGCCGTACCGTCCCGGGCAGGTCGCGCTTCATCTGCTCGTAAGTGAGGAACAGCACGTTGTCACGCTGGCGCAGGGTCCACCAGCTATTGAGGTGCTCGGCCCACGGGCCGCTCATCGCGTCCGGCGAGAGGAACGTGCGCAACCACTTCTCCTTGGAGCACATGAGCGACTCCAGCAAGGAGTCGCGCACGAAGTGGTAGCTGGAAACGAATGCGTCCTTCGGATCACGCACCACACAGATGTAGCGCGCTGCCGGGTTGTAGGGCACCTGGTCGGCGCGCAGATGTGTCTTGATGACGCGCAGCCCGGTCGGCGAGTTGCGCCAGGGCGTTTCGTCCTCGACCGGCACGGCAATCGCGCTCCCCCAGCGCGAGGGTAGTTCCGGCCAAGCCACCAGGTCATGGATGTGCTCGAATGAAGCCGCGCCTCGGTATGCAATCTGCAGCGCGATATGCATCGTCCAGTTGGTGCCGCTCTTGAAATAGGAGCACACCAGCACATCGTGCTCGCCCGGCGGGTAGGAACCGAATCTTCCCATGGCGCGGTTCATCGTCCGCGTCATCGCCCCGGGCCACCTGCCCAGCAAATCGAGCACGCGGATGATCGGCCACGCGAGAAGCAGCCCCAGCCACCGCCCGACCACCGCCACGACTCGCCGCATGCCACGATGCCGCCGGTTACGCAAACGGCGCGTGTTAGCACGACTCACTGACTGCCCCTCTCGTATCGCACGCAGTGTACGTAGCCGGGTCTCCGACGCGAAGCGCTGGGCAGCAACGCTGACCGATCGCAAGCTGAGCGGCCAAACACGCCGACAAACAAGGCGGCGATCAGGAAAGGCATTCCCTCCACGCTCTCAAGGCTGATCATTCTCTCTCACCGTGGTGCGACTTGTCGTTTCCTGTTGTTCGGGCTTGATGAGGGGGGCGTTTGTCCCTGGATCAGCCCGGCCTGGGCTGTGATGACCATACAAATTGCGAATGAGCGGAAGGCCAGGTTCCATGCCGTGATGTCTCTAAGATTATACGCGACCCCTCGAATGGCTATGTTCTTGATGATCCAGCCATTCTAGAGAGAAAGTCGCTTGAACGGGTTCAGAGAGAACACGACTTCGAGCGGGACGTCGAAGTAAATCGCGATGCTGAGTGCCAAGTGCAGGGAGGGGCTGTATTCGCCGCGCTCGAGGTAGCCGATTGTTTGGGAATGCACGCCGAGCGCTTCGGCCAGCTCGCGCCGCGAGATGCGGCGTTCTGCGCGCAACATCGCCACACGGTTGTGGACAACGTCGCTGGAGTCCGCCACTTGTCAGTACCCCTTGGACATGACGCGTTCGCGCACTTTGGCCAACGCGGATCCGGACTCGCGCTGGGCAAAGCGGCGCAGCAGACTCGGGGCGAGCAGCATGCCGATCACAGCCCACACAGCGAGCACGGTGCACATCTCCACGGACCGCCACGACGCGCCGATCTCAACCGCAGCCCTCTGCTGTGGGAGCATCGCGGATCGTGCGCCGCTGCCCGCCCAGTACATTGGGAAGGACAGTACGCGATGGCCGTAGCTGGGCCGGCGAGGCCGCCGAAGGCGATCGACATGCCCAGCAGGCTCGGCAGCACCCTGGCGCCAAGAGCGAAGTGAGTGCCAGGCACGGTTTTTCCGCGCATCCACACCAGTTCGAGGGCATACATCACTGGAAAGAATAGCTGACCGATGACGCCGGCAGGCTCGGTGAGCGCTTGACGGCTTTCGATCCACCCGCTGGAGAGGCCTGCGCGGACGGCGGCCCAACGGGGGTCGAGGACAGTCGTGGCGGTCATGCCCGCACCTCGGAGTTCTTCGCAGCGGTCGCGCTGGATTCCCCGCCGCCGCCGGACCGGCCCGATTCTGCGCGCTGGACCAGTGCCATGTAACTGTCCTCGAGACTCACGCGGTGCACCGCAAGCTCGGTGACGTCCGGGGTCGTGACCAGTAGGTCTCGGACGAATGTGCTCGGGTTACCCGCGCGCACGGCGTGGACGTGACGCTGCCCACCCGAGGTCCAGCGCACTTCGGCGGGCGTCGTGAGATCACGACTATGGGCGACGCGATCGCGAGGGTTCGCTGTTGAGACCCTCGGAGACGCTGACACGTCAACTGCGTTGGGGTCTGATGTTCCTGTCGGCCCTGATCGCAATGGGAACTGCGGTATGCCGGGCAGAGCAGCCGGCCGGAGCAGTCGCCAAGACCGCGCCGGCTTCACAGGAGGTGGAGTTTCGTAGCGGCGATGTCACTCTTTCCGGCACGTTGCTGGTGCCGCCGAACATGATCGCAGCAGTCGTCGTAGTGCACGGGAGTGGCAAGGCGCGGCGCAACATACTCTTCGCCCAGGCCCTGGTGCGCAATGGCGTTGCGACGTTGACGTACGACAAGCGTGGCGTGGGCAAGTCGGCCGGTATGTCTGCGGGCCTAGAGGTCGGCACGAATAACGTCGAGCCGCGGAATCTCGATCTCCTGGCTGGGGACGCATCCGCGGCCGTCAAGGATCTGGAGCGCCGGATAACTTCACCGCGAACGCCCGTCGGCCCAATCGGCGGCAGCCCGGCCGGCTGGATCGTCCCTCTCGCTACGGCACGGAGCCCGGGCGTGAAGTTCATGATTCTCTGGAGTGGACCGCTGGTCACCACCCGCGAGCAACTGCGATTCCAGTTCCTCACCGACGGCAAGGTGGACTTCTGGGATCATCACAGCGAAATGGAAGTGCGTGAGCACATTCGGTCCGACCGTGATCGCTATCCGTTCGTGGCTACCGATCCGGTCGACTCGCTCCGCAAGCTCTCAATCCCGGGTCTCTGGTTGTACGGTGGTCGTGACGTATACATTCCCGTCGGATTGTCGATCGCGCGTCTGGTCGTGCTGGCCGCGAGCGGTAAGCCGTTCGAGCACCACCTTTTCCCCTGCTGCGGCCATAATCCGCCGTTTCCGCGAGCACTTTCGGCATCGATGGACTGGCTCATGAAGCGGGTCGTCGAAGTGCGGAACGGCAAGCCGCAGGACATTCCCGGCGGCTGAGGATGTCCACGAGAAAATGACCGGTACATTGGGCGATAATGCCCTCGTGGTGAATGACGGCCGATCAAAGTCAACGGTCGAGCGTCTGTACCATTGGTCCGAGGAGTTCCCGCCGTCGGCCGAGAGCGGCCGGCCAAGGGAATCGCGTCAGTTCCTCCAAAGCTTCCAGAGTTCCGGTTCGGATGCCTTTCACCCTTGCGGATGTGGTTCTCTGGAGCCGCTCATTCGATGAGCACGTGGCCATGTTCGCGCTCGAGCAACGAGATTTCGAGGGCACGATCGAGGGTTGTAGCGATGGCCCTGCGGCCGTCAACGCGGGGGCGACCGAGCGCGGATACTGCGTTGTGTCTGTCGATCCCCTCTACGAGTTCTCCGTCGGTGGAATCGAGCAGCGCATCAAGCAACCCTCGGTAGAGGGCGCCTCGCAGACCCGTCGCAACGTCGCCGAGTTCGTGTGGACGCACTACAAGTCGGTGGACGAGCTGATCGCCACACGGCGCGCCGCCATGCAGCAGCTTCTCGAGGAGTTTCCCTCGGGCATCGAGACCGGCCGGTACGTGAATGGACCACTTCCAGGCCTTCCGTTCGCGTTCGGCCAGTTTCAGCTAGCGCAGTGCTCGCACTTTCTCTTTCTGTACAGCGAGCAGCTCGACTTCGAGTTTTATCTGAGATCCCTCGTTGCAATGTGCGGCGTTGCGCGGGAAGTGAGGATCTTCCCGTTGTTCGAGCTTGGATCGCAACCGTCGCGCCAAATCGATCCGGTCATTGGGTCGCTTCGGGAACTCGGGTTCCACGCCGAGCCCGTGAGAGTCGACTACGAGTTCCAGCGTGTCGCCAATGAGATGCTCCGGGTCAAGCGGCCCCCGCCGAGCGTCGGTGGCGAACCGAACGTCCTTCCGCAGTCCGACCTACAAGATTCTGGCGCGCGAGCCGGATGATCGCGCAGCACCGCACACTTGCGCGGGAGATTTATCGCACGCATCGCTACCGAGTCGCGCTTTGATCAAAAGGGAATAATCTCCGCAGTCGGCCACAACGCAACATTCAGCACGAGCGTCCAACGTGTTCGTGAGCGGACGTTCCCGAGGGGATGTAGCGGCTGATGACCGCAAGCAGCAGCCCGGACGATAATGACAGAGAGAAGGATAATCTTGATCAAGCGGGGCATTCGCAACAGTCATCTGTTCAATCGGCCGGCCGACGCCTGCGCGCGTCTAACCTTTGCAGCAGCGACACCCCCAGGCCGGGCAGGAGGACGAAATTCAGAAGGATCGTCAGGATTTCGGTCCCGGGTTTAACGTGAGTTAGGAGTGGATATTGCGCGGGCAATCTCAGCATCGTGATCGCCCAAGCAGTGAGCGCCCAGAGGACGACCATGAACATCGTGCCCGGCCGATGGGACGGGGATGACAGGGTCCAGACTGCAGCCGCGAGCCCAATGGGCCCGATCAACGTCGCCGAGCCGAATATCAGCCGCGCGCCCGGGGAGAGTGGATAGCCCTGGGCCGTACTTAAAGTGATGTAGATGAAGTTCCAACAGGCGGGCGTCAGGCACAGTAGAAATATCATGAGCAGAGCCACCGAGCGCAGGGGATCGGGCAATCTCATGGCGCGAAGCCTCCCTCGATAGCTGACAGACACGCAGCCCAATGCCCACGAAAGCGCCGACGCGGCGGGTGGCAGGTGCTCCTGCTCGTGCGTCATGGCCTTGGCCCACTCGGCGTCGTGCGGCTCTGCCACACGCACTGCATGCGCGGCCAGGGCGCGCGCAATCCTGCTCTTCAGATCCGTACGCGGACTCACGCGTATTCTCCTGGCGGCTCAACCCGGCGACCGGCGGGTTGCGCTGCCAGTGAATCGCGGGCGAAGATCAGACCGGCGGACGTCAATCGGTACATGTGGCGGGGGGGGCGACCCTCCTGCGTTGCTGGCTGCCATTTCGACTCGAGCACACGGCGCTCGCACAATCGCATCAAAATGGGGTACAGCGTTCCCGACTTGAGCTCTGTGACCCGTGACAGATCGTAGCCGTAATACCAAGCCCGCGGCCGCTGAATCAGGGCGTCGAGCAACGCCAGGGTGTGCCGGGATGGGCGTCGGCGTCGTTCCATGCGGACAAGTCTACATATATAGCGTTATACGTCAAGCAAGCATTACTCCGGTCGCGGTTCCAGCCTGCGGCAGCCGGTCCGCCTCGGCTGCGCGAACGTCCCGAGCGAGTACTCACGGTCGGATCCGCTCGATCGGCTCCATGGTCTAAGATCCCTCCTACCGGTGATACAGCCCGTTAGGCGTCCAGGCCAGTGCGAGAACTTTTTTCCTCGATGCTCGAGTCTTTTTGGACAGCGTTGGGCGGCGCCGCCTCGGGGCTCGAGTTGATCGGCGTTACGGGCGCTGGTGGGCTCCCTTCGACCTTCGCGGTGACGGATTTCGCGTGCGCGGCCGCGGCCGCCGCGGCCGCGGCAGTCCGTGAGCTCCTCTACGCGCACACGGGATGTCGTCCAAAAATCGAAGTAAACCGAAGACTCACCTCGTTTTGGTTCGCGTTCTCCATTCGTCCCTGCGGCTGGACGCTGCCCGCACCGCTGGACCCGATGACGGGTGACTACCCCACGAGGGACGGCTGGATCCGGCTGCATGCCAACGCACCGCACCATCGGGTGGCGGCCGAATGCGTACTAGCGTGTCAAGGCGACAAAGAGGCGGTGAGTCGAGCAGTCGCCGGTTGGCGAAAGAGCGAGCTCGAGAGCGCGATCGTCGCAGCCGGTGGGTGCGCAGCGGAGATGCGCTCAACGGCCGAATGGCTCGAACACCCGCAGGGTCGTGCGGTCGTCTCAGAGCCGCTGCTCCACATCTCGAACACAGCCGACTCGACCAGCAGGATCCTCGAGGACCGATTGTCCCAGCGCCCGCTCGCCGGTATCCGCGTTCTGGATCTGACGCGCGTTCTTGCCGGACCGGTGGCTACGCGGTTTTTGGCCGGTTACGGCGCTGACGTGCTGCGCATCGATCCACCGAACTGGGAGGAACCCGCCGTTGTGCCCGAGGTCACTTTGGGAAAGCGCTGCGCCCGGATGAATCTGAAGAGCAGCTCGGGCCGAGCGCTCTTCGAGTCGTTGCTCCGCAAGACGGACGTGCTGGTGCATGGCTACCGGCCCGGCGCTCTGGCCGCACTGGGGTTGGACGAGGAAGCGCGCCGAAGGATTGCCCCTGGTCTGATCGACGTGGGTTTGAATGCCTACGGATGGTCCGGACCGTGGTCCGGTCGACGCGGGTTCGACAGTCTGGTCCAGATGAGCGCGGGGATCGCCGAGGCCGGGATGGCTTGGCGCCGAGCAAACTGCCCCATCCCTCTGCCAGTCCAGGCGCTGGATCACGCTACCGGCTACCTTATGGCCGCTGCCGCCGTTCGTGGCTTGGTGCAGCGAAAGCTCACCGCGCACGGATATCAGGCCCGACTGTCGCTCGCGCGAACTGCGAAAGCTCTCGTCGACTGGGGCCGGCATGACTGGCATGGCGCCATTGACCCCGAGCGTGAAGAGGACGTCGACCCCATGATCGAAGAGACCACGTGGGGGTCGGCGCGACGGCTGAGGTTACCCGTTTCTATCGCCGGCACACCGTTGCATTGGTCACGTCCTGCAATGGCACTCGGCACTGCCGCTGCGCGATGGGCTGAATAGCCCCAAATCGTGCGTGCGACATCGCTACATGCTGTTGCGTGTTCGTTGGAATACGGTGCGACCATCGTGCGAATTGAGACTCCCCCCGAAGTCACAAATTTCCGGTTTCACGCTGCAACAGATTGGGTGCTCCGATGTGAACGCTTGGGACGCGTATCGCTCCCGGCCAGTTGTGTTCGATCACACAAGTTGGGAGTTGCGCGGAAGGGAAGATCCGCAGACGCGCTTGAGCTGCGATGACTCTCCCGCCCCGGAATCGCCGTGCAGTATCTGGCCGATGTCGCTCTGCAGGGCATGGGTCTCTCGGAGACATCGAGCGCGCGGTCGCATCGGCATCAGTTTGCAACGTCATTGCGTGATTGGTACGGCGAGCGGATCGAACCGGTTGGTCTCGCGTGAGCACGTGCCGGGCGCAAATTCAATTCCGCTTCTATCACGGAGTTGTACAATAGTTATCTAAATCAATAGTTTACATTCTCTCCGGGTTGCGCTCGAACTGAACCGCGAGCCGTGGAGTCGAATCGAAAATCATCGGACAGATCGCAAATTTATCCCGCTTTTTATCCAGCAATATTGTGCGCTGGGGCGATATTGGTTGAAACGTCCCGGGCTTCGCGGGCTAACTGCTGATCAGCTCGCCACTGGATCCGAATGGCGGGGCGAAGATGGCCACGTGTTCGGCCGGCGACGCACGCACTATGCAGGCCGTGCGGGGCTACTCTACCGAGTAGCCGAGCGCACGTGCGTTCTCGCTCACGCGCGAATCGCGCGTCATGATCGACACGAGTTGGGGCGGTTCGCCGAGCGCGTCCGCCGTTGCGAGGTGGATGGCATCGAGCGTTCGGATGGGCTCGACAGGAAAGGGTCGACCAGCACGTGCGAGCACCGCATCAGTGATCGAAAAGACGTCACAGCGACGGCGAAACGTCTGCAGCCAGCGAAGCGCTGCGCGTTCTTCGGCCGAGGTTAGCCGTGCGGCAGCGCGAGCGCGGATTAGGGCGCGGGAGGCCTCCGCGAACGTTAGGGCCGATGTAACACGCCGGCCTGGTGCGCCCAGCGCCACTCTGGCCGCCGTGTCCTGCTCGAGTAGCGCTGCCAGCAAAGCACTCGATTCCACGTAGCGGAGCCCCACGGTGATCTCAGGGACGACATCGGAGCCCGCGGGCTTGGCCCGGCGACCGGCGCGCCTTGCTTTACGCTTCGCCACGATCGCTATCGATCAACTGCGCGACTGTGCCCGATGGAGTACGGATTTCGGGCCACGCTGGGAGGGGCGAGTCAGGCTCGACCGCAGGTTCGACGACTCCGGAGGCGACAAGCTCATCATATCCCCTACCACGCCGCGCGGGCGCCCCGCCGGACGGCGGGCCGAGCTCGGCGACGACACGACCATTTGCGGTTACCGCGATGCGCTTGCCAGCTTCAATCTGGCGGACGTAACGGCTCAGGTTGTTCTTCAGTTCACGGATACCAGTTGAGATCACGAAGCAAGTATAGCTACATGTAGCTACAGTGGCAAGAGGCCGCGGCGCCAGCGGTACTCGTGCAACCGAGGATTTGCGGCGGACGTCGTGAGCTTGCCAGCGACGCACTTGCCATCCGCAGGAAGGCGAAGGACGTGAATCCACACTCGCCAACAGACGGAGTGCCTGCAAGGCGGCTGCGGTGATCGGCGATCGCAGAAAAATGTCCTTGGTTGACGGGGCGTTGGCGACGTAACCCGCGATGCCGATCGGTGAGCAGATCGAGGATTCTTGACGCATCAAATGCGCTGATATATATATGCATGATGGTGTATATAGATACCTTCGAGGCGCTCGCCGATCGTACCCGGCGCCGCATCGTGGAGTCGCTGAAGCGCGGTGAGCGGCCGGTGGGCGAGATCGTCAAGCACTCCGGGATCCATCAGTCCGGCGTATCCCGACACCTGCGGATTCTGAATGAGGCGGGCTTCGTCTCGATGCGCCCGCTTGGGCAGCAGCGCCTGTACTCGCTCAGGCCTGAGCCGTTCCGCGAGCTCGAAGCCTGGCTTGCCGGCTACGGCAAGCTATGGGAGCGCCGCCTCGACCGCTTCGCGGAGGCGCTCGAGCAACGCAATTCATCCCGAAGTTCGCACAGGGGCTCCCGTGCATGAGTACGCGGAAGGGCGGCACCATCCGATCGCAGACGGTTATCGAGCGTACCTACCGGACACGTGTCGAGGAGCTGTGGGAGCTGTGGACCACGAAGGAGGGCTTCGAGTCCTGGTGGGGAGGCGAGGGCTCCCGCGTCAAGGTCCACACGATGGAGGCTCGCGAGGGTGGCAAGCTTCACTACGACATGATTGCCGTAGCGCCTGCAGGCATCGTTGCGAGGAACCAGATGGGTTTGGCACCCTCGTCGTCAGTGCGCGCACGGTTCACGGAGTTCAGACCGTACCAGCGGCTCATCCTCACGCATGTAATCGATTTTGTGCCGGGCGTGAAGCCCTACGAGCAAATGATCGCGGTGGACTTCTTCCCGGTTGGCGACACCGTGCGGATGGTGACCACAATCGAGCCGATGCATAACGAGGAGTTCACGCAGACCTCGATCAGGGTTTTCAGCAGCCAGCTCAAGATGCTGGAGGGGCGGTTCCAGGGACAGTGAGGAGCCCCAAAAAAGCACGGCTGAAGCGGGAGTTAATGAAAATGAGAAACCTAATCTTCGCGATCAACATCACCATTGACGGCTGCTGCGACCACACAAAAGTAAATGGTGATGAAGAAATTCTTGATTATTTTACGCGCCTCATACGAGATGTTGACGTACTCGTCTACGGGCGTAAGGCTTATCAATTGATGGTTCCATTTTGGCCTGATGTCGCAAGGAACCGTTCTGGACAGACCAAAGCAATGAATGAATTTGCTCGAGCCTTTGACTCCGTAAATAAAATCATCGTTTTCTCGCAATCGTTGAACAAGGCTCAAGGAAAGAATACGAAAATCCTGCGCGCGAATCTTGGAGACGAAATATTGAAATTGAAACAAGAGGAGGGCAAGAATATCTTAGCCGGCGGCGTAACGCTTCCTTCGCAACTCATGCAGCTCGGTCTGGTTGATGAATATCAATTTGTCGTTCATCCGGTACTAGCGGGAGAAGGCAGGCGGCTGTTGGAAGGTACGAACCTCCAGCAGACATTGAAATTGAAACTGGCGGAGTCAAGGAGTTTCGGGTCTGGATACGTTGCGCTTCGTTACTTGAAGCAGTAACGGAATCCTGACTATTCGAGGTGGCCAATTCACCCTGCCGCCCCAACCCCTGCCATTCGCGACGCCGGCGCAGGCTCCTCGGAAGCAGTCACTGCAGGAGACCGTCGCGGAACGGCAGCGAACGCCCGGCGAGTGTTCGGTCGCACCGTTCGAGCCGCAATGGCTTGCGAGCTGAGGACAGAATGGCAGCCGTCCAAGGCGCGAATGAGGGTACCCTCGTCACGCGCATGGTCCTCGATTTTGTCGGCCCCCGAGGGAGTCCAGGGCACGGGCCCCGGAGCGAACCGGCGCAACGACGGAATGGCCTTTCGCCGAGGCGTCCCGGACGATCAGCCGTCCGGTTCCGCCCGTTGCGCCCAAAGCAGGAATCGTCATGTTCGGTCTCAATCGTCATTGGTGTCGACGTCGCGGTTCACGCCGTCATAGCCTTCTGGGCCGCCGCGAAGACGTCGCGCGCGGACGTCGTGCCCGCCACGTGCTCCGTTCCCTCGATCCCGAGTGCCGTCCATCCCGCGTTCACGGCGTCAAACATCGCTTCGGCCGGTCCGGTGCGGCCCTTCGGAATGCCGAACTGCTCGAACGCTTCCGCCCACGCGGCCCGCGGGATAGCAAGCGCTTTGACGTCGACCTTCAAGACTTCACCCAGTTGCGCCGCGACCTCATCGGCGCTAACCATCGAACCCAGCTCGACGACGCGCTGCCCTGACCACGCTGGTCCGGTCAAAAGGGTTGCGATTGCGGCGCCGACGTCGTTCGTCGCGACCATGGTCGATTTCCCGTTTGTCGGATTATAGTAGACGGGTAGCGTTCCGCCCTTGGCGACCTGCAAGCCGTAAAGGAAGTTTTCGTAAAATCCGCCTGCGCGTACAAATGCGATTGGGGATGTCAGGGCGCGAAAACCTTGCTCCAGAAGCGACAAGGCCGTCAGTATCCCGACCCCGCTGGTTCTGCTCGCACCGATCGACGAAAGCGCGACCACTCGCGGCGGCGCTGCCTTCGAGAGCGCCTCGACATAGTTTGCAATCACGCCCTTCGCTTCTTTGTAATCGGGTGAGGGCGCCCAGATGGACGGCAACATGACGAACGCGCCCTCGACTCCTTTGAGTGCCCGCTCGATGGCGCGCGAATCATTCCAGTCGCCGTCGACCAGTTGCACGCCTTTGTCGGCCCACTTCGCTGCCTTCTCGCGATTGCGGACGAGCGCGCGTACTTCCTTGCCGTGCGCCAACAGATGTTCTGCCGTTGCGCCGCCTACTTTTCCTGTGATTCCCATTACTAACAACATGTGTTTTCTCCTGATCTCGAGGGACAGAGCACTGCCCCGGTTGGCTTATCGGACGAGCGGCAAAATGGCCCGGATACCGGGATTGCGCGCGTAGAGGCCGCCCCATGTCATCGCGCCCAGAAGCAGGGAAATGATTTCCGGCGCCGACCCCAACTCGCCAATGCGGACATGGGCGCAGATCGCACCCCCCAAAAAGCCCGTCACGAGGATTGCGCCGAGGACGGCGGTGGCGGGGATGGCGTAGAGGATGGCGCAGGCGAGTAAGATCGGGCCCACGACACGGGTGAGGTCCACGGCGAACCCGGTTTCCTGCAACATGCTCGCGATCTGTGCCGGCGCGAAAAGCTGAATAGCGCCGTCTGCCACCAGAGCGATAACGACCAACGCGCTCATGATCCGGCCGGCCCACAGGGCGCGATGCAAGGTCCTGGCTTCAGGTAGCTGATGCAGGTTCATCGTTTCTGACACGTGTCATTCTCCGATGGGGGGATCCAGTGTTCGGACCTTACTGTGTCTCCTAGGTATGATAAACATCGAGGAAGTGAACTCACTGTTCTCTCTGCGGTGAACAGTACCGAGGCACGGAAATGCAGAATCTCGAACCGATCCTCATCTTCGTAACGGTGGCGGAAATGGGGAGCTTCACCTACGCGGCCGATAGCCTGGGCATTCAGAAGGGACGGGCCTCAGCGGCGGTCCGGAAGCTGGAAGAAGACGTCGGTGTCAGGCTTCTGCACCGGACGACACGTAGCGTGCAGTTGACGGAAGACGGCCGGGTATTTCACGCACGTGCCCGCGATCTGCTCGCGGACGTTGACGATCTCCACTCGATGTTCGCAGGCGATCGCGTGGCACTTCGCGGGCGTCTACGCGTCGATCTTCCGACGGAGGTGGCACGGACAACGATCGTGCCGGCCTTACCGGCATTCATGGCGACTCATCCCGAGTTGGAGCTGGAGCTGTCGAGTACGGATCGGCAAGTCGATCTGGTCCAAGAGGGGTTCGACTGTGTACTGCGGCTTGGATCCATCGGGGACGAGACGCTGATTGCCCGCCCACTGGGCCTGTTGCGCATGGTCAACGCTGCCAGTCCAGCCTATCTGGCGCGCTACGGCGTCCCTCGATCGCTCGGAGATTTCCAGCGACAGGAACACCGGACAATTCACTTTGGGACGACGCTCGGCGCAAGACCCTATGGATGGGAATATCCGGACGGCGAAAGTTACGCGACGCTTCAGTTGCCAGGTGCGCTGCACGTCAACAGCGCACAAACCTACGAAGCGGCTGCTCTCGCCGGTCTTGGGCTGATTCAGGCCCCACTTCTTGGGATTGGCCGATACTTGGAGAGTGGAGCGCTGGTGGAAATTCTACCTGAGTTTCGTCGCCGGTCGCTTGCCGTGTCGCTCGTGGTCGCGCATCGGCGCAACCTATCGCGCCGAGTCCGCGCATTCATGAAATGGATCGAAGATGTACTCGCGCCTCATTTGGAATAGCCAAACGAACCGCTTATGCTTGGGCATTTCTCCTTCTCTGCGGCCTTCAAGAATTCCCTTCCCAGTGCAATCCAATTCGCCGCGCCGGCAAGACGATGTGGCGATCCGCGAGTGATGGATGGATGTCACGCTGCGAGAGATGCGCTGGGCAATTGTGGTTGCCCAGCGCCGCAGCATTCGGCAATCGACGCTCAGGGCGCGGCCTGAACATCCGGATGTCCGGATCGTCACTGAAGGGAAACAGCAGCACAGACTGACTCGACTGCGCCGGCCCGGCCGGAACGGTGATCGTACAGCACTCGTTTAAGCTCACAGACGAGGTATTCGACTAGCGGGTCGACCAAGCCACCGTATATCTGCAAATGCGGTGGCAGCGTCATCGGTCAAGCTGCGAATTCAGAAAGTCAGATTGCACCCCAGGAGCAACACCAACGGACGCATCGGCAGCTTGACTCGCATGCCGCCGCCGTCAATGAGAGCGCACCCGGTGGGTCATGGGAGAGACGCTCGCTCACAGCTCCGCGACCGCCGGAATGATCTCGCGGCCAAACACCGCGAGCGGCGCGATCGTATGCACGTTCGGCATGTTGAAGATCGCATGCTGCACGCCCACCCGCGCCAACGCTCGGCACTGAACCATCACGTCCTTCACGCTCATCTTGCCTGCGCCTAACTCCACGGTGCCGAGCGAGGTCTTCTCGATCGCATCGTAGTTCCGTCCCAAGCTCGCGCAGTGCTGCTTCAGGATCGCGAGCTTGGGAGCGATGGCCTCCGGGCTCCCGAACAGATTGCAGGCGTCGCCGTACTGCGCCACGAGGCGGAGCGTCTTCTTCTCGCCGCCACCGGCGACCAAAATCGGGGGGTGCGGGCGCGACAGTGGCTGCGGCACGCACAGCGTCTCCGCGAGATGGCTGTGCTTGCCGTCGTACGAGCCGTTGTTGCCCGACCACATCTGCTTGGTAATCTGCAGCGCCTCTTCCAGGAGCTCGAAGCGCACGCTGAGCGCGGGAAACGGCACGCCGAGGCCGTTGGATTCCTGCTCGTTCCATGCGGCACCGATCCCGAGGTAGGCGCGTCCGCCGCAGAGCACATCAAGCGTCGTGATCGTCTTCACCAAAATTCCGGGGTAGCGGTAGATGACGCCGGTGGCCATCGTACCGAGCTTCACCCTATGCGTGAGGGCTGCGAGGTAACCGAGCGTCGTGTAGCCCTCGAGCATGTCGTGGTCGTGAGGGCCGACTCCCCTGATCTGGAAGAAGTGATCCATGACCCAGACGCTGTAGAAGCCCGCCTCGTCGGCGGCGCGAGCGATCTGTCCGAGCGTGGGCGCGATAGACGCCGGCCCGCCGGGCCAGGTGAAATTCGGGATCTGCAGGCCGATTCTCATGGGACTTTTGCTCCTTTGGAATGCGCGCCGATGCAAACGACGGGAAAGCGGCTGCTCGGGAGGAGGACAGAGTCTGACCGTTGCGGAGCTTGCGACACGCCCATCAAGTGATGTCGCGCTTGCGTCAGCGATGTCCTCTTATGCGATCTGGATGGCGTCGACCCGATCAGGGTAGAACGCCAGGTAATCCCGAATCTGCGACACGGCGGCGTGAGGCGCTTCGTAGGTCCACGCGGCATTGACGGAACGCTCTCCACCGACGGGAATGTTGTAGTAGGCGCACTCGCCCTTGTAGGGGCAATAGGTCTCGTGCGACGTTCGCTGGAGCTGGCTCATGTCGACATCCTTGCGCGGGATGTAGTGCACCGGCGGATAGGCTGCCTCCTTCAAGGTCAGCGCCTCGCGCGTGTCGGCGATATGCCGGCCGGCCACGGTAACCGTGATGCGCTTCCGCGCCGGTGTGATGGCGATCGGATGGTTGGGGCCAGGGAGCTTGATGGGCTTGCTGTTCATGTCTTTCTCGTTTACGGCGAAAGATCACGTGGTGGCACTGCGGCGACCGGAGACCGTTTTATGCCAGGGCACCTGGCGCGATGCCGTGACATACCGCGTTCTAGGCAGCGCAGTGAGCTCCAGCACACCCAAGGATTTCCAACCCAGTTCGCACACGGGGCTTTGGGCTTTTCCGCAGATCGCCTGCCATGCCATGCCGCCACTGCGAGGGAAGGGACAGATCGCGGTAGGAATGAGAAGAGCACTCGATTCGCAGACCGGTTTGCCGAGCAGCTCGACGAGCGCATTTCGGATGCTCGTGTACCTGATGCCAGCGGATGTGAGGAGAAGCTTCATGATGCCCTTCCTTACGCAGCGTATCGTCCTGCATGATAATCTCGTCTCTGATGGGGCTGGGCAACTCACCACTCGCTTGAGAGCTATCAGCCTCGGATAAGGAGACCGTCGAGATCCTGTGAACGCCAGTACGGTGAGATCCGGACTGGCGACCGCCGAAGAGGGCCTGCTACTGCGGGGCGATCAAGGGCGGCGCCCCCTTGCCGCGCTCGTTGCTGCATTGCGTCTTGACTCTTCCGCGTTTCCGAGTGGCGCTAGGCGCACGTCGCGGAGACAGCCTGTACCATTGCCCCAACGAGAGCGGACCGTCACGGTCCAAACGAGAGCAGCCGGCGTGGGTGATCCGACCGGATCAACCGAGTCCGAGTTTCCATCGGGCGGTCATCCGCCGCCGACGGAGTTCGCTGCCTCGGGGGTACTCACCATGGGCGGATTGTGGGCACGTGTCAAACAACACAAGATCGCGGAGTGGACGCTAGCCTACGCGGCATGTGCGTTCGCGCTTCTACACGGAGCCGCAATTCTGGGCGACGCGCTGGAGTGGCCCCACATCATCCTTCACTCACTCGCGCTACTCATGATCGTTGGTCTTCCGGTCGTCCCCATACTCGCCTGGTATCACGGAGTGCGGGCCCTCACGCGGATAAGTGGCGCCGAGCTGATCATCATCGCGTTGCTGTTAGCCATCGGGGGTACTCTCCTGTGGCTCATACCCCACCCATCTGCGGCACGCGCCGAGCACGCTCACATCGCGCTGCTCGCAACTCAAAGTCCCGTCAAATTGGAGAAACCGCTCGGCGTCAAATCCGTCGCAGTGCTGCCGTTCGTGGATATGAGCGAGAAGAAGGATCAAGAGTATTTCTCGGATGGGCTGTCGGAGGAGCTCATCGACCACCTGATGCATGCGTCCGATTTGAAGGTTATCGCGCGAACATCCTCGTTTCAGTTCAAAGGAAGGAACGAGGATATGCGCACGATCGGTCAGCTCCTCGGTGTGGCCAACCTCCTTGAAGGGAGCGTACGGAAATCGGGAAACGCTCTTCGCATCAGCGTTCAATTGGTGCGAGCGGACACTGGCTACGAGGTCTGGTCTGAAACTTACGACCGCAAACTCGAGGATATCTTCAAAATCCAGGATCAGATTGCCGAGGCCGTCGTAAACGCGCTCAATGCAACCTTGAACGGACGCTCAACCAGCACCGCGACGGACACTCAGAACGTGGAGGCACACGAGTTGTACCTGCAGGGTCATGCGATCTTCGACAGAACAATGACTCCGGCGGGTTACCGGACGGCTGTCGAATACTATCGGGCGGCGCTCAAAGCCGACCCCAGCTACGCGCTCGCCTGGGCGAGAATGTCCGAGGCCCTCGCTGAACAGGGGGAAGCGGGTTTCGTGCCAATGGATTCCGTGAGACAGGAGGCGCGGCGCGCGGCTGAACGCGCACTGGAATTGAATCCCAGGCTCGCCGACGCTCATGTCGCCATGGCGCGCTATCTAATTGAAGACGAACTGGATCTGCCGGCCGGGGAACCGCACATTCGCCGAGCGCTCGAGCTCGAGCCGAACGACCAATGGGCACTTGGCTGGGCCGGAACGGTGGCGATGTTTCGCGGTCAGTTTCGGGAAGCGACGGCGTTTTTTGCCAAGAGCATCGCCAGCGATCCCGTCAATCCATACAGATATTCAGACTTGGCGCAAAATTATTTTTTCGCCAGAGAGTACTCGCAAGCACTGAATGCGTTTCATCGATCGGTCGATCTTCTTCCGAACGATCCAAATAGACATTCGGTTCTCGGCGAGATCTTGTTGGCGCAGGGCGATCCTTTGTCTGCGTTGGCGGAGATGGATCGCGAACCCGATGACAAAGTCCGTCTCGGTTGCGATTGTCGCGTGCTCGCATATGATGCGTTGGGCCGCCGGAAAGAAGCTGATGCAGCGCTCGCCTACCTGAAGAAATACCACGCCGAAGATGACGCCTACGGAATTGCGCGTGTCTACGCAAACCGGGGAAAACTCGAAGAGGCCTTCAAATGGCTAGATTGGGCGTACCGCTTGCGTGACCCCGACATCTTAACAGCGCGTGTCGATCCCCTTCTTAAGAACGTACAATCCGATGGCCGCTTCGCGGCTCTTATGAAGAAACTACGGCTACTGGATTAGCGCGGCGGCGCGCGCTACCGCGAGCGTCGACTTGAGCGAGAGTGGTGAATCGACATCGGACGCCGACCGGTTTCCGGGCCGTTTGGACGCCGAGTTGCAGACCAGGACTGTAGCGAGATTTCCCGGGCAAATCGCAAGTTTACGC
>Ga0335072_10005679_pt1 | contig 18360 bp, 18 predicted proteins | sample Lox_Sample_21_FD_206725 | JGI IMG/M metagenome (GOLD analysis project Ga0335072, IMG submission 206725) | Soil microbial communities from Loxahatchee National Wildlife Refuge, Florida, United States - Lox_Sample_2.1 | ecosystem: Environmental > Terrestrial > Soil > Wetlands | place: USA... | reverse complement strand
GGCCGGGTTCACGATCGGGAACGTCGCTATCTACGTGATCGGGAACCGGCCCAAGATAGGCTCCCGGCGGGCCGAGGCGATAGCCGTGCTCGCGGAGGCGCTATCGGTCGAGGCGGGACAGGTAAGCCTGTCCGCGACCACGACCGACGGCCTCGGCCTGACCGGGCGAGGCGAGGGCCTCGCGGCCATGGCCAACGCCCTGGTTTACCCGAGCCGCTAGCTGGCCTGCACCGGCTCGGAGAATGGCGTCCAGACCACTCCGCCGGTGCGGCTGAGGCGCCCCGACCAGCCGGTCCCCGTGCGCACGTAGCAAAGGCTCAGGGCGCGGGCACCCATGGCGGTGTAGGCGCACTCGATGTAGGCGGATCCCGCCTGACCTGTTCGCAGCAGCGACTCGGCGGCCTTGCGCGCCGCGATCGCGTTGTCGGTCACTCCACTGGCGTGCCGTGCCGCTTCCGCGCCGCTCCCTGACGCGGTCCAGAGGTACATCATCACGGTCGTAACGCCCCCGTTTGGCGTGTCGGTTCCTTATGGCGTCATAAGCCTTCGAGGGGTTCTCAAGAAAACGATGCCAGGGCCGTACTAACTTTGATGGCTGAACACGCTGCACTAGGGGTGAGTGCAGTACTACAATGAGTAGTGAAATCGGGGGGCAGAACGGTGCAGTCATCCGTGCCTGACATGAAGGCCAGCGCGCTGGCCGCGTTCGGGTCGCAACTACGGTCGTGGCGCCTCCACTTTGGATGGACGCAGGTCGAGATGGGGACAAAGCTGGGTTACTCGGCCTCGCTGATCAGCGGGGTCGAGACGATGGACAAGGCTCCGACGGCCGACTTCGCGACTCGCTGCGACGAGCTCTTCCAGACACCTGGGACGTTCGCGACACTCCAGGAACTAGTCGCGCGCGAGGCGTACCCCGCCTTCTTCGCGCCGGTCATCCCGTTCGAGCGGGAGGCCATCCGGATCCACGGCTGGGAGCTTGGCACCGTCCCGGCGCTGCTCCAGACCGAGCAGTACGCGCGGGCGCTCATCTCCTCTGGTCGCCCGATGGACAGCGAGGACGAGATCGAGCATCTGGTCGCCACGAGGATCAAGCGGCAAGAGGTCATCAGCGGCGAGGATCCACCGCTGCTCTGGTACGTGCTCGACGAGAGCGTCGTGCGGCACGTCGTGGGCGGGCCACGCGTGATGCGGGCCCAGCTCGACCGGCTGCTTGAGGCCTCGACCGGGCCCGGCATCGTGCTTCAGGTGCTCCCGTACGAGGCCGACAACCACGCCGGTACCGACGGGCCCATCTCCCTCTATGAGTTCGCCGAGAGCCCGAGCGTGTGCTACACGGAGTGCTATGGCGGCGGGAGGATAGTGGAGAGCCGGGAGGAGGTCGCGGACCTGATGACGGTCATCAGCCTGATCCGCGCGGCCGCCCTGTCCGAGCGGGAATCCCATGCGCTGGTGCGCCAGATAAGAACCGGGCTGGCCAGCTAGATCTGGAGCCCTGCCCCGATGCCCCGATGCCCCGATGCCGCGTACCTCCCGCGTCCCGCTGGTACCGAAAGTCCCTCGCGCCACTGCAGGCGACGCAGTTGACGAAGATGGCGGCCTACTCGCGCCTCTCGGCCGGTCGAAAAGTACGCAAGCTGTTGATTGTGCCGCAAAATGCGGCACAATCAACAGCATACGTCCCGAGCGGTGGCAATTCAGTCGCCTAACGCCGTAACCAGGGCGACGTCGCGCCAGTGGACTGGCCATTGATGCCAATGTGCTCAGAGTGCCTCATGAGGTCAGTGGCATTGAGCCCTGCCCGGTGGTCTTACTCGTCGTCGGCGGGTGGCACGGGCAGTGACCGCACGCGCCGGAGTCGTGGCCCGGTGGCGTAGGGCACGCCGCCGACTTCCGGTATCCCGTCGGACTCTTCGGGCTGGTCGCCACCCTCAGGCCCGGGTCCCGATCCGGGATCAGCCGGCCCCTGGTCGTCCTCTGGGGGGTCGTGCGGGGTCGATTCGGGCAGTTCATCCACCACGGGGGCTGGGCCGGAATTCTCCCAGTAGTCACCGCCAGGGGCCTGCTCCGGGCCGTCTTCTTGCGCGGTCGGCTCTTCTGGCGCGGGCGGCTCTTCTGGCGCGGTCGGCTCTTCTGGCGCGGGCGGCTCGCTTGGCCCGGGCGGCAAGGCGGGGGCTTGCCGGGCGGCGAGCAGCCCCGGCGAGACCTGTGATTCCGGAGCGGTAAGCGACTCAGGGGCACCCAGCGGGACCTGAGCGAATCGCCGTGACTGCTGGACGCGGAAGTGCCGGACGACTACCAGCCACAGGGTAAAGGCCAGCAGCATCAGCACCCACGGAAGCACCGCGACGGTCCCGGCCGTCTGGCGGCGCGGGAGCACCACGCCCATGGCGTCCACGGCGTCCATCGCGGCCAGCAGGCCGACCACGATGAAGATGACGAGCCAGGTGTAGACCCGGGTCCACAACCGCGCGTCCCGCAGTGGCGCGGCGGCGCAGGCGATGACGAGCACGGCATCGAACACGCCGGGGTAGTACCTGGCCAGCGAGGCGGATACGCCGGACTGCAGGGCGACGGCGTGCACGCCCGAGTACGACAGCACAAAGGTGGCAGCGGCCACCGCCACCACGACGATGACGGTCGCCAGGGTCACGAGCCGACCGGGCCAGGCTCGCTCCGCGGGCGGGAGGGGCGCCTGGACGGAAGGAGGGATTTCCGCGTTCATCGTCACGAAAGCTATCCAGATTTATGCCCCAATGGAACGATATCGGCCTCTGGTAAGGGCGTGTCGGAAAGCGCGGGCCATCTTTTACCCAGCTTGAGGGCCCCCGCTCCCGTAGGCTGGCCCCGATGACGCTCCATCTTCCGCAGCTACCGCACGTCGGCCAGGTCCGCGCGGCGGTATGCCTCGACGTCATGATCCGGTGGCTGCTGGCGTCCCTGCCTCAGCCATCTGAGGTTCGGCTATCAGCCGACCTGGCCTGCTTTGGCCTCGTGTCGCCGGTTGTACCGCTGGCCCAGGCCCTGAGCGTCGTCCGGCCACAGGAACTGCGCTACTACCTTCTCGCCGAGGCCCACTACAGCCAGCCGATGGTCTACACGGACCAGGCGGCCGAGGGTGCCGCCATCCGCTACCAGAAGATTGAGCGCTTCGTCGCCAAGGCCAGTGAGGTCCTCATCTCTGGCCTGGCCGACGGGCAACGGCCAGAAAAGCCGGTTAGGCCAGGGCACCCGGCGGAAGGGTTGTCGCCTGAGGACCTGCCGTTCTCCTTCGTCGCCGCGCTGAACGACAACCTCAGCATCCCCGAGGCCCTCGCCTCCGTGCACGCGACAGTGCACGATGGCAACTACGCTGTAAGCTCGGGCGACCGTGACGCGGTTGCCACCTCCCTTGCCCAGGTCCGTTCCATGCTCGGGGTCCTCGGACTTGACCCGCTGAACCCGCACTGGGCAGCAGCCCGGATCGGTGACCGGCCGGAATCGGCCGATCCACGCGACCGGGTCATCGACGCCCTCGTCCGACTGGCCCTGCGGCAACGAGACGCGGCACAGGGACGTGGCGACTACGCGTCGGCCGATTCCATCAGCGACACCCTCGAAGACACGGGGATTGGCGTGGTGGAGACGTCGGCGGGTCCCCGCTGGGAACTTAAGCGATAGCGATAGGACGGCAGATGAGCGCGGGCAACACCGGTGGCGGCAGCAAGGGCGGCAAGAGAGGCCAGGGCCGCACGCCGGGCGGCGGCGGCTTCGCCAAGTCAGGAAAGCCGCGCCCGGGAACCGGCGGCTACGGCCGGCGCAAGCTCGAGGGCAAGGGCCCCACGCCCCCGGCCGAGATGCGCCCTGGCCACCCGGCCCAGCGCGCGGCTTCCCGCGCGGCCAAGGCCGCCACGTCGGCGGCGGGCGGCCAGCGCCCCCGGCCCGCGCAAGCCGCCGCCGACCGAGGAGTGCAGCGGCACGAGCGCCGCGATGACCTGCCCGAGATGGTCGCCGGGCGCAATCCGGTCGTGGAGTCGTTGCGCGCGAAGGTTCCCGCGCTGGCCCTGTACGTCACCGGCCGGGCCCAGGAAGACGAGCGGGTGGCCGAGGCGGTGCAACTCGCCGCGGGTGAGGGCATCGCCGTGCTTGAGACCAGCATGTTCGAGCTCGACCGGCTGACCGACAACGCCGTCCATCAGGGCGTCGCCCTCCGTATCCGGCCGTATGAGTACGCTCACCCCGAGGACCTGGTGGCCCAGGGCGGTGCCCGGGTTGCCCCGCTCATCGTCGCCCTCGACGGCGTGACCGACCCGCGCAACCTCGGTGCCATCGTCAGGTCGGCGGCCGCCTTCGGAGCGTCCGGTGTCCTCGTCCCGGCCCGGCGCAGCGCCCACGTCAACGCGGGCGCGTGGAAGGCGTCCGCCGGAGCGCTGTCGCGGCTGCCGGTCGCGCAGTGCACCAACCTGACCCGAACTCTGGAGGCCTACAAGCGCGACGGCCTGTTCGTCGCGGGCCTCGACGCCGAGGGAACAGTCGACGTGCACGACATGACGATCGCCGACGGGCCGATGGTCCTGGTGGTGGGCTCGGAAGGCCGCGGCCTTTCCCGCATCGTCGCCTCCGCCTGCGACATGCTGGTCAGCATTCCGATGTCATCGGGCATGGAGTCGCTGAACGCCGGCATCGCGGGCTCCATCGCGCTCTACGAGATCGCTAGCCGCAGGAACGCGCGGTAGCGGCGACCCGGCTCACCCGGGACTCGGTGGTTCGAGTCCACGTGGCGGACTCCGGTTTGGCTGAGTTCACGCGGTGGGCCGGGGAGGCTTGCGGTCCCAGCCCGCGCTTCCCTTGCGGGCCAGCGACCACATCTGCGCGCCCCGCTCGATCTCCACTGCCGCCGGCCAGGAGACCGGGCCACCCCCCAGTTCCAGCATGATGCTGTGCTTGACCTTCCGCGTCAGCTGAGGGTCACTGGCCGCCTGGGCCACCAGCTTGGTCGCGGCCAGCAGCAGTTCGCCCGCCGGGAAGGCCGCGTAGGCCAGGCCGCACGCGACCGCCTCGGTGCCGGACAGCACGTGTCCGAAGAGCGCCATCGCGGTCGCGTGCTGGTAGCCGACCCGGCGGCCGAGCAACGTGATGTGCCCGCCGCCGGGGTGAATGCCCCGGGCCAGGAAGCCCGAGTCAAGGACCGCATCCGGCGTGACAAGCAGCAGATCGGTCGCGAGGGCCAGGTTCATCCCCGCGCCGACCGCACCGCCCTCGACTAGCGACACGGTTGGGACAGGTAGCGAGCCGACCCGGGTGAAGGAGCGGTAAAGCGCCGAAACCGCCGCGACGGCCTCCGGACTGGCCGGGTCGGACGAAGACTCGGCCAGCAGGCGGGTGTCGGCCCCGCTGGAGAAGTAACCGGCGGCCCCGGTCACCAGCACGGCGCCGATCGTCTCATCGGCGAGGACCTCGTCGCAGAAGGCTTCGATGGCCGCGCTCATCTCCAGTGTGATGGCGTTCCTGCGGCGCGGGTTGCTGAGCGTCAGCCGGGCGACGCCGTCTTCCCGGCTGACGATGATCCGAGCGCCCTGCTCGGTTCCTGAGTCCTGCTCCGTCATGAGTGAACCTCTTCTGCTCGCTCCTGCTCGCGACTACCGGCCGCAGTTCACCGGAGGCCCCATTCACAGGCTCGCCGTTCCTGCCAGGGCACTACCCTCGCAGATCCCGCCCACGACTGCGAGCCGCAACCGCCGACTCGAAATACCTACCAGCAACCGGCCGGGAGCCGGTAACCTGGCAACACAGCACAGTGCATGCCGGTGTAGCTCAGTAGGTCAGAGCAACGCTCTTGTAAAGCGAAGGTCAGGGGTTCGAATCCCCTCACCGGCTCACGCTCTATTCCCCCTCACCCTAGTCATGCAGAGTCGACCGGCCGGTGGGCTAGAACGAGGGGTTGATGCCGGCCTTGAGGCGCTCGAGGGTCTTGGCCACGCGGGCTTGCCTGGTTGCCTCGCGCTTGGCCTCGGCCACCCAGCGGGCGTACTCCTTCCTGTGGGTGAAGGAGAGCTTCTGGTAGGCCGCCAGGGCCTGAGGGTCTTGCTCCAGGGCGGTGACCAGCTCGGCGGGCACGTCAACGGTCCTGGGCAGGTCATCGAGGTCCACGCTGACGTCCACCCGGTCCCCTGAGGCCAGTCGCATGTCCGTGACCTGGCCCTTGCGCAGGCCAATCCAGGCGATGCCGGAGTACACCATGATGGTCGTGCGGAACTCCGGGTGCTTGTCGATGGTCACCCGAACGGGAGCGCGGGCCTTGCCGAAGGTGGCCTTGGGATCAAAGGGCACCCGAATCGCCGGCCCACCGCCCGGTCCCTCTTCGAGCGTGACCGAGAACGTCTGGCTGGTCATACGGCTAGTGTGCCGCATCGCGGACGAGGCGAGCCAGCGCCATGAAAATGCGGAATAAATACGTTGCAGCCCATGGTTACCGCTTCTACTATGAATGACATGAGGACGGCACGGAAGACGGACCAGAAGGAGGCGAACCCGGTGGAAGCCATGATAGCGCTAGGAAGCGAGCGGCATGAGCTGGGCTTGCTCTGGTCGCGACCGGATTATGCCTTCCTGAATTCAGCCCCAAGACGGGCTCCTGTGTAACGCCAGCTTAGGCGACTGCCAGGGGCCGCTCTCAGGGAGACCTGATGAGCGGCTTTTCTTTACCCTTCCTCCCCTTAGGGACGTAGTTCAACGGTAGAACAGCGGTCTCCAAAGCCGCGTGTGCGGGTTCGATTCCTGCCGTCCTTGCGAGCCTCATTAGCAGGCTAGTCAGTTGGAAGACTGTTGAGAATTCCATAGCGTGAGCACCATGCGGCAGGCCGCCGTGGCCTGCCGCCCTGGGCTGCTAGCTCAATTGGTAGAGCAACTCCCCTGCAAGGAGAAGGTTGTCCGTTCGAGTCGGATGCGGTCCACAGGACTCGTGGCTGCACGGTTCTCGCGCGCCGCTAGCTTAACCGGCAGAGCACCTGGCTCTTACCCAGGGTAGTGGGGGATCGTAGCCCCCGCGGCGCACGCAATAGGGATGGGGAATGGTGTAATCGGGCAACACGCTTGCCTCTGAAGCAAGAGAGTCCAGGTTCGATCCCTGGTTCCCCAGCGACGCCGCCGCGCACGGCTGCGGCTCCGCCTTCGTACGGCGGACGGCCCGGTTCGACCCCGGGTGGCGGCTCTTATGCGCTCGTGCCGCAACTGGTAGACGGGCACGGTTGAGGGCCGTGCTGATGCGGGTTCGAGTCCCGCCGAGCGTACTCAGCGAGAGTGACACATTGGGCGGTGGGGCAACTGGCAGCCCGCCGAGCCTTGAACTCGGATGGTTCAGGTTCGAATCCTGATCGCCCAGCCCGGGCCAGCAGGCTCACAGGCGCTTGTGGTGGAACTTCGGTAGACACGCCGTCCCCAGAAGGCGGTGCCGTGAGGCGTGAGGGTTCGAATCCCTCCGAGCGCACCATAGAGAGTGAACCAGTCAGGGTACTGGGCGTCGCTGCTAATGACTGCGCGGGTAATACCGTGGTGTTCGATTCACCCGCTCTCTGTGCTCGGAAGATGCGCCGCCGGCGCGGCAACGGGCCTCGAAAGCCCGTGGCGGTCACCAGGCCGCGGGGCTCGACACCTCCATCTTCCTCTGGCTCGTAGCTCACCGGGTGAGAGCACTCGTCTGATACGCGAGAGGTAGTGGGTTCAAGTCCCGCCGGGCCAACCAGGGCGAGATAGCTCAGCAGGCCAGAGCAGCGCTCTCATAAGGCGCAGGTCGTCAGTTCGATCCTGACTCTCGCTACCACCCCACCCGCGGCGCGTTGGAGCAGCGGTTACCTCACCTGGCCCTCAACCAGGAGAACGCGGGTTCGATCCCCGCACGCGTCACGATGTTCATATGGCCCCATCGTCTAATGGCTAGGATCTGGTCCTTTCAAGGCTAGGGAGACGGGTCGGAACCGTCTGGGGTCACTGCGCGCCCGAGCGCTAGGCCGTATAGCTCAACGGAAGAGCTCCACTCTGTCACGGTGGCGGGTGCCGGTTCGAATCCGGTTGCGGTCGCGATCCTCAGGCCATTAAGCGCTGGCCCGGGGAAACTGAGTCCCTGTGGTGAAATGGATATCATGCCAGACTACGAATCTGGCGTCGCGGGTTCGAATCCTGCCGGGGATGCCAGCGGAAGTACTCGTACTAGCCCGGTTGGTGTAATGGAAGCGCATCGCTCTTACAAAGCGAGAGTGGAGGTTCGACTCCTTCATCGGGTACGGCGGTCATGGTGTAGAGGTCTTGCACGTCTGATTGTGGTTCAGGAGGTACCGGTTCGATACCGGTTGATCGCCCCAAGCGTCGGTGGCAGAGCGGTAATGCGACGGCCTGTAAAGTCGTTGTCCTCGCGACATCGGTGGTTCGATTCCATCCCGGCGCACGGGCTCTCGTGGTGCAACGGATGGCACGGCGGGTTCCGGACCCGCAGGGAGCAGGTTCGACTCCTGCCGAGAGCACGCATGATCATCGCCGGCCGCTCGTCTCCTGCCGGGGCGAAGACGGGCGATGGTGCTCACGCTATGGACCTTTCCTGACCGGTCAGCCCATACTGGGGCCGTGACCCGTGACGAGTACCTGCGCGTCCCGTATGTCCTCGTGGTGGAGTCGGTCGAGGGTCCCGACGGCCAGGGCCTGTGCCGGGCCTCGTATCCGGAGCTTCCCGGCGCGTGGGCCGAGGCGAGCAGCCCGGCTGACGCGATGGACCTCGCGGCCGAGCGCCGGATCACCGTCATCCTTGACCGCCTGTCCCGCGGCCGCCCGGTACCGGTCCCGCGCCCGCCACTGCGGGCCTAGTGGAGCGAATTCTCCAAATTCGCCCGGGCTTGCAGGCAACCGCCAGGCTCCTCGCAAGCATCACATGGGCATGAGAGCTTCGCGGGAAGCTGAGTACACCGAGTACGTGGTGGCGCGGCTCAGCTGGCTGAGGCGGACGGCGTACTTGCTCTGCCAGGACTGGCAGGGTGCGGACGACCTCGTCCAGGCGGCCATCACGCGCCTGTACACGCACTGGGGCCGCGCGCGGAACGCCACTAGCCTCGACGCTTACACCCGCACGATCCTGGTTCGGACCTTCATCGCCGAGATGCGGACGCCCTGGGCGCGGCGAGTTACGCTGCCGGGCGCCTACCTGGACCAGCCGGCCCCAAGCCACGACGAGGACGCACGGCTCGACGTGCGTGAGGCGCTGAAAAGACTGCCGCCGCGCCAGCGGGCCACTGTGATCCTGCGCTTCTACTGTGACCTGCCTGTCGAGGAGGCCGCCGACGTCCTCGGCGTGACCCCCGGCACCGTGAAGAGCCAGACCGCCAAGGGCCTTGCCGCGCTGCGCAGTGCCCTCTCCCCGGTAATGGACGGATGAGAGTTATGGACGAGGAAGCCCTGCGGGCCGTGCTGACGCGGATCGCCGCCGATCCCGAGCCGCCCCCCCGTATCGACATCGACGAGGCCCGCCGTCGCGGCCGTCGCCGCCTGCTACGCCTGCGGGCCACCCAGGTGGCGGCGGGTCCGCTGGCTATCGCCCTGACGGCCGGCCTTGCCGTGACCGTTCCGCATGCTGTCCTGGCCAGGACGCAGCGTTCCGTCCCCTCCGCCCCGGCCGCCAGGTCGTCAGCCCCGAAGTCCACCGAGCCGGATTCCGCGCCGACCCGCTTTAACCCGCTCGTACCGTACGCGGCGTTCGGCCTGCTCCCGGCGGGCTTCTCTGAGGGGGCGGTCTCGCAGCCGTGGACGGCCCCGTTCGAGTCCGGTCCGGCCAGCCTGACCCTGGCCGCGCAGAACGCGGCCGGGCGCACCCTGTTCCTCACGGTCGGCGCAAAGGGGAACTGCCCACCCGGGCTGCCCCGCGCTAAGGCGCCTGCCGGGTGCGAGCCCGAGCCGGGCGGGCTAGGCACGAGCCGGGCGCCCGGCGTCAACGGACGGCCCGCCTGGTACACCCAGTGGGGCTCCAGCATCTCCTGGGAGTACGCGCCGGGCGCGTGGGCGACTCTCGATGCGGGCGTATCACCGGATCTGCTGGCCCAAGCGGACTCCTCGGCTGAGGGTAGCGCGCTGGTAAGGGCGGCCGCCTTGGCCGAGGAAGGCTGGGTGGTCAGCCCGACAGCCTGGAAGCTGGACCCGGGCGGGGTCGCTTCCGCACTAAAGGACGGCAAGCTCATCCCGCCATCGCCGCAGACCATGGCGATGCTGCGGGCCGTCGCCAGCTCGGTGAAGTTCGGGCAGAAGACGCCGGTCGTCTTCCCGTTCCTGCTGTCCGGGCTGCTGGGTCCCCACGGCGCGGCGCCAGCTGGCTGGCAACTGACATCGGTCTCGTTCTGGCCATCGAGAAGCAGGCTGGTGGGCCGGGCGATCAGTGCCGGGCCCGCGGCCGCCCCGTCGGCCCTGTCAGTTCGGGCGGCGCCACCCGACGGCTCGGGCTGCGATTTCGTGGCTGGCCTGTCGACCTACGTGACCAGGTTCGGTGTCTCGTGGATAGAGCAGGCCGTCGGCCAGGTCAAGGCGGGCGTGACGCTCTGCTCGACCGGGGCCTCCCCGGCCGGCCTCGTGGACGGTCTGCAGGTCTTCATCGAGGTGGAGGCGTACAACCTGCCCGGCTTCTCATCCCTGGGTGGGCCGTTCGGCGTGTTCGCGCGGATGAAGTTCCTCGGTGGCCAGTCCGCGGGCTGGACGACCGATCCCCTGGGGGTAGTGCCGACGGCCCCGGGTTCTTAGGAATTATTAACTTTTTTTCTGGCTTGATCGAAGTTGCGAATGGGAAGTTCGGGCATATGGGGCACAAGCGGCGAAGGACCATCCTTCTGTCGATTTCGGCCGGGATGGCGGTGCTGCTCGCTGGAGTCGCGATCGCGGGCTACACGCTGATGAGCCACTTCAACGCCAACATCAAGCAGGACGACATCACCAGCCTGCTGGGGGACCAGCCGGTGGACACCCACCCGCAAGCCGAGAACATCCTGGTCATGGGGTCGGACTCGCGGCAGGGCCTCAGCGCGGCCTACGGCAGCGGCCTGACCACCGACCAGTCGGACACGATGATGATCATCCACATTCCGGCGGACAGGAAGTGGGCCGAGGTCATGTCGATCCCACGTGACTCGTGGGTGAACATTCCGGCTTGCAAGATGGGCGACGGGCAGATGTCGTCACCCACCCAGTTCAAGATCAACGAGGCGTTCGCGATCGGGAACCTGGACGGGAACAAGACGGAGCTTGGTGTGGCCTGCACCGTTAAGACCCTGGAGCAGGACACCGGCATCGACATCAACCACTTCATCGTGGTCAACTTCACCGGCTTCGAGAACATGGTCGCGGCGATCGGCGGCGTGCCTGAGTGCAATCCGGCACCGATCGATGACCCGTTGTCCGGTCTTGTGCTGTCGGCCGGGCACCACGTGCTGACTCCGGCCCAGGCGCTCGGCTACGTTCGCGCCCGGTACACGCTCGGTAACGGCTCCGACCTGGAGCGTATCGGCCGCCAGCAGGCGTTCATGTCCTCGCTGGTCAACCAGGTGGAGGGCAAGTACTACAACCCGCTGGCGATCTACCGGTTCCTGGACGCGGCGACCAAGTCACTGACCGTCGACAGCCAGCTCGGTGGCATCACCGGTCTTTACAACCTGTGGCAGAGCCTGCGCGGCATCCCGACGAAGGACATCGCGTTCTTCACGGTGCCGAACTACCCGCGCAGCGAGGTCGTGCCGAGTGACACCGCGAACGTGCTGTGGACACAGCCCGAGGACGATGAGATCTTCGCCTCGTTCAGCAACGACGTGCCCGCGAGCTCGACGCTGTTCGGCACGTCAGCCCAGTCGGCCCTGCAGGTCGCGGGCAGCTCCCCGGCGACGAGCGGGGCCGGGGGGAGCACCTCCACGGCTGACCCGAAGTCAACCGTCACCCCGTCGGCCACCCCGACTGGCACCGGAAGCCCGGCGTCGAGCACCCCGGCCACATCAGCGACTCCCTCGCCCTCCGTGTCGATCCAGGCTCGCACCGCGAACCAGAGCATCTGCTCCGGCTAGCCGCGGGCAGGCCACCGGCTAGCCGCGGGCAGGCCACCGGCTGGCCATCGGCGGGCTACCGGCTAGCCGCGGGCAGGCCACCGGCTGGCCATCGGCGGGCTACCGGCTAGCCGCGGGCAGGCTACCGGGTAGCCGCCGACGGGTGCTGGCTCGCCAGGGGCGGGAAGGTTCCTGGCTGGTCCCTGTTTCGCCCGAAGCTGGCGCGGCAAGCTATCTTGTTAGCGCCCAACGGTAAGGACCCTGAGGTAAGGCGGAGGGTGACGGCTTGCAGTACCAGCTTTCCCGTGTCGTGGCTGGGCCGTTTCTCCACGCGATGGGCCGCCCCTCAGCGGCCGGCCTGGAGAACGTCCCCGAAACCGGCGCGGCGATCTTGGCGTCCAACCACCTGTCGATCATCGACTCGGTGTACCTGCCGTTCGTGGTGCCGCGCCCGGTGGTGTTCCCGGCCAAGGCCGAGTACTTCAGCGCGAAGGGGCCGGTCGGCAGGCTGTGGGCCGCATACCTGCGCTCGACCAACCAGCTGTCGATCAACCGGGGTGGTGCCCGCGCCGCCCAGGAGACGCTCGACTCGGCGCTGGAGATCCTGGCCGCCGGGGAGCTGTTCGGCTTCTACCCGGAGGGCACCCGGTCCCCGGACGGCAAGCTCTACCGTGGCCGGTCCGGCCTCGGCTATCTCGCGCTGAACTCCGGTGCGCCGGTCGTCCCCGTGGCCATGCTCGGCACCAGGAAGATGATGCCCCCCGGCACGTCTTACCTGCGCCCGGCGAAGATCGAGGTCAGGATCGGCAAGCCGATGACGTTCGAGGACCTGGCGGGCGTCGCCCCGGCCAAGGCTCGCCGCGAGGTCGCCGACCGGGTGATGGCGGCGATCCGCGAGCTTTCCGGCCAGGAGTACGTTCACATGTACGCGTCCGACCGCAAGGACGAGATAGCCGCGGCGACCAAGAAGCCGAAGGACTAGCGTCCCACGAGTACCGTGCGCTTCGTACGTCACCTGAATTTCAGGTAAACTATTCCACGTTATTGCGTGGTTATGGCTTCCCGGTCGGAAAAGTCTTCGAAACTGCCCGCATACTAGCAACGGAGCCTGAACTGGGCGTTCATGTGCTGGTAACCCAAGCCGAACGTTGTGGCCATCCTTGTTGCCCATATTGATTCGTGTCACAATAACGCCAGTGGAGTGAGGGGGCCACGGTCGAGAGTGGGAGTTCTAGCCGTGTCCTCAGTTGCACCTGTCCCCTCGGCGGCGCCCCCGTCCGCGGCGGCACTGCGAGATGGCGTGCTCACCATCCCTGTGATCGACATTTCCAGCTTCCGGATGCCATACGCGGATGATGCTGCCCGGGCCCAGGTCGTGCAGCGGGTCGATGAGGCCGCGCGGACGGTCGGGTTCATGCAGATCACGGGGCACGGCATCCCAGCCTGCGTGGTTGAGGAGCTCACCGACGCCATCGACGCCTGCGGCGCCCCCGATCGGGCCGAGGTCGTCCCTGACGCTGAGGACGCGGTGACCGCGTGGTTTCACGCCGCGGGCACGGTGGCGCGGACGATGATGAAGATCTTCGGCGTGGCGCTCGACGGCGACTTCGGTTCGTGCGGCGACCACTCGGCCGACGTGGTGCGGATCAGCAACGGCCGGATGCCGGGCCTGGAGGCCGAGACCGGGCCAGGGCAGCCCGGCATGGCTCCGCACACCGACCGCGGGGTCGTTACCGTGCTGTGGTCCGACCGGGTACCCGGCCTTGAGATCCTCGGCGTGGACGGGGCCTGGCACCCGGTGCTGCCCGCCGGGCGCGCGCTGATCGTCAACCTTGGCGACGCCCTCGCCCGGTGGACCAACGGCCGGTGGGTCTCGACGATGCACCGGGTCGTCCCGGCGCGGGCCGACGGTGAGCTCGTGCCAAGAAGGTCAGCCGCCTACTGCCACGACTGGCCGGTCGCGTAGGGGGCGCTGTCCTAGGCCGAGTGCTCGGGGCACAGGCCGAACAGTTCCACCGTATGGTCGACCGCGGTGAAGCCGGCCGCGGCCGCTACCTTCTCGGCCCACTGCTCGACGGCGCGGCCCTCAACCTCGACGCTCTGGCCGCAGACGCGGCAGGTCAGGTGATGATGGTGCACGGTGGTCGTGCACTGGCGGTAGAGGACCTCTCCTGAGGGGTCGCGGATCGTGTCGATGTCGCCGTTCTCGCTGAGGACCTGCAGGTGGCGGTAGACCGTGGTCAGCCCGACCGCCTCACCGCGGCGCCGCAGCTCGGCGTGGATGTCCTGCGCGCTGCAGAATCCGGGCAGGCTGGCCAGGGCGCTGGCCACCGCCGACGCCTGCTTCGTCCCCCGGATCCGGGTGCCCCGGGGCTGCTGGTCTGCTGTCATTCTGGTCGCACCCGCACATCCGCTCGCATCCCATCGACGTTAGCCGGCCCTGTCGGCTGGTGGCCATGATCGCTTACGTCAAACGGGACCTACTGGTAATAAAAACGGTTATCATTAGCCTGTGAAGGCAGTACGGCCAGTCGGCATCCTCGGCGCGGCGATCATTGTAGCGCTGGGCGCCACGGTCGCCCTCGCGGTCACGAGCGGCACGGCCGCCCCGGCCGGCGTTGGAGCGGCCGGAGCCGGCCTCGGCACGGGGGCTGGCAGTGGCGCTGGCGCGGTCAGCGCTACGGCCGGGACGCCGAGCCCGGCCGTCATTGACGCCGTCGCGGCGGAGAATCAGTACGGGAACGTGGTCGGGCAGGTCGGCGGTCAGTACGTCAAGGTCACCTCGCTGCTGAGCAACCCTAACACCGACCCGCACACGTTCGAGGCGTCCCCGCAAGTCGCGCGCGCGATCGCCGACGCCCGGCTGGTCGTGCAGAACGGCCTTGGCTACGACTCCTTCATGAACAGCATCGAGGCCGCCAGCCCGGGCCACGGCCGGCAGGTCATCACCGTCCAGCGGCTCCTCGGCCTGCCCGACAGCACGGCCAACCCCCACCTGTGGTACTCGCCGGGGACGATGCCTGCGGTGGCCCAGGCGGTGGCCGCCGACCTGGCCGGGATCGATCCCGCCCACGCCGCCTACTACCGGGCCAACGCCAGCAAGTTCACCCGCAGCCTCACCTCCTGGTACCACAGCCTGGCCACGCTGAAGGCCGAGGACCACGCCGTCCCGGTGGCGACCACCGAGCCGGTGGCCGACTACCTGCTGCAGGCGGCCGGGGCGGTCAACGCGACACCGTGGGCGTTCCAGGCCGACATCATGAACGGCGTGGACCCCTCACCGCAGGACGTGGCGACCGAGCGGGAACTGCTCGCTGATAGGAAGGTCGCGGCCCTCGTTTACAACGACCAGGTCACCGACCCGCTGACGCAGTCGCTGATCGCCCTGGCCCGGGCGAGTGGCGTCCCCGTCGTCGGGGTGTACGAGACCATGCCGCAGCCCGGCTTCGACTACCAGTCCTGGATGCTCGCCGAGTCGAACGCCCTCAAGAATGCGATAACAGCCAGAACGTCAACGGAGCACCTGTGAGTACCGAGCCCCTCCTCCAGCTCGACGGTGTCGGGATACACCTCGGCGGGCGGCAGATCCTGAGCGATGTCAGCTTTAGCGTCCACAAGGGCGAGTTCGCGGCCATCATCGGACCGAACGGCGCCGGCAAGACGACGCTGCTCAAGCTCATCCTCGGCCTGCGGCCGATCTCGGCGGGCCGGGTGATCAAGCACCAGACGACCGTCGGCTACGTCCCGCAGAAGATCGTCATCGACTCCGACATCCCGCTGCGGGCCCGTGACGTGGTGTCGCTGGGGATGGACGGGCACAAGCTGGGGTTCTCGCTGCCGTCCAGGAGCCGCAAGGAGAAGATCGAGCAGGCCCTAATCGACGTCGGGGCCAGCGAGTTCGCTGACGCCCGGGTCGGCGAGCTGTCCGGTGGCCAGCAGCAGCGTGTGCTGATCGCTCACGCCCTGGTCAGCCGTCCCGAGCTGCTGCTGCTCGATGAGCCGCTCGCGAACCTGGACATCAGGAGCGAGCAGGAAATCGTGACGCTGCTCGGCAAGCTCGCCCGCGAGCAGGAGATCGCCATCCTGCTCTCCGCGCACGACATGAACCCGCTGCTGCCGGTCATGGACCGGATCATCTACGTCGCGAACGGCAAGGTCGCGTCGGGGAGCACCGACGAGGTCGTCACCTCCGAGGGGCTGACCGAGTTGTACGGGCACCCGGTTGACGTGCTCAGGGTGCGCGGCCGGGTCGTGGTGGTGGCCGGTGACTAGCGGGCCGGTCCTGGTCGCGCTGCTGGTCGGCGGGATCGCCGCGATCACCTCCGGCATCATCGGCGTGTTCTCCGTGCTGCGCACTCAGTCGTTCGCCGGGCACTCGCTGGCCGACATCGCCACCACCGGCGGGGCGGCCGCCTTCCTCATCGGGGTCAGCCAGTTCTGGGGGTTCCTCCTCATGGGGATCGCCGCCTCAGCCACGATGGAGGTCATCGGCGTTCAGCGGCGCAGGGGCCGGGACGTCGCCACCGGCGTCGTGCTCGGGGGCGCCCTCGGCTTCGCGGCCCTGTTCCTCTACCTCGGCACCCAGCGGACCTCCACGACCGGCGCGTCGTTCTCCATCCTGTTCGGCTCGATCTTCGTGGTCAGCCCGGACACCGTGCCGGGGATCGTCGCCGCGGGCGTGGTCACCCTGGTCGCGGTGGCCCTGCTTGGCCGGCGGCTGCTGCTGACCGCGATCTCTCCCGACCTGGCCAGGGCGCGTGGCGTCAACGTCCGCCTCACGGGCGTCTTCTTCCTGATGGCCCTGGCGGTCACCGTCTCCCTGTCAGCGATCGCGATCGGCGCGGTGCTCTCCACCGCGCTCCTGGTCGGCCCGGCCGCCACGGCGCTGCGGATCACCCGCAGCCCGGTCAAGGCCATCGCCGTCTCCGCGGCGGGCGGCCTCGCCGCGACCTGGCTCAGCATCTGGCTGGCCTACGAGTCCTATTACTGGCCGCCTTACGGCCACGGCTGGCCAGTGAGCTTCTTCGTGGTGGCGCTGGTGCTGGCCGGCTACCTGCTGTCGTACGCAAGACGGCCCCGCAGGGCCCTGCCGCCACGTTCTCCTCATGAGGGTGCCGAGTGTTCTCCAGCCTGATGTTCACCGGCCTGATGGCCAACACCTGGATCGCGGCCAGTATCGTGGCCGTGATCGCGGGGATCACCGGGTTCTTCGCCGTGCTCCGCGGTGAGACGTTCGCCGCCCACGCCATCCCCAACGGCGCCTTCGCCGGCGCGGCCGGCGCCTTCCTGCTCGGCGTCAACGTCATCTGGGGCCTGGCCATCTTCGCGATCGCCGGGGCGCTCGGCATCGGCGCGCTTGGCAGCAAGGCCCGGCACGACGTGGTCACCGCGCTGACCCTCGTGCTGATGCTGGGCGTCGGCGCCCTGTTCGTCAGCTGGAGTACCGAGTACGCGGAGCAGGCCTACTCGCTGCTGTTCGGCGAGGTGTACGGCGTATCCGGCGGCGAGGTCTGGCCGATCGCCGGGATCGGCCTCGTCACGGTGGCGGCCATCGGGCTGGCGTTCCGCAGGCTCATGCTGACGTCGGCGATGCCCGAGGTGGCCGAGGCGCGCGGCGTCTCCGTGCGGGGCATGGAGATCTTCTTCCTGGTCGTGATGGCCCTTGCCACCTCCATGACAGTCCCTGTCGTCGGGGCGCTGCTCATGTTCAGCCTGATGATCGGGCCGGCCGCCGCCGCCCGCAGCGTCACGGCCCGGCCCGGCCTGGCGCTGGCCCTCTCGGTGGCGATCGCGCTGGTCATCACCTGGCTGTCGATCGCCCTCTCCTATCGCACCAACTGGCCCCTCGGCTTCTTCGTCGGCATCGGCGGCGCCCTGTTCTACCTCATTGGCCTGGCCGCCAGAGAGCTAGGCGCCACCCGGGCCCCGGCCCAAACGGCCTAGCACCCCCCTCAACTCCCGATGGCACCGTAAGGCTCTCCCGGGCGGCCCCCCGGACTCGCCCGGTGGCACCGTAAAGCTCTCCCGGCGGCCAGAACCCCCCTCTTTGCCGTTTACCATGTCAAAATGGTCGCTATGGCGACCATTTTGACACGTGATCATGAGAAATGAGTCCCGCTGAGGCTAGTCTGCGCCCGTTCGCGGGCCGGCCCCGAGTCCGGCTGAGGCTATTCCGCGCGCGTTCGCGGGCTGGCCCGGGTCCCCGCTGAGGGCCGTCTGCGCGCGAATTCGCGCTCTGGTCCGTAGCTGGCTGAGATCGCGCGTCCGCAGCTCGCTGAGAGCAGTCTGAGCCGTGGGTTCGCGCGCTGGCCTGCGGCCGGCGAAAATG
>Ga0335072_10005678_pt1 | contig 18361 bp, 13 predicted proteins | sample Lox_Sample_21_FD_206725 | JGI IMG/M metagenome (GOLD analysis project Ga0335072, IMG submission 206725) | Soil microbial communities from Loxahatchee National Wildlife Refuge, Florida, United States - Lox_Sample_2.1 | ecosystem: Environmental > Terrestrial > Soil > Wetlands | place: USA... | reverse complement strand
GAACCCAGCCTGATCGAAACTTCAACCCAAAACGAAGAACGCTCCCCAAAGGAAGCGTTCTTCTATTAAAGGCAGTCCCAGAGTTTCGTAACAGGCTCTTCCCGGCGGCCTTTTTCTATTCCCGCAAACATTTCTATGACTGCAGAAAGGGAGCGCAGGATGGCAAGCAGGGTATCCGTCATCGGCTGCGAGCGGCCGGCTGCCCGCTCCATCACGAGCGCGAGTGCAGCAGTCACGCTCGCCACGCCCTCCCGCGCGCGCGACAGAAGCAACCGCGCTCGCGAAGCAACTGGCTTGTTTGCAGGCATCCGGACCCACCGCGAGCGCGAATGCGGCAAGTGCGACCGGCTTTGCGTCCGTCGCGCGCGTCTCGTATCTGACCCGGATTCAGATTCTTACGGAGATCACGCAGGTAACATCTTCCCTAAGTCGAACGGAATCAATGACCGCTCAAAGCAGGGGGTTTTTCGCCACGCGTTCCTGCGGTTAGTTACACGCGATCGGTCGATGTTACGAAGCAATCCCTACCAGATTTGCCGCCACGATAATCAATGCCATCCCGGCCCAAAGAATCCGAACCGGACGACCGCCAGCGCCCTTCCATTCGCCCAGCGCCAGACCGACCAGTCCGCCGAACAACACGTAGCAGCTCATGTGCAGCATCCAGTTCACGTAGTACAAATGCGCCGGAATGTTCGCCTGTCCCCACGCATAAAAGAAGAACTGGAAATACCACATGATTCCGCCCGAAGCCGCCAGTGCTCCGTTGATCAGCAGCACTCGTCCCGGCTCCGACAAATCCCGCTTCAGCGAGAGCTCTCTCTTGAATCCCAGCCGGCTGAAGCAGTAGAGGAAGTTCACCAGTCCGCCGCCGCCCATGATGATCACGTAGCTCGGCAGCGCGGCATACAGAGGCTTCACGCCTGCATGAATCGCCGCCGCAGCCATCGGCTGGGCCGCGTCGATAGCAAACGACATCCCCGAAGAGAAAATGCCGCACATCACCGCCAGCAGCAGCCCCTTGCGGACGTCGAACTCTTCCGTTCGCAGTCCCAGTGCCTTCTCCTTCTGGTGTCCTGCGTACGCAACCACTGCGATTCCCGCCAGCGCCATCGCAATGCCGCTCAGCGCGAATCCTCCGCTCCGGCTCGTGAAGAGCGCCAGAAATTGTCCGTGCATCAGCGGAGGAACCAGCGTTCCCACGACCAGCGTTACGCCAATCGCAACCCCGATTCCCAGAGACATGCCCAGGTACCGCATCGTCAGCCCATAATTCACGTTGCCGATGCCCCACATGCACCCGAACAGAAACGCCTTCATCAGCACCGACGAATCGATGCCGGCATAAAATCCCTGAAAGCTCGGCAGCAGCAGCAGGCTGACGGCGATCGGAAAGATCACCCACGAGAAAATTCCCGCGACCGCCCACGTGGTCTCCCACGACCACTTTTTCACTTTTTCAATCGGAGCATAGAACGACGCCGCCGAAGCAGCGCCAACCATATGCCACCCAATCCCGGTAACGATGGAAGACAATCAGGGTCTCCTGCCGCGCAGAACGCGGATCGGCTCTACAGAAAATCAATAGAGCAATCATTTCTATACAGGGATAGAGGTAACAAACGCAACAGGAGGCGAGAAGGGAAGAAGCAGGAAGCTCGGTCTGACCGGCGCGTCAGCCCTGGACTGAAACGCCCGAGAACGACAGCACCGCCACGCCTTTCACCGGCTGCCCGAAGCGCTCCGCGGGCTCGAACTTGCTCGACAACAGCAGCGTCTCCAGATCCGCCCGGGTGGCCGGATCGCTCGGTCCTGAAACGATGTCGTAGTCGTACACCCGGCCTTCCGCGTCCACGAACACTTCCACCGTTACCAGGCCGCCCTTTTCAGAAACGGTGCCCGAATTTGCCTCCACCGTGGAATACAGGAAGCGAGGACTCGATGCCATGTTCATCGGTTCGTCGCGCGCCGCCGCCGGTTCCGGAGCAGCAAACGCTCCGATCAGGAACGCCATGGTTCCCACCAGAACCAGCGAACTCGCCAGCCCCGCTCCTGCCTGCAGCAGGAATGGAGCTACGGTGTTTTCCCAGCGGATCTTCCAGTTGGCCAGCGTGTTCCGCGGCGTTTTTGAAAGCTCCTGCGACAACGACACCCGAATCCGCAGCGCCAGATCCGCCGGCGGACGCACCGGACCAAGATTTGCCAGCGACTGTTGCAGCCCGCGCAGCCCCTCGAACTCGCGCGAACACACCGCGCACAACTGCAGATGTCCGGCGACCGACTGCATCATGACGCCGTCCAGAGTTCCGTCGAGATAATCGGAGAACTGCCCGCGAATGATTTCGCACCGATTCATAGAGCCTCCTCAGCAGAGCAGGCACGGGGAACGCGTGAAGAAGAACAGGACTGCGAAGGCCGGCGGCTTGCCGCTTCCATAAATGGCGCCAGACGGCTCTTCAGATGAGCGCGGCCGCGCATCAGCCGCGATTTTACGGTGCCCAGATTGGCGTTCAGAATATCGGCAATCTCTTCGTATCCAAAACCTTCAATGTCGCGAAGAACCACCACCGTCCGGAACGGTTCGGGAACTTCGCGCAGGGCCGATTCCACATGGCCCGCAATCTCCGAACTCGCCGCCGCGTCGAAGGGCGACTCGTGGGTGTCGACCAGGTGCTCCACAATCGAGGAAGGCTGATCCTCCTCGTCGTTCGTGAGTGTCAGCTCCTGCCGCCGATGCCGCGACCACCAGCGGCGCTGATTCAGCGCCTCATGAAGCGCAATCCGGTAAATCCAGGTGCGCAGGCTGGCTTCCCCGTGAAACCGGGAAATGCCGCGAAAAACTTTAATGAAAACGTCCTGGGTGATGTCCGCCGCGTCGCCAGGATTGGGGAGGATGCGGTAAATCAGGCTGTAGAGAGGCTGTTGATACCGGGAAATCAGCCAGGCAAAGGCTTCCTCGGACCCCGACTGCAGCTGCTCAATGATCGCAGCTTCTTCGGGATGAATTCCGATGACTCCTGCCAGGTTTCCCACAGCCGTCCCCGCCATTCACAAACTCCCTTCAGCCTAACAGCAATTCTGGTCCAATCGGCGGTCTCGTACCGGAACCCGGCACGCCATCGGCATGCCGGCTTCCGGGCACCTTGCTCACTCTGGAGGTTTAGACACGGGTACCCACGCCAGGGTTCCCGGAAATCGGGTAACCGATGACGAAAAGCACTTGCGGCCTCTGCACCGAAAGTATTACTGCGGCGAAGGTTTACCGTCGTTGGTGTCCGTCTTCGGCGCCGGCTTCCTGGTCGTTGTGTGATGGTGGTGCACCGGCGTTTCCTTATGGACTTCCTTCGCCGGCCCATCGTCCACGACGGTCGTCTTCACCGGCTGGCGCTGTGCCACCGCCGCAGCGGCAATCGCTGTTCGCAGGCGAACGAACTCCGTCTGCTGCGCCTGCGCCACGATCTGAATCTGGGCTCCCAGGTCGCTGCGTGCCGACTCCAGACCGTTCAGCGCTGACCCCAGCGCCGTTGCCTCATTGTCGGGCGCTGCCAGATTCGCCGTCAGAGCCACCCGCAGCAGCGTGTCGTACAGCGCATTGACATTGCGATAGACCGCGATTTCGGCCGGCAGCGAACCCGGCGCCGCGTCAGACTGGTCCAGAAGCCCGGCCAGCGTACCGGTCAGGTCCCGTTGGATCGAGGCCACATCCTGATCGGCAGCATCGCGCACTTCGTTCGGCGCCTTCCAGCGCCGGATGTTCAGCTGCGTGATCGCCTGCCCAACCTGGGCCAGCGCCGGATGCAGAGTCGTCGAAATCAGGTGCGCAGGATCGGCAGCGGGCGCCTGCGCTTGAGCGGCCACCGTCAAAGGAAGGCAGGCCAGGGGAAGGGAAGCCAAAACCGCGGGCAACATCGTTCGCGCGAAAGACATATGACGTGCACGATGCCGCCGCAGCCATCGCGGTTGCCAGCGCTGAGTGCCGGCCCGGAACAATCGGCTGGCTTCATTGACGAATCCTGACGACTCCATGAAAATAGGATAGTCCCACCCGTGGGCCTGTGGCGCAGCTGGGAGCGCGCTTCCATGGCATGGAAGAGGTCGTCGGTTCGATCCCGACCAGGTCCACCAAAATCATCCCTCCTCAATCCGGGACCTTCTGCCTTTCCTCAGCTTTGTCGCATTGCCCGTGGAAGGAGAAGAGTCCTTCAGGCGAAGGTATTCTTCTGTCAGAAGCCGGCGCAAAACCGGCTTCGCCTCCGGTGCAGGACAGACGTCCAGTGCACGGCACCGATCGATAGCCCGCTTCAAATCCTGAATGAAGGCCACGCATTCGGGACAGGCTTCGATGTGTCGGCGCATCCGCTCGCAGCTCTCCGGCGCCAGTTCACCGTCCAGATACTCCGACAGGTTCGCGAAGATATCCCGGCATTCCGCACTTCTCTTCGGGGATACCTTCTTCGGCGCCTTCGGTCCCGTCGCGCGCTGCAGCTGTTTCGCCATTTCCCGCCGCACCAGCAGACGCGCTCGGTGCAGGCGAACCCGTACGGTGCCCGGCTGGATCGACAGAATCGTGGCCACCTGATCCGTGTCCAGTTCCTCCATATCGTGCAGCACAAGCACCATCCGGTACTGGGGCGGGAGCGCCAAAACCGCCTGGTGCAGCATTTGGTGATTCTGGCGGCTTAGAGCTTTGCTCTCAGGGCTCGGGGCAGAATCGGCCAGCAGCAACGCGCTGAGTTCGGCCCCGTCGGGTAGCAATTGTTCGAGCGCAACGGTCCTCCGATAGCTCGCTGTCCGCCGCCCCTGCCAGCAGCGATTCTTCGCCGCCGTGTACAGCCAGGCGGAAAGCGCCCGGGGATCCTCCAGCGTGGCCAGGTGCGGCAGGGCGTGGACCAGCACTTCCTGCGCAGTGTCTTCCGCGTCTTCGCGATGGCCGCAAACCTTGATGCCGAACGACAACACGGTCCGCTGCAATAACTGCAGCGCCCGCTGCACGGCGGGTGCATCTCCTTTGCGCAGCAGCCCGATCGCCTCTTCCAGTTCGGCACGCACGCTCAGTCAGTCCTTGTGTATCTGCATTCTATGCGCGCGCCTCCATGCGGCCCTCACGCCGGAAGCGGCGCTGCCTCAAGGATCCCGACGTTTCGAACCAGCAGGGTATCGCCTCCGACCGGGTGCACCCCGGTCAGACAGAATCCTGCCGACTCGAGAACCTTCTTCCATTCGCGCTCGCTGCGTTCCCTTCCACCTGTGACAGCGAGCATATTGAGGTCGCTCATCAGGCGGCCTTCCAGGTGTGGGTCTGCCTGGCCCACGATCGGAGGCAGCACGAATTCGATAATGAGCAGACGCCCGGTTTCCGGAAGTGCCGACCGGCAGTTCTTCAGAATCGCGATGGCCTCCGGGTCCTGCCGCCCATGCAGAACATGTTTGATCATGTGGACATCGGCGCCGGCCGGAACGGATTGCAGCAGATCGGCCGCGATAAGCTGGCATCGGGAGGAGAGCTTCTCATCCGCGAATCGCGATCTCGCTGCAGCGATGCTGGCTTCGCGATCTACAAGCATGCCCCGCAAATGGGAGTTGTGTTCGAGCACGGCAAGCAGGAGCGAGCCGCCTCCCCCGCCCAGATCGGCGACCACGTTCGCTCCGGAAAAATCCCATGCGCGCGCGATCGGTGCGTAATCTTCGGCCGGAGCGGTGCCCATCACGGCGCGAAATATCGAGTCAGCCTCGGGCTCCTGGGCCCACCGCGACGGCACACCGGGGTTGCGGACCTGAGAGGCGGGCTTGCCCGTTCGAACGCAGTCGGTAAGCAGAGACCAGTCGTCAGCGAGCAGGTCCGCCCAGAAGCGGATCGCCGGCCACGCCGACTGAGGATCATCCCTGCGCAGCGGTCTGCCGAATGGCGTCAGTCGAAAATATTCGGGCGCCGTCTCCTCGGTTATCCCGATGCTGGCAAGGGCGCGCAGCAGGCGGTACAGCGCGTCGGGATCAGCATGACAGCTCTCTGCCAGAAATCGCACGTCGCGTACCTCGTCTCCCAGTGCGTCCGCGATCCCGAGGCGAGCTGCCGCGCAGAGGATGCGGCTGCGCGAATACGCCATTGCCATTTCCACCAGGCCCGTATTGGGCGTCACATTGCCAATGCCGCCATGCGTCTCAGACATCTGATCCTCGATTCAGATGAGAAGAATAACAAGCTGGCGCGCCATGTGGCAGAGCCCCGAGATGCGGCAGGTTTTTAGGCTCCGAGAGGGGCCGCCACTCGGGACGAGCGGTCCTGGTGGGTACCAACCGTTCCGCCCCGCCTTGCGTACCCTGGTCTTGCCGCCCCGGATGGTAATGTGGAAGCGAAAGTATCTCCCCAGCGAAACCTCCCTGTAGGTGCGTGATGGACACGGCGAAGACGATCGCCGAGCGATTGTTCGGAGAGGCCCTCGATGTGCCGCGTGCGCAGCGCTCAGCCTTCCTCGACGGCGCATGCCGCGATGCTCCCGAACTGCGCCGTCGTGTTGACGCTCTCCTTGCTGAAAACGACCGGCTCACCGGATTCCTGGCCGAGCCCATCTTCGGCGCGGCTCCTGACATCTCCACGGGAACCGCGCTTTCGCCACGAGGCAACGCGCTTGCCGTTGGAACCCGCGTGGGCCGCTATTCCGTCGAAGGGCAGCTTGGCTCCGGCGGCATGGGCGTCGTTTATTACGCCCGCGACGAAAAGCTGGAACGCACGGTTGCGCTCAAAATGCTCGGCCCGGGCGTGCTCACCGGGGAGGACGCGCGACGTCATTTCCGCCGCGAAGCCCTGGCTCTGGCACGGCTGAATCATCCCCGCATCGCTGCCGTTTACGACACCGGCGAGCAGGATGGCCTCGACTACATCGTGATGGAGTGCGTCAAAGGCGAGTCGCTCGCGACCAGACTGCAGGCCGGTCCCATGAGCATCCGCGATGCGACCGCAATTGTGCTGCAGATTGCCGAAGCCATGGAAGAGGCCCACGAACAGGGCGTCATCCATCGCGACCTCAAGCCGGCCAACGTGATGCTCACCCCGAAGGGCCATGTCAAGGTTCTTGACTTCGGTCTGGCCCGGCTGCTCGCAGGAGCCGACGTCACGCAGTCGCTGGTCGAAACCCAGGGCCTCCTCGGCACTCCGCTTTACATGTCTCCGGAGCAGGCGATGGGAAAGCCTCTTGATGCCCGCTCCGATCTCTGGAGCCTCGGCGTCTTGTACTACGAGCTCCTTGCCGGAAAGCCGCCCTTCGACGGCCCCACCAGTCTCGCGGTTTTGCAGGCCATCACCACCGCGCCGGTCCCGTCTCTGCGCGGCAGTCGTTCCGATGCGCCCGACGAGGCGGCGCAAATAATTGTCCGCGCTCTCCGGAAAGATCCCGACCAGCGCTATCCGAGCGCCGCGGAGTTCGCGCGCGACGCCTCCCGTCTGCTCGCGAAGCTGACCGGCACAGTGCAGCTCCAGCCGGAGTCGAAGACCCGCCGGCTCTGGATCACCGCTGCAGTTGCTGTTCCCCTGATTGCCGCTGTAGCCGTCGGCTGGATCGTCGAGCGCGGAGCGGCCGAGCGCCGATGGGCCCGCGAAGAAGCGATCCCGCAGATCGCGCAACTCATCGACGCGCGTGAACCGCTATCAGGATTTCTCGCGCTCGAGCGAGCGCAGAAAGCTCTGCCAGATGACATCCGGCTGCGCCATATCGCCGACGAAAACACCGAACTCATCAGCGTCACGTCGGATCCGGCCGGGGTCAGGGTTGCCATCCAGGATTACCTCAGGCCGCACAGCGCGTGGTTTGCCCTCGGAACCACGCCCCTGAACAATATCCGCATCCCCAGAGGCTATTTCCGCTGGAAGTTATCGGAGCCCGGCGCAGGCGAGCGGATCGAGGCTCCCGAGACAAAAGTCACCATGGCCTTCCCTCTCGCAGCCGAGCAGAAGACGCCCGCGGGTATGGTCTTCTCGCCCGGCGGTTCCTGGGAAGCCTATCAGGGCTTCCTCGGATGGCTCGGGCCCTATCAGCTGCCCCCTTATTACATCGACCGTTACGAAGTCACAAACCGCGACTACCAGAAGTTTGTCGATGCCGGCGGCTATGCAAACCCGCAATACTGGCCGGCCGTCTTCCAGCAGAGCGGCCATACCATCGCCTGGCGCGACGAAATGGCGCAGTTCCGCGATACGACCGGCCGGCCCGGGCCGTCCACCTGGGTCGCCGGACACTTTCTCCAGGGTCAGGCCGATTTTCCTGTCTCCGGCGTCAGCTGGTATGAGGCCGCGGCGTATGCAGCCTATGCCGGCAAAAGTCTGCCGGTGCTGGGCCAGTGGTATCAGGCTGCGCCCCCCGACGTCGCCGAGTACGCCGTGCCATCCAGCAATATTGCCACCGCTGCCCTCGCTCCGGTTGGCGCCTACAACGGGGTTGGCCCCTACGGCACCTACGATATGGCAGGTAATGTCCGCGAATGGGTCGCAAATCCCGTCGACCATGACCTCCGGTTCATCCTCGGGGGCTCCTGGAAATCCGCAGCTTATCTCTACACCGACCCCGAGGCTCTCTCACCCATGGATCGTTCCGACGGCAACGGCTTCCGTTGCGTCCGCAACCTCGGACCGTTGCCCGGAAACTCCACCGAACCCTATCGCCGCATCGCTCGCGACTTTGCCTCGTATCGGCCCGTCAACGACCCCGTCTTCCGCGCTTATGAACTCCTCTACGCCTATCCCAAAACGCCGCTCAACGCGGAAGTGGAAGGCCTGATCCGGGAGACGGAGGATTGGCGCGAAGAAAAGGTCTCCTTCGACACCGCCTACAACGGTGAAAGGATGGCCGCCTACCTGTTTCTGCCGAAGCGCGTGCGGCCGCCGTACCAGACCATCCTCTTTTTCCCCAGCGCACGCGTGCTCTTCCTGCCCCCGGACAGCAGCCATCTTGGCGATATTCAGTTCTTCGACTACATCGTGCAAAGCGGTCGCGCCGTCATGTATCCCGTTTACGAAAATATGTACGAGCGCCGCGAGCCGAGCGTCCGTTACAACCTGCCCAGCGCCGGAGTCAACGACCAGTTGACGGTTGACTGGTATAAGGATGCGGCACGTTCGCTCGACTATCTCGCCACCCGCTCCGACATCGACAGCGCTCATCTTGCTTATCTCGGCGTCAGCATGGGATCCGCCGACGGGGTCATTTTTGCCACGCTCCTGCAGGATCGTCTCCGCACCGCCATCCTTCTCGACGGGGGCTACTTCCTGCAGAAACCCTCCCCTGGATTCGATCAGGCTGACTTCGCCACCCGCATGAAGATTCCGGTTCTGATGGTGAACGGCCGCTATGACTACACGTTTCCCCTGGAAACGGCGCAAGACCCGCTCTTCAGCATGTTCGGCACTCCACCCGCCGACAAGAGCCATGTAGTGCTGGATACGCCCCACGATGTGACGGAACAACGCCCACAGCTGGTAAGGACGGTCCTCGAGTGGGTCGACCGCTATCTCGGCCGAGTGGGAGGGTAGCTGGGCTCGTCGGAGCAGGCTCGCCAGGGAAGCGCAGCTGCATCAATGCATAGCCAGGAAACGCCAAGGCTTCATTTCGCAGCGCGGATGACTTGGGTGCCAAAACCTGAACCGCCAGGGCACTCTTCCCGACATGACTTGACGCTTGCCTTAAAGCGGGGATCCGACGGAGGCTCGGAGAATGACGCAGGACGATTTCGAAAAATTTGTCACCACCATCAGGAAAAGCGAGGCTGCTCTCGGGGAGTTACGTGCACGCATGCGTGTCGCTCTGGACGATGAATCCCTTCCCCCGCGCTCAAGGGTTGCTGAATATCGCCGGCTGCTCAACGAGACCAGACTGTACTCCGAGGAAATTGAAAGAGCCTGGGAAACGCTGAACGAGACGATGTGAGCCCGGCGCGCCTGAGCGCTGATCAATGTGCCTGGATGCGACCAGCGGCTGTGCGAAGAAGTCACAAGTTGACCCGCTCCGTTCAGGATATGGCAGCTCGAGGGTGGCTGTTCCACTCGAACCGGTCGCGAAGCCCCTCGTCGCGGCTTCGCACATGATGCAACGATCCGGCGGTGCTGTCCTACGGCACCGTCCACTCTGACGACTGACTCGACCGGCGACCGAACGGCTCGTGCAGGCGGCGGCATTTCGCACCCTGCCGCCTCGCCCGTGCTCCGTTGCAAGCCGAATCGTTGCTGTCTTGCCGCGCGCATTCCGACCCCCTGACACCTCTTAACGGCTGGCACACATTTGGCTGCATCCTTATATACGCGGCACGCGGCAAACGTGTGTGTGCGAACGTGTGCGAAGTTCCAATAAGTACAATTACCCTCTATTGACATGCGTGCTCTCGCATCGTTAGAGTTGGCGGGCGACGTTTATACGGGAGTTCCATGTCTCAGGACAACGGCCAATCAGTTTCGCGGCGAGCCTTCCTTCGTGGTGCAGCAGGCACAGCCGCGGCCGCTGCGATCCCCACCACCCAGGCTGCGGTCAATCTGCCGGCCATGCGCTCGGCGAAGCGCCCGCTGAACGTCCTCTTCCTTATGTCGGACGACATGCGTGTGGAGCTCGCGTCCTACGGCAGCCGTTTCAATGTGCACAGCCCCAACATCGATCGGCTGAGCTCGCAGGGCATCCGCTTCGACCGCAACTACTGCCAGTTTCCTCTCTGCAACCCCTCCCGCTCCTCTCTGCTCACCGGCCGCGTCCCGCTCGAAACCCGAGTGCTCGACAATCGCACCGGCGTCCGCGATCTGCATCCCGACTGGACCACCCTGCCCCAGCTCTTTCGCGAGCACGGATACACCACTCTCCGCAGCGGCAAGATCTTCCACGGCGGCCTCGATGACCACAAGGCCTGGACCGACTTCTACGGCGAGACGGAATCGCTCCATCCCACCGCAGAAGGCACGCGGATGAACATCCCCCGCGACCCCATCCCGCGCGCGGATGGGGTCGTTCCTCCATTTCCGCACGACGAAAGGGCGCTCCATTCCGACGAAATCCTCGTCCTCCAGGGAAATGGCGAGGGTGCCGGCGATTATCTTGTCGCCGATCTGGCGATCCAATATCTGCGCCGCTGCCGGAACGAGCCGTTCTTCATCGCCTGCGGCTTCTCCAAACCCCACAGCCCACCCACCGCGCCGCAGAGCTTCTTCGATCTCTACGACCCGGCCGGAATGCAACTTCCGCCCGACTTCGCGGCCTGGCCGACCGTCCCGCCTGGTTTTCCGGCCGCCGCCATTCGCCCGCGCAATGCCGACCTCTTCATCGGTCGTGGAGCGTCTGAATCGGAAGCGAAGCAGGTGATTCGCGCCTATCTTGCGTCCATCTCCTGGGCGGACTGGAATCTCGGTCGCGTCATGGCTGAGCTCGACCAGCTGGGTCTGCGCGACAAAACCCTCGTCGTCTTCGTCGCCGATCACGGCTACCAGCTCGGCGAAAAGGGCAAGTGGTCGAAAGCCGGCTCCCTGTTCGAACAGGGAACTCGGGTTCCGCTGATCATTCATCATCCCGGCGCCCAGGGAAATGGCCGTCCCTGTCTCCGCATCGTGCAGTCGCTCGATCTTTATCGAACCATCGCAGCTCTCTGCGGGCTCGACGTGCCGGCCGCAACCGAGGGCACGAATATCTCTGCTCTGCTCAGCGATCCCCAGTCCGCCTGGGACCAGCCCGCCTACAGCACCTGGAGCGAAGACGGCACCACGGTCCACGGCACCGCGATCCGCACCGAGCAGTGGCGTTACGCCGAGTTCGGAAAAAACGCTGCGCACGGAGCGATGCTTTTCGACGTCCACGCAGACCCGCTGGAATTGCAGAACCTTGCCGATAGCCCTGTGCACGCTGACGTGGTGCACGCGCTTTCCAAACAGGTCAATGCTTACAGCTACTCCACCGGATGAAAGCCGCGCCCATTGGCTTTCGCAAATCGGACCCCACTCCGGTCCCTGACCATGACCAGCGTGTTAAAGAAGAGATCTCATGATGCAGGACGACAACCAACACCCCTTCCTCTCCGTCGATCGCCGCACCTTTCTGCAGACAGCATGCCTGGCAACGGCAGCGGGAGCGCTCGGCAGCGGATTCGCCGCTTTGGCCCAGCTTTCCTCCAGCTTCACCCATATTGAAATTCCCGCGGGGGCACACCCGGCTGTGAGTAGTGCCGCCGCCATTCTCGCGAAAAAACTCGGCCTCGAGGACAAAGCCATCCGCACGTACCACGGCCATGCGCGCCCGCGATCCGGCTCAATCCTTTTTGCGCTGAAAGACGCTCCGGGGTTGGCAGCCTCCGTCACCGGCCCTATCGAGCGTGACGGCTACGCGGTCGCCGCCGAGAAGAACGGTCTCCTCGTGTGTGGCGCGCGGCCCCGCGCATTGCTTTTCGCTGCCGGCGAACCGCAGGCCTGGGTCGGCCGGAAATCAGGGGTCTGGGTACGCAATCCCGATTTCGCGCTCCGCCTCTCCGGAGCACATCCCGGTCGCAGCGCCGCAGAGTTGGCCTCTCTCCTCGGAGCGAATTTCTTTACCGCTCAGCTGCGCGCCAGCGTCTCGCTGCGCGAAGCCATGCCCGATGTCTACGCCCACCTGAATCCCGCTGAGCAGCAGCGGCTCGACGGAGCCGTGGACGAGAACATTGCCCGCAATGCGGCAATCGTGAAGGAGTACCACGATGCCGACCTCACGATCTTTGGTGAACTGCCCTACGGCAACAATTTCAGCCTGTGGTCGCCCGCGCTCTACGAAGCATTCCTCGCCGTCTATCCCTCCGCGAAAGGCATCTCTGAGCCCCACTCCTGGGAAAAGGGAACACTCTGCCCCTCCGATCCGGCCACCTGGAAGCTTCTCGATGCTTTCATCGGCGAATGCGCGCGCCAGGCCCAGGCCGACGGCATGGCCGCCACATTCTGGGATCGCTACGGCCTCTTTTGCCACGACCCGCGCTGCAAAGCCAACGGCCTCGACAAGTTTCCGAACGAGCTGTACGAATCGGTCTCCCACTACCATGCAGTTCTCAGGTCGATGGGCAAGCAACTGCACCTCCGCACCTGGTCCTCCGGTTGCCCCCACTGGCTCGGTGATCAGTACGTGCACGCTCCGGGCTACGGCCAGTTCAGCCCGTCGCACTACGAGCTCTGGGAGCGCGTCATCAAACAGACGCCCGCTGACGTTCTGATGCAGACCAAGGTCTACCATTCCGACTGCGAGCCGGACCCACCCTTCGACATGTTGGTCGGTCAGTGCAAGCCGCACACGGAGATTGTGGAGTATCAGGACGTCGGCCAGACAATCGGGCGTCAGTACTTTCCCGCCTCCGTCGTGAACTATATGTCGTGGACCATGAAGAAAGCGCTTGGTCGCATCGGACACGACGGTGGTACCGAGATCGGTGTCGGCGGCACGATGCAGACCAACTACGATCCCTACGCCGACATTCTGAACAGCTGCAAAGCGTGGGCGTGGCGCGAGCTCAGCTGGAACGTCAACGTCGATCTCGACATCGTTTGGGCAAACTGGTCTTCGCAGATCTACGCGCCGCAGGCTGCCCCGCACATGGCCAAAGCCATGCAGCTCTCTGAAGACGCGGTCTACAAAACCTTCTCGCCCCTCGGTTTCGGTTCAGCTACCAATTCCGATTTCGCCACCACCATCGCCCGGCGCGAAGTCCTGCTGCGCTATACGAATCGCAACTACCTGCCCGAATACACCCAATTCCTCCAGCCAACTCAGGAAAACATCGATCGTATCGTTGCCGAAAAGCAAAAGGCTCTGCAGGATATCGACGCGATGTTCGGGGAGATGGAAGCCGCCAAACCCTGGCTGACGCAGGCCCAGCAGCAGGAAATCGCCACCCGCTTCGATTGGCTTCGCCAGTTCGCCATCTGCAACGTCACACTCGATATCAGCCTCTGGCGATTCCGCTACCTCCGTCACCAGGCCGCCATGCTCACCACAGATCCGGCCCAGCTGAAATCGCTCGCCGACGCCTGGGACACCATCGCCCAGCACGCGCCGCTGCTCTTCCGATTCGATCCGGCGCAGAAGTTCGCCTGCTACGACGTTCCGCTCGGCCAGTTGCGCCGCAAGCCGGAATTGGGCACGCCGCTGCCGCTCATGCGCGAGATCTACGCAAAGTCGCTCGCTTTCATGGAAGAATCAGTCGGCCCGGATTATCTGCCGCCCGATCTGATCCGCACAGAGGTTTCGATGGACGTTCCTACCGAGCGCAGGAATACCTATTAGGCGGGCGAATTGCGCTTTTCATCGCGCACTCATCCAACAACAGGGGGTGTCACAATCAATCGATGGCGATGAAGGGAACCAGCCGCCGCAGCTTTCTTAAAAGCTCCGCACTTTCCAGCCTCGCGCTCGGCTCGGCTGCTGCGGCCGCTCCTCTGCACGGAGCGCAGACCGCCGAACCAGCCCCGAAGAGCCCTCGCCCCAATCTCCTGCTCTTCTGCTCGGATCAAATGCGTTCCGACTTTGTCGGCGCGTACAACGAAAATTCCATGACCCGCACGCCCAACCTGGATGGGATGGTTCACCGCGGCTCGTCCTTCCGCTATGCGGTGACAAATCAGCCCCTCTGCTCGCCCTCCCGAGCCTGCATGATCACCGGCCGCTACGCGACAGAAACCGGCGAATGGAAAATCGCCACCGGCATGCGCCGCGATCTGCCGACCCTCGCCTCGGTTCTTCGCGAAAACGGCTACACCGCCAACTTTATCGGCAAATGGCACCTCGCCAAAGCCGATTGGAAAGCCCAGACTGGCTACAACGGCTGGGTGCCTCCGGACTATCGGCACGGATTTGCCGATCTCTGGGAGGGTGCCAACGAGTTTGAACACACCACCCATCCGTATTACGGAACCATCTGGGACGCCCAGGGCCAGGAAATTAACTATAAGGATGAGTACCGGGTCGATTTCATCACCGATCGCGCCGTCCGCTTCCTGAAGCGCCCACACCCGCAGCCGTTCTTTCTCTACGTCTCTCAGCTCGAACCCCACCAGCAGAATGACCTGCACCGCATGGTCGCGCCCAGGGGCTACGCCGAACGCTACACCAAACCCATGGTCCCGCAGGATCTCCGCAACCTGCCCGGAGACTGGCAGCAACAGCTTCCCGACTATTACGGCTGCGTCGAAAAAATCGACGAATCGGTAGGAACCATCCTCAGGACCCTCGAAGAGCAGAATCTTCTCGACAACACCGTCGTCGCCTTCATCAGCGATCACGGCTGCCACTTTGAAACGCGCAACACCGAATACAAGCGCAGTCCCCACGACGCCTCCATTCGCATCCCCTACATCCTTCAGGGCCCGGGCCTCGATCATGCGGTGATCCGCGACGAGATTGTCACCATGGTCGATCTCACGCCCACGCTCCTCGCAGCCTGCGGCGTTCCGGCGCCGGACTCGATGAAAGGCAGAAATGTTCTTCCTCTGCTCACATCGACCGATGCGCGCGCCAACTGGGACAACACAGCCTTCATCCAGATCAGCGAATCGATGGTGGGCCGTGCCATTCGCACCAAAGAGTGGTGCTACTGCGTGGCAGACCGCTCAAAGATCGGCACCGAGGTCCCATCGAGCACCGACTACGAGGAATATCAGATGTACAACCTGGCCGACGACCCCTATGAACAGGTCAATCTCGCCGGCCGGCAGGAGTTTCGCGAGCAGGCCGCCTTCCTGCGTAAACTCGTCCTTGAGCGCATGGAGGCAGCCGGCGAAGCCCCGGCCCGAATCACCCCCGCCCATCTCTATCCATAGTTCGAAAGAGGGACATCCTCCATCTGAAACTCTGGCAGGTTTCTGCCGTTATACAGGCGTCAGCTCCAGCCTCTCCCGGCGTTGCCCACTGGTTTTTACGCGGATGCGCGTCTCGACCAGGAGGGACCGCTTGTTCCGGAGCCGCAGAATTCGAAATCGGGGATCGCACGCTTTGATATCTCTGAAGAAATTTCTCGACGCCGAAACACCCTCCGCAACGGAACCAGCTGCGAAGGCCGAACGTCCTTGCTCCGCGGTAACGGAGTGCTATCGTGCAGCGTTGCGAGCGATGGGGAAAAGCGCCGTGCAAAGCTGTCCCGTCCCTGGAGCCGAGCTGGAAAAGAACCTGAACGGCCTGGAATATCGAATCTCCATCGACCCTTCTGAAGGCTCAGTGAAATGGGCACAAAAGCAGCTCGAAGTGCAGCTGGATGAATGGGGTACCAGAACAGCCGAATACCTCAGGGCAAAAGCGGATGGGGTCAGGGAAGTCCTGATTGCGCTCGCTCGAACCGCCGAGACGGTCGGGTCGCAGTCTCAGGGGCAGACCAGCGATTTCCGGGACATAACCGTTCGCCTGGAATCTATCGCCGACCTCGACGACCTTTCCGAAATCCGCACTACGCTGCTGCGCCGCGTGAACGAGCTGAAAAGCAGCGTCGATCGCATGGCTCGCGACAACGAACAGATGGTCAGCCAGCTGCAGGCTGAGGTCAACCGGTATGAGACGAGGCTTCGCGAAGTCGAGCATCTCGTCCTCAAGGATGGGCTGACTGGAGTTGCCAATCGTCGCAGCGTCGAGGAGCGCATCCGTTGTCAGGTCGCCAGCGGGCAGACCTTCTGCGTCATCATGCTTGACCTCAATGGCTTCAAGCTGATCAACGACCGCCATGGGCACCCGGCCGGCGACGACCTCCTCCGTCATTTTGCCGGTGAGTTGCAGACCATCACGCGAGCGGGCGACCTCGTCGGTCGCTGGGGCGGCGACGAATTCGTTGTGCTTCTGTCGTGCGATTTCGCCGGTGCGACGCTCCACGCGAACCGCATCCGCGAGTGGGTTTTTGGCAAGTACTCGCTGCAGAGCCAGGGGCGTGTGAAGCCCCTCGAAGTCGCTGTAGATGCTGCCATCGGGTTAGCGGAGTGGCATCCCGGACAAACCCTCGAGCAGGTGATCGCCGCAGCTGATGCTGCCATGTACCAGGATAAAAATCAGCTCGCGAAGGTCTGATTTCAGGCGCTCTCACGGCCCGGAGATGAGTTTCCTGCCAACAGCCGAAAACTCCACCGATCCCGATCCGGACTGATCTCCATTTCCTCTTCCCTGCCGTTACTGCCCCTGCTGGGGAGCAGTTGCCGTGCCAACCACCACAAGATCCACGCGGCGATTCTGGCGGCGGCCCGCTGCTGTGGCGTCATCCGCGATCGGGCGGTATTGCGCATAACCGGCAATCGAAATCCTGCTCGGATCGTATCCTGCCTGATCCACCAGCAGCAGCAGAACCGTCATGGCGCGAGCCGTCGAAAGCTCCCAGTTGCTCCGGAATTCCGCGTTGTGAATCGGCTGATTGTCGGAATGGCCTTCCACGCGCAGATCAAGGCCGTGCGCGGAAAGAATCTTTGCGATGCGTTCGATCTTTCCTGCCGCGCCAGGCAGCAGAATCGCCTGCCCGCTGTCAAAAAAGCCGAGCTCGTGCAGGCTGATGACAAACCCTTCCGGCGTGACCCGCATTTCGACTTCATGGTTCTTCAACTCCGTGCCCATGGCTTCAGCGAGTTCGCGGCGGAGCGCCGCAAGATCGACGGGAGCGGCACCGGACGCCTGGTTCCCGACGGTTTCCATCTCGTTCGCCCGCGCCGGATGGACGGCCGGCATCCCGGCTGCCGGAAAATAGGAGATGGGACGCCGGTCGGTTCCCCCGGAGAAAGCGCCCAGCACCTGAAATCCGTTGTGAATCGCAGAGGAGAGCCGGATCATCGCCTGGTTGTCGCGATATGCCGATGCGAACAGAACCACGAAGAAACCAAAGAGCAGCGTCACGAAATCGGCGTAGGAGACGAGCCAGCGTTCGTGGTTCGTTCGTTCTTCAGTCGCGCGATGTCGTCTCATTGTGCAACTACCTTCGGCGTCGCTACCTTGGAAAGGCCGCCGTTCTGACGCGCCGGCCAATAGCTCACCAGCTGCAGCTCCAGCGCCCGTGGGTTCACGCCCTCCATGATCGAGAGCACCGCCTCGAGCGTCATCTCCTGCACAACCTGACGCTCCCGAATGCGGATCTTCAGTTTCCCGGCAACCGGCAGGAAAACAAGGTTGGCCGCCGCCACGCCGTAAATCGTGGCCACGAACGCAACCGCGATGCCTCGCCCGACGGCATTGATGTCCTGCAGATGCTGCATCACCTGGATCAGCCCGAGAACCGCTCCGATGATTCCAATCGTCGGAGAGAACCCCGCGGCCGCCTCAAAGACCTTCGGGACCCGCTCTTCCTTCTCACCCCGATAGTCGATCTGCAGCTCCATCATCTTGCGCAAATCGGCTGCGCTGACTCCATCGATCGCGAGCATCAGACTCTC
>Ga0335072_10005677_pt1 | contig 18361 bp, 17 predicted proteins | sample Lox_Sample_21_FD_206725 | JGI IMG/M metagenome (GOLD analysis project Ga0335072, IMG submission 206725) | Soil microbial communities from Loxahatchee National Wildlife Refuge, Florida, United States - Lox_Sample_2.1 | ecosystem: Environmental > Terrestrial > Soil > Wetlands | place: USA... | reverse complement strand
CAATTCGGCTTTTGGCGGCAGCTTCAGCCTGGGCGGATCAAGCTCAACGGCCGGCACGAATCAGCCGGGCACGAACCCGGCAACCGGCACAGACAACAGCACCGGCACGAACAACAACCCGACGTTTGGCGGCGCCGGCATCATCGGTTTCGAGCCGGCCAGTCCGAAGCAGTCGATCCTGGTTTACAAGAAGAAGAATCACTACAACGAATGGGAATTCACCTATGACCCCGCCGGCGACACCTCGATGCGAAGCGGAGTCGGGGGCATGGCGCCTACCGCGGGCGGCAATTTGAATCCCTTCGGAACGAACGGGACAAATTCGGGGACCGGAACCCAATCCGGCTCGGGCGGCAGCTTCGGCGGGACCTCTCCGACATCTCCGACGACACCGCAACAGTAAGACGTCCTGATTCCAAACGCAGAAAAGCCCGTCGCAGCGGACGGGCTTTTCGTACGGGTCAAGAACGGCCTTTACACGTTAAACGAGGATCCGCAGCCGCAGGTCGACTTGACCTGGGGATTGTCGAACTTGAAGCCGGCCGCCTCGAGAGTCTCGACATAGTCCACGGTGCAGCCGTTCAGGTACATGAGCGAAGTCGCATCAACAAATACTTTCAGATCATCAAAACTAAAGACCTTATCCATCATGCCGCTCTGGTTCTCGAACGCCATGGAGTACTGGAAGCCTGAGCAGCCCCCTCCAACCACGCCGATGCGCAGTCCGGCGGGAATGGGGTCCTGGGTGGCCATAATTTCCCGCACCTTGGCGATCGCCTGCGGCGTAAGAATGAGGGGTGCCTTCTTGACGGCTTCCTGTGGGGTCGCGGTGACAGTGGACATGCAATCTCCCGGTTTTGAAATACTTTGCCTTACTTAACTTTACTGCGCCACCCATCCGGTTTCAAGGTAAAAGGATAACGTCTTCTCATTGGATGCGGGGCGGGCAATAAGGTCGCAGCCCCTTCAGATTCTGGGCAAAGAGCGCCGGAAAATGGCCCCCGGACCTCGTTTTTGCCAGGCTCGGTGGATTTCGGGATGCGGGGTCGAAGGCTAAGCCAAGCACCCTCAAAGGCCTGTGATTTTTGTCACCTCAGCGCGAGAGCAACAGAGCTATTATGGTGAGCCGTAAGGGGCCCCGCAGCCCACGAGACCACCAATTTTGTGCGCGTCCCGCCGGCCAAGCGCGGCTCGTAAGATCGCCGGAGGTAAGTTATGACGTTCGTTCCACTCATGTGGTCTGTCTGGGGTGTGCTGGTCGTGTTGACCGCCGCGCTGTTTGTCTATCGCGGCAACCTTCAGAAGGATGAAGAAGACCAGATCTTCCTCGATGATTCGTTTGAGCACGAAAAGGCCGCGCAGTCGGCAATCATTGCAAAGGTCAACAAGATTCAGCCGCTACTGCGCTTGGCGATGTGGCTGGTTGGGATTGCGTCGGCGTTCGTTGTTGTTTACTACTGCTACGACGTCTACAACCAATTCAAATAGCACGTCTTTCTATTGTTGCCTGCGTGGATGGCGGCGACTCCATGATCGCCGCCACTCTACGATTCTTTCCCCTTTCGCCTACTCCACTTCTTCACGGGCCCGGTAGCCGTCCCGCGCGATCACGTCATATTTAAGCTGCTTGTGTTTTTCGTCCTGCATGCGCAGCGGGTGGCCTTCGTCGTCGACCAGTTCGACGCGGAGTTTGCGGTAAGTGCCGTCCATCTTCGCGTCAGAGGGATGATAGACCAGCTCGTACTTCGACCGAATCGCCTGGTTGATGGCCGTAAAGTCATCGGGCAGTTCGCCTTCGAAGCGGGGTTCAAACCACATTCCCCCGGTCATCTTCGCAAAGGTCTTCATCTGGTTGTCAGCCTGCAGGTAATCGAGGTCGCGGAGCTGTTGATTGAAGCCCGGACCTCCCTCGGTCATCGCTCTTACCCAGCCGCCCGTGGAGATGGCAAAGATGGTCACGTCGGGCGTGTTTTTCACCTTCTGAAGGATCTTGTCCAGGGTGATTCGCGACATCGTGTCGCGGCCCGAGGCGATCAGGATGATGTATTTGTGCCCGGAGATCCGCGACAGGCGGTCTTCGGCCTCATAGAGCGCGTCGAAGAGGTTGCGCTCGCTGAAGCCGGGAATGATCAGCGACTGAATGGCGTTGAGCAGTTCCCGCTTGTCCTGCGTGAAATCAAGGTCGAGCTGTGTGCGCAGATCGAACGTCATCAGTGCGATGTAATCCTGCGGCCGCAATTGCTGCGCAAAAGCCCACGCCGCGTTCTGCATGTCATAAACGAAGAAGTAATTCGTCGAGGCAAACTCGCACAGCAAGAGAGCGGTAATGGGCGCTTCAACCCGCTTGAAGCCGATCACCTTCTGTTCGACCCCATTTTCATAAACGCGGAAGTTCTCAGGCTTGAGGCCGGGAACAAACTGGCCTGTCTTCTCGAGCAGGACGCCCACATCGACAACGACTTCAGGAACATTGACCTGGATGGAATAATTCGGCGCCCCCGGAGGATTCTTGAACTTGGGCTCCGCGGGAGCAGGCGGCGGGGTGTTATCGGGATTCTCTTTCTTCTTGGGAATCGCGATGGAGCCGTTGTCACCGGTGGGACCGCCCGCGGCGGGAGCACTCTGATCCTGTTGTTGCTGCTGCGATTGAGTCTGCGCCGGCTGTTGCGGTGGCGGGGTCTGCTGCGGTTGCGACTGGTCCTGGTCCGAATGCAAGGGCGTGACGGTGGCCATGGCGGCCACACAAAACACGGTCAGCAAGCGGTGAAGAACGGGTCGGGAATGGGTTGTGTTGAACATGGCTCCCTCGGTTCTGGAAACAAGCATACGAGATAGACCGCAAAGCTCGGCAATCGGTGTCTCGGTCCCCGCAACGAACAACGGGCTGGAAACGTCAAAGCACTAAACGGTAACCGGCTTCAGGCTCGGCAAAATGCCCCGCGCATCAGCAGCCGGGTTACTCTTATAGACGTGAGACGACGCGCGAAGGAAACCTCGTACTTTGCAGCTGCCTTGGCTCTGGCAATCGGAATGCTGGCGCTGGTAGCGCCCTTGCCGGCGCAGGATGCTGCGACCTCGCCCGCCTCCCCGGCAAGCGAACCGGGGAACGGGGGCAGCGCGGGTGTGCCGCCTCCTTCCAGCGTCGGATTCTATCCTCTGGACAAAGTGCATCGCGGGCTGTTGGGTACGGCATGGACGGTTTTTGAGGGCACCAAACCCGAGCCGATGCAGGTGGAGATCCTCGGCGTATTGCATAACGCCCGCGGCCCCGGTCACGACATGATCCTGGCGCGCTTGCAGGGCCCCAAGCCGGATTACACGGGGGTCGTGGCCGGCATGAGCGGAAGCCCGGTCTACATCGGCAACAAGCTCTTGGGATCGCTCTCCTATCGTATCGGCGTCTTCAGCAAGGAGCCCATCGCCGGCATCACGCCGATCGAGCAGATGATGGAAGTGCGGGATATGCCCATCCGGACGGCTCCCACGCTGGAAGCAACCTCGACGAATGAGAAGCCCGGCGAGGACAATCCTGCCGGCGGAATGCCGTTTCAGGCGATCGAAACGCCGCTGGTGATGAGCGGCTTCAGGCCCGAGGCAATTCGGCTCTGGCAACAGAAGATGGCGGGTACCGGGCTCGACATGGTGGCCGCCGGCGGCGTGGGCGGCACTTCCACCGCCGAGGGAGATGCGCCGGTCCCGTCCGCGATCGCGCACGTCGTGCCTGGATCGGCCGTAAGCGCGCAGCTGATTCGCGGAGACATCGAGATCTCGGCAACCTGTACGGTCACGTATGTCGATCCCAAGCAACTGCTCGCCTGCGGTCATCCGATCCTGCAAGCAGGCCCCGTGTCACTGCCTATGACCACAGCGGAAGTGGTAACGACTCTGGCGTCACCACTCAACGCATTCAAGATCATCAACACGGGCGACGTAATTGGCGCATTCACGCAGGATCGCGATTCGGCGATCCGCGGCGTGCTGGGCGCAACGGCGCACATGATCCCGGTGCACGTGACGGTTCATGAGGGCGCCTCGCTGCGAAAGCTGAATTTCGAAATGCTCGACCAGCCTTCCCTGACTCCGCAGGCGCTCATGGTAGCGCTTTATAACGGGCTGCTCGAATCGAACCAGAGCACCGCCGACACCAGCTACCACCTCACCGGAAACATCGACTTGGATGGCTATCCTCCGTCACCGCTCGATTTGTGGGCGCCGGGAGGAAGCGCCGCGCCGCAACTGATGGCCGCATTGCTCACCGGGGAGCGGTTTGCCGCGCTCTACTCCAATGGCACTCGCCAGGGCGATGTGAAAGCAGTCGACCTGCGGATTGATGCCGTGCCGCGCAACATGGAAGTGCAACTCGAATCGGCGCGGATCGTTTCGGGCGACATTGTTCATGCCGGAGACACGGTGGTGGTGGAAGCTACGCTGAGACCATGGCAGCAGCCGGCGCACAATGTGAGGATTCCTTTCAAATTGCCGCCCGGCATCGACGCCGGCAACATCCGGCTGTTGGTGTCGGATGGGGGGACGCTGGACCGCGCGCTTTTTCAACCGCATCTCGCGGCGCGGGCCGTCGGGTTGGACTCGATGATGGCGCAAGCCAGGCGACTGCATCCTGCGGACCGCGTGTACGTGAGCCTGCTGGCTCCGCTGGCGCAGGCTGAGTTGCAGGGCCAGACGCTGGCCGATCTGCCGCTCTCCGTCGTGAATGCGCTGGAGCCGATGAAGAACGCCCAGGACGCGAATCTCAACGGCGAATCCGTGCTTGTGACGGGCGATGCGCCTGCCGGGGGAGTGCTATCCGGATTTCAGATCCTGAACCTGCACGTGGATGGAGGGGGCGGGTTAAACTGAGCGTGTCGTGGGAAGTTCCGTGCAGTTTCGGCCGTCACACTCACCCGATTGAAGTAGTCTAGGTTCGTTCATCCAGCGAGGATTTCACAACCACAATGAGACCTATTCAGGGACTTGCGGCCCATGCGGCGGGAGCTGAACTTTTGCCTTTCCGCTTTGATCCGGGCGAATTGGGCTCGCACGAAGTGGAGATCGGCGTCACCCATTGCGGGATCTGCCATAGTGACATTCATCTGATTCTCAATGATTGGGGCATCAGCCAGTATCCGTTCATCCCGGGCCACGAGGTGATTGGCACCGTGACGGCGGCCGGCTCGGAAGTGCGTTCGCTCCAGGTGGGGGAACGTGTCGGGCTGGGCTGGCAGGCGGGATCGTGCGGGGCCTGCGAGTGGTGCACGCGGGGCATGGAGAACCTCTGCGCAGCATCCGTGGCCACCTGCGTTCACCGGCACGGCGGATACGCGGATCGGGTGCGCGCGCAGGAGCGCTTCGTCATTCCCATTCCGGCAGCGCTTGAAAGCGAACAGGCGGCTCCGCTGCTGTGCGGCGGCATCACGGTGTACAACCCGATGCGGACGCATGGGGTGAATCCATCGTCGCGCGTGGGTGTGGTGGGAATCGGCGGGCTCGGGCACATGGCGATTCAGTTTGCCCGCACGTTTGGCGCGGAAGTGACGGCGTTTTCGACGTCGCCCGCAAAAGAAGCAGAGGCCCGGGCGCTCGGCGCGCACCACTTCGTCAATTCCCTTGAATCAAAGGCGATGAAAGATGTGGCCGGCACGCAGGATTTCATCCTGAGCACGGTCAATGCGAACCAGGACTGGAGCGTCTACCTGCAAGCCCTGCGCCCGACGGGCACGCTCTGCTTTGTCGGTGTGCCGCCAGTGCCGATTTCGGTTCCGGCATTTCCGTTGCTTTCCGGCATGCGTTCGATTAGCGGCAATCCCACCGGCAGCCCCTATCGCCTGCGCGAAATGCTCGATGTGGCAGCTCGGCATGGCCTCAAGGCGCAAACCGAGGCGTTTCCAATGGCGCAGGCGAATGAAGCGATCGCGAGGGTGAAGAAGAACCGCATTCGCTATCGTGCGGTGCTGGTGAACTGAGCGCGCGCAAAACAGTGGCTACTGCTTGAAGTCGGATCGCCCGGCGGAGGTCGCGCCGCCTCTTCGATCGAGGCGCCTCACATCGAGTTGACGGTGGCGCGTTCTCTCTTGTCTTTGAATATTTCCGTCACGCGAGCCAACAAGTCGCGGGGATGTACCGGCTTATTCATGAGTGAGAACTCATGCCCTTCTCGACTTGCCATGGCGAGAAGCCCACTGGTGGAAGCCTGGCCTGAGAACAACAGGATCTTGCACTCTGGAAAGATACGCCGGATCGCGATCGCCAATTCGATTCCGTTCATTTCAGGAAGCACTACATCGGTGATCAGCAGCTCGGGAGGCGTGACCAGCGCGGTCTCGAGCGCGCCTTCCGCGTCATAGGCTGCGATCGCTGCGTATCCGCTCCGGTTCAGGATTTCAACGAGAGTGTCGGCGATGACGGATTCGTCGTCGACAACCATGACCATCGTTCGATACGGCTCTGATTCGAGAGTGCTGTACTCCGGAACCTCTTGTACAGGTATTACCGGGAAGTTGGATCTGTGTTTCATCGGGGAAGCTACCTCTGAACGAACGGTAACAGGGGTCCGGCAATACGGGGAAACTCTTTATAAGTTCTTTATAATCTTGCCAAATAGGCAAAGGCAGCGATTGAGGCAGCAGAGCGCTCTGGGAAGGATTAAACGTTGGATCACAAAGGGCTTGCAAAACTTTGTGAGTGGCAGTAATCTTTCAAAGCCTGGATAGTTTTAGGGTAATTTAGGAGTACGTTAAGGACAGGATACGAGGGCCTCCCCCACTCGCCCAGTCCACCGCATGGAGAGCAGTGCCATGGCAGATTCAAATCCAACACCCATGAAATTCGAGTCGATTCTACAGCTTGAGGTTCCGAAGGGACGGGAAGGCAAGCACAAGCACATCGTGACTCAGCTGTTGAGCGACATTGAGCAACTCGGACCAGGATCCGCACTGAAGGTGCCGTTGTCTGCGTTGCCCGACTCCAAGGTGAACATCCGCTCCGCGCTGAACCGCGCCACGCGACAACGTGGGATCACGGTGGCGACGTCGAGCGACCACGAGTTCCTCTACATCTGGAAAGCCGAGTCGGAAGACTGACCTGCGCAGCGGCGACGGCAAGTGCGGATCGAAATGGAGCCGGTTCGAATCGACAAATGGCTTTGGGCGGCGCGGTTCTTCAAAACACGCGCCCTTGCTTCGCGAGCCTGCGATCTCGGGCGGATCCAGTTCAACGGGGTGAACGCCAAGCCGGCGCGCGATGTGCGCGTGGGCGACATGCTGCGGGTCAGGACCGAAGGCGGCGAATTCGAAATCGAGATCATGGAACTGAGCGAGATGCGTGGGCCCGCTGCAAGCCTTGAAGCGCGGCTCAAGGCGGCTGCGGAGCGCAAAGCCATGCAGGAATACGCGCCGCTCCCGGAACGCAGGCCATCGAAACGCGACCGGCGCAGAATCATCCAATTTCGCGGTCGGGTTTGAGAGACACGCCAGGCTCTTGTGCGTATGCGGTGATCCGTCGCGCGGCCCTGCCTCAACCTGACCCATGCCAACTTTAGTAGACTCAACGGCAGTATGCTTGCTTCCGTTCCGCTGATTTGCCGGTATGTGCGCGCGCGAGTGCAGACGGTGTGCGCTGGTCTTTTTTTTGCGGCCGCGGTTTCGGCCTCGTTTGCGCAGACCACGCATCTGTGGACGCAGTCCCGATTCGACGATTATGAAAAAGGCACGCCGCTAGGCGTGTCGGTGGGCAGTGATGGCCACTTGCACGCCGGTCCGGGACTGACCGAGATTCTGACAACCCCATCGACCTTCGCCTGGTCAGTGGCCGTGGACAAGAACGGGACCGCGTATGTGGCGACGGGATCACCGGCAACGGTTCTACGCACCGGAACGCAGAAGGGTGACAAACCCTTCACCTTGTTTGAGACCAAGGACCTGAGTGTGCAGGTGGTGCGCGTCGGCCCTGACGGAGCGCTCTATGCAGCGACATTGCCGAGCGGCAGGGTGTACAAGATTGATCCCGCAGCCACCACCACGCAAGACGCGGCGAGCGCGAAAGTGGTATTCGACGAGGCCAAGCTCGATACAAAGAGCAATGGCGACAAGAGCGATTCTGGCGCGCACTACATCTGGGACATGACGTTCGACGCGCAGGGGCGACTCTATATCGCGACAGGCGGGCCTGCGGCGGTATATCGCGTAGATGTAACAAAACCGAACGCGCAGCCGGAACTGTTTTTCAAGAGCGACGAACAACACATCCGGGCGCTGGCGTGGGATGTGAAGGGCAACCTGATTGCGGGAAGCGACGGATCGGGGCTGGTATATCGCATCAGTCCTGAGGGCAAAGGGTACGTGCTCTTCGACGCGCCGCGACGCGAGATCACGTCGCTTGCCGTGGGCGCCGATGGAACCATTTACGCGGCCAACGTAGGAGAAAAGGGCCACAATCCCCTGCCCCCGCTGCCCGTGACGGGCGTGGCGACGGTGACCTTCACGATTGTGCAGCCGGGCTCGCTGCAGGCCGCCAACACCAGCACTTCCCTGCCCGAAGGCACCGATATTTATGCCATTCACGAAGGACAGGCGCCGCGCAAGCTCTGGTCAGGCAAAGATGAAGTGGTGTACGCGATGGCTGCGCGCGAAGATGGCCTGCTTGCGCTGAGCGGAAATCGCGGACACATCTTCCGCATTCAGCCGGACGGCAGCTATGCTGACGTGGCGCATCTGGATGCGCAACAGGGATTGTGCCTCGCCGCGCCTCATGGATCTGAGGGGTCAGTCCTCATCGGATCGGGCAACACCGGGAAGTTGTTCTTGCTTGGCGCCTCCGAGAACCACGAATATGCAAGCGACGTGCTCGATGCGGGAGCCCTGGCCCGCTTTGGGCGCGTGGAGATCGAGCCCGGCTCAAGCGGGTATGAGATCTGGACACGCTCGGGAAACGTGGAGCAGCCGATTCGTGGATGGACAGACTGGGAGCCCCTGAAAGACGGTGAAGTGGCTTCGCCGGCCGGCCGATTCCTGCAATGGAAAGCGGTGCTGCGCAGCGGCGGCAATCTGGGCAGCGTGAGCGTGAATTATCTGCCGGTGAATGCCGCGCCGGTGATTGACGATCTGGTCGTGGTCCCCGGCGCGCGTGTGATCACGCAGGTGCAGCAGCCCCAGCAACAGACAGTCAGCATCAGCTTCAATTCCTCGACGTCGCCTGCCGCTCCTGCAACCGATGAATCGGCTAACACGCCTTTGCAGGCAACCAAGGATCATGGCAGCATCGCGGTGCGCTGGGCGGCGCATGATGATAACGGCGACGACCTGATTTATTCCCTCTACCTGCGCGGAGATGGCGAACACGTGTGGCGGCTGCTGAAGAAGAACATCACCGACAAGGCGTACAGCTTCGACGCCACTCAGATTCCCGATGGCGGATACGAGGTAAAGGTTGAAGCCTCGGACGCGCCGTCGCACTCGCCCGGCGACACGCTGACCGCCTCGAAGGTGAGCGATCGCTTTGTGGTGGACACCACCGCGCCGGTGGTGAGCGGGCTGAAAGCGGCAGAAGAAGCGGAGAGCTGCGATCACGCGCCTTGCCCGATGGGCGTGCGGGCAAGCTTCGACGCCGACGATGCAACCTCGCCGATCGCCCATGCCGAGTATTCCGTCGATGCCGGTCGCTGGCAGTTTCTTGCGCCGGTAGGTGAGTTGTCTGACTCGAAGCACGAGCACTACGAACTTCACCTGCCTGCCTCGGCGCTCAAGGGCACGGGCGAACACTTGCTGACCGTGCGCGTCTACGACCGGTATGACAATGTTGGGCTGGCCAAGACGGTGTTCGGCGCGGAGACCAGGTAATCGCGATGCGGTTTGAACTGTTTGTGGCGGCGCGCTACCTGAGAGCCAAGCGGCGGCAGGCCGTGGTAGGTGTGGTGACGGCGATTTCGGTTGCCGGAGTGGCCGCCGGGGTGGCGGCACTGATTATCGCCTTCGCCATCACCAACGGAATGCAGCGCGACCTCGAAGGCAAGCTCGTCGATTCCACCTCACACATCCAGCTGATGCAAACGGCGGGACGCGGCATTCGCGACTGGCGTCCGCTGTTTGAAAAGCTGCGCCGGCTGCCGCATGTGACGGGCGCTTCTCCGGCGATCTGGGAGCAGGTGCTCGTATCGCACGGCGCGCGATCGGGCGGCGCCATGGTCGAAGGCATCCTGCCCAAGGATGAAATGACCGTGAGCACGATGCTCAGGAACGCGACACCCGGATCGGCGCAGCAGCTCGCGCCGGAGGCAGCATCGGTTGGCGATTCGCAATTGCCGCCGATCATTCTGGGACAAGACCTGGCGGAGACGATTGGCGCGGCGGTGGGCGACAGCGTGACGCTGATCAGCCCGCAGGGCGAATTGACGCCCTATGGACTGCAGCCCAAATATGTGGTGTACCGGCTGGTGGGGACGTATCACAGCGGGTTCTACGAGTACGACAGCCAGATGGGGTTCTTGCGGCTCAGCGATGCGCAGAAGCTTTTCGACGAGCCGGACCTGATCACGGTGATCAGCTTCAAGGTGGATCAGCCGAACCGCGCGCCGGAAATTGCGCAGGAGATTGAGCAGGCCGCGGGCAAGGAATACATGACCACGAACTGGACCGACCAGAATCGCGCCCTGTTTACGGCGTTGAAAGAAGAACAGGCAGTCACGTTCATCGTGATCAGCCTGATCGTGGTGGTGGCGGCGCTGAATATCCTGATCGCTCTGACGATGATGGTGATGGAGAAGACGCGCGATATTGCCGTGATGATGAGCTACGGCGTGGATTCGAGCCAGGTACGGCGCATCTTCCTGATGCAGGGATTGCTCATCAGCGTGGTGGGCACCGCGATCGGGCTGGTTCTGGGATATGTGGCTTCGTGGGCGGGCGGGCACTATCACTTCATTCATCTTTCGGCCGAGGTGTATTCCATCGACACGCTGCCGTTCGCGCCTCGTTTTCTGGATGGCGTGATTGTGTCGGTTGCGTCGGTTGGGATTTCGCTGCTGGCGACTCTGTATCCGTCATCGGCTGCGGCACGCATCTTGCCGGCTGAGGCGTTGCGCTACGAGTAAGGCGCTTCGTGTTTTCCAGGCAGACAAGAAGGAATGGACCCCAGATCTTCCAGGCCGGCGACCTGCCGGAGCCCTTCTAACGTTGGCGAGGGAATTCGAGATGCACAGGTACACGCGAAGTCTGCTGTTGCTTATCGCCACTGCTAACGCGGCTGCATTCTGTCAAACTCAGGAGCCGGCCGCGCGACCAGGGTTCGACGTAGCCTCGATCAGGTTGGACGCGAGCAACGGCAACAAAGCCTATGTTCAAGCCGTTCCGGGACGCCTCGTGATGAGAAATTTTTCTCTGAAGCAAATCATCCTGTTTGCCTACGATGTGCCGCGCAATCAGGTCTTGGGGGTTCAGGACTGGATGGATTCCACCCACCTTGATATCCAGGCAACTACCCAGAGCAACGCAACGGTGAAGCAGGTGGAGGGGCCGATGCTGCAGGCACTCCTGGAAGAGAGATTTCATCTGAGAGTTCACCGCGAGTCGATGGAACGCCCCGTATATCAACTGACAGTCGATAAGGGCGGCCCAAAGATGCAGCGATCGAAAGAAGGCAGTTGCGCGCCCTATTCGATGGATTCGCCGCCGCCTCCTGCAACAACCGCGTCTCAGACCGTATATTGCGACTTCCCACATTTTTCAGGTGACGGGCGCAACTGGGCACTCGAGGGAACCGGGGTCACGGTGGGAAAGCTGGCTGCCAGCCTCTCCCGGTCGGGACTCGACAGGCCCGTAATTGACAGAACCGGACTGAGCGGAGGCTTTGACTTGCGCCTGAAGTGGGTTGGGGATCCGGCGAGTGGACCGGGACCTGTCACACCTGAAGATGCAGCGGGTCCTTCGATTTTCACCGCCGTCAAGGAGCAGCTCGGCCTGAAACTCGAAGCAACCAAAGGAGCCGTCGAAATCCTTGTCATCGATCACGTCGAGAAGCCTTCCGAGAATTGAAGACTCGTGCAGTTTGGGCCCGCTCTGATTCGTTGTTGGCGTCGAAACGTGAAGGCAGTCGTCCCCCCAATCGAGCCGTGGTCATGTAATCGTATACAATTCGGGCGCAATTGGAGATGCGGTTTTTCGCGGCGCGCAAGCAGGCCGGCGGATCAGGCCGCGGATGGAGAGGAGCGGTTCATGGAGACGAATCATCCGAAATGGAGACGGAACGCCGGAGGGGCGCTGCCCCTGTTTTGCATATTGCTGATACCGACCCTGGGAGGCGCGCAGACGATTGCGGGGCGCTGGGTGACCGTGGACAGGGTGCTCGACAACGGCGAGAAACTGATTTCAATCCTCGAACTGAAGCAGGATGGCAATCAGCTGACGGGAACCGTGAAATCAGAGAGCTTTTCGATGGATGTGCACGGCACGGCGACGGGCAATCAATTCGAACTGTTCGGGCCGCGCAGTGCGACCCGGCCGATGATCACGGGCGACCTGGCCAATGGCGAATTGCACGGGATGGTCTTTGGGCGGCGGGAGTTTACCGCAAAGCCTGCCACGGCCGCCGACCAGATCCCCGAGGTGAAGTACATTGCGCCGCCGCCGCTGCACGATGTGCCTTCGAACGGGCTGGCCAAGACGCCGCCGATGGGATGGAACAGCTGGAATCTTTTTGCAGGCAAGGTGGATGACGCGACGGTGCGCTCGATCGCGGACGCGATGGTGACGAGCGGGATGCGCGATGCGGGCTATATCTACGTGAACATCGACGACACGTGGCAGGGCGTGCGCGACGCCAACGGAGTTCTGCAGCCAAACCACAAATTCCCTGACATGAAGGCGCTTGCCGATTATGTGCATTCGAAGGGATTGAAGCTGGGAATTTATTCGGGGCCGGGGCCGCGGACGTGTGCGGGCTATCCGGGGAGCTACGGGCACGAGGAGCAGGATGCGAAAACGTATGCCGCGTGGGGCATCGACTACCTGAAATACGACTGGTGCAGCGCGGCGACGATTTACAAGAATTCGGAACTGCAGCCGGTCTATCAGAAGATGGGGGCGGCGCTCGAGGCGACGGGACGGCCCATCGTCTACAGCCTGTGCGAATACGGCATGGGACACGTGGAGACGTGGGGAGCGAAGGTGGGCGGCAACCTGTGGCGCACAACCGGGGACATTAACGACTCATGGCAGAGCATGATCGGCAACGTGGAGAAGCAGGTGCCGACCGCGCCGTATGCAGGCCCCGGACACTGGAACGATCCCGACATGCTGGAGATTGGCAACGGGCACATGACGGACGACGAATATCGCACGCACATGAGCCTGTGGGCGCTGGTGGCCGCGCCGTTGCTGGCGGGGAACGATATCCGCAACATGAGCGAGGCGACGAAAGCGATCCTGCTGAACAAGGAAGTGATCGCGGTGGACCAGGATGCGCTCGGCAAGCAGGCTTCGCCGGTCAAGAACGGCGACATGGAAACCTGGGTGAAGCCGCTGGCCGACGGCAGCGTCGCGGTGGGCGTGGTGAACATGGGCGCCTCGGCGGCACAGGCCACGGTGAATGCGAGCGATCTGCACTTGCCGGGCGCGGTGAAGAGCGCGCGCGACGTGTGGAAGCACGAGGATGTTCGGTTCACCGACGGCAAGTACACGGCCGAGGTGCCGTCGCACGGAGTGCTGATGCTGCGGGTAAAGGCCGAGTAGGGGCTATTGCGGCGTGATGATGCCGCCAACGGCGTGGCGACGAGGCAGGACGATGCCGCGGTGATCCACCTCGGGCTTGGGCTGCTGGGCGTCGGCGGGCAGCTCGGCGCGTTCGATCAGTGCGCCTCCGCAGGCGGGGCACCAGTCGGCCTTGGTGTCCGGTGCAAGCACGGCGTGGCAGTGGCTGCAGATGCGTTCCATAGGGCCAGTGTAGCGGACGTGACCTGCGGATGCGGTACGAGCGGCGTGCGGGGAAATGCCGGCGAAGGCCGCCGGTACACTGGATGCATGCACCCTCCGATCCGCCTGGTGGCTATCGACATGGACGGGACTCTGCTGCCTTCTTTTTCGCAGACCATCAGCCCGCGCAACGGAAAGGCTCTGAAGGATTTGCAGGACGCCGGCGTGACGGTGGCGATCGCGACGGGGCGACGGACAGCCTATACCGCTCCCCTGCTGGCCGACCTGGACCTGCGAGCGGACATGCCCTTGATCACGTCCAATGGTGCAGTGACCCGGACGCTGGGCGGCGATCCGATCGACCGCAGTGCGATGAGAGCGAGTGTGGCGCGCGGAGTGTGCGGATTGCTGCGGCCCTACGGAGTGGTGGTGTTCACCCGGGACCGGGTGGGGCGCGGCGAGATGGTGCTGGAGTCGTTAGAGCAGGCGCACGAGCGGATCGCGCTGTGGGTAGAAGCGAATCGCGACGCGTTTGAGGTGGTGCGACCGCTGGAGAAGGCGCTGGCCGATGGCGACGATCCGATCCAGGGCATGGTGGCGGGCGGAGTGGACGAGATGCGCAAGGCAGAAGCCGTGTTGAAGGCTAGCGAATGGGCTGGTGGCTGCGCGTGCGTGCGAACCGAGTATCCGGCGCGGGACTTGTCGATCCTCGACCTGGTGCCTCCGGGCGTTTCCAAGGGCTGGGCGCTGGAGCGGCTGGCGAAACGGCTCGGCGTCGATCGCAAGGAAACGATGGCGATCGGGGATAACTGGAACGACGTGGATATGCTGGAGTGGGCGGCGCAGGGGATCCTGATGGGCAATGCGGCGCGGGAGCTGCGCGGCGTGGCGAAGCTGCGTGGGTGGAAACAGGCTCCGCGGAACGATGAAGACGGGGTTGCGGTGGTGCTGGAGAAGGTGCTCGCGCAGCAGGTATCCGCGCGGGCGTGAGAAGGCATCGGGAGAATCGATTGCGGATTGGCGTCCAACTCGGAATCGCAGCGGTTGGCGTGGCGCTGCTGTCTCCTGGAGCGCGCGGAGCCGAGATGGTGACGCTGACCAATGGATTCGCGATGCGCTGCGACCATCACGAAAAAGTGCAGGGACGAATCCGGCTCTATCTGGATGCTGGCGAAAACAGCTACATCGAATTTGGACCGGGGCAGATCAAGGGCTTTGCGCAGGTGGCCGATGCGCCGGTGAGCCCGGCGGCAGCCGCGAACGATGCGGCGCATGCGCAGCGAGAGGTTGCAAATCTCAGCCCCGCCGATCTGCAACCGATGCTGGCTCAAGCCGGCCATGAGCACAATATCGACGTCGACTTGCTGGCCAGCGTAGTGAAAGCAGAGAGCGGCGGCAATGCGAGGGCGGTGAGTCGCGCCGGAGCGAAAGGGCTGATGCAGCTCATGCCGGGGACCGCTGCCGGGCTGGGCGTTGAAGACAGCTTCAGGCCGGGTGAGAATGTGCGCGGCGGATCAGCGTACCTCGACGCGCTGCTGACGCGCTACCACGACAACCTGGCACTGGCGCTGGCCGCATACAACGCGGGGCCCGAAGCGGTGGACCGCTATCACGGAATTCCGCCGTATCACGAGACGCGCGTGTATGTTGCCCGAGTGATTCACGAGTTCAACCGGCGCGTGAAGGCTCGCCGCGCCGGGCAGGCTCGTGAATTTCAGGAAGCGGCGACGAAAGTAACCGCACCAATCCAATAGCCCATTCGAATCATCGCCGTTCTTAACATGCGACCCCTAGAATAGAGCTATGCGTCGAGGAGCGGTGACCGCTTGAAAAGACATCAACTGATAGTTGGGCTGGTGGTGCTGGCGGCCATCATCGCGCTCGTGATCTGGGGCCGGGGTCGGATTCACTTCGACTTCGGAGTGTTCCGCGCGCAACTTGCGCAGGCTGACTGGCGGATGATCGCTGTCGGGGCCGGGTGCATCTACCTTGGCTATGTTTTTCGTGCCGTCCGCTGGGCTTGCCTTCTGCGGCACAACAAGAAGGTCCCTCCGTTGTCGTTGCTGGGCACGCAGGTGATGGGGTTCACGGCGATTGCGGTAATCGGGCGCGTAGCAGACCCGGTGCGGCCTTACCTGGTTGCGAAGAAAACCGGCCTGCCGTTGAGCAACCAGATCGCGGTGTACATCGTGGAGCGGCTTTTCGATGCGGGTAGTATGGCGCTGATCGTCTCGTCCGCGATCCTGCTCACAGCATGGTTCGGGCAACCTGGCGCTCTGCCTCACCCTGAGATCGTGCGGAGAGCAGGCTACGGAGGCATCTTGCTGACGGTCGCGGGCGCCCTGTTTCTGGTTGCGGTGCGGCTGGCCGGGGGCGTGATGGCCGCATTCTTTGAGAGAACTTTGGGCGTGTTCTCAGAGAAGCTGGGCAAGGCGGTGGGCGACAAGATCCGCAGCTTCCACCAGGGCCTGGACACGATGCGATCATTCTCGGATTTCGCAGTGGTCGCATCGCTCTCGATCGCCATGTGGCTCCTGATCGCCGCCTCGTATCTCGCCACCACCAGAGCTTTCGTCGCCAATCCGCAACTGGCGTCGATGACGGCCGCCAAATGCGTACTGCTAATGGTTTGGAGCGGAGCGACCAGCGTTACGCAATTGCCGGTACTGGGCTGGTTCACGCAGATTGCGTTTGTGGCCGCGGGAATTTCAAGCTTTTTCGGCGTTGCGCCAGAACCGGCGACTGCGTGCGCGGCAACGATTCTGCTGGTCACGTTCCTCTGCATCGTTCCGGTGGGTCTTGTGTGGGCGCAGTTCGATCACATCAGCCTGCGCAAGGTCACGCACGAGAGCGAAGACGAATTGAAGGCGGAAGGCGCGGCGGAGATGGCGGAGTAGGCGGCGGTTCCAGACCCACTAATCCTTGATCGCCTGACCCCTGACCCTGACCACTAATCACAGCTTTTTGTATTGAAGCTTCAACACGCCGAGCTGGTATTTGCCTTCGGGCGTGTAGTCCAGCGACCCCACATCTTTGAGCGCCTGTTTTGGAGCCAGCACCCTCCACGCCTCGGGTGCCTGCCACGGATCGTAGCCCGCATCGGCCAGCAACTGCAGCGCGATGCGCGCGCAATCGCGCCGCACCTTCAACCCTTTCTCATAGTTCACCACGCCCAGTACGGATTCTCCCGCGATGTATCCCGCTGGAAACAGCATGGGAATCGCCGCAGCCGCACCCAAATTGGCGCCCAGTTCCGCTGGAGTCATGGTGACCAGTTGCCGTTCCAAGTTGAAGGCCACCGCGTCCGCCAAGACCGCTCCGAGCTGGTCATCGCTTTTCAGTCGCTCCAGCACATTCTTCGGCACCAGAATCAGCCCCTCGTTGCAGGCAATCGCGGAGCGCACTCTGTCATCGGCCACAGCATAAAAGCGAAACGGAATGCGCGACGGCGCATCCTCGGGCAGCGCCTTCTGATATTCCGGCACGACCCTCATGCCCACTCGCTGCACGCGTTCCTGCAGCGCCGCATCCGCCGGAACCCGGTGCCATCCGCACGGCCCTTCGGCGTCGCTCAAGCGGACCTTGGTGTGTGCGCTCACAAGGTGCCCATCCGCATCGAGCAGGCTATCCTGCGTCACCGGCTCATAGTCCGGCTGCCGCTTCACCTTCCTCGGCCCCATCACCGTGAGGGCCTTGTGCGATCCGGCCGGATACAACCGGGCCGTCTGTGCCACCACCATCCCCGCCGCGTCAAGCGCACCTTCAAAGCGTATCCATGTATTGGGTCCGACATCCGCAATACCCTTCAGCCTGCCTGCGAACGTGATCGACGCGGCTTGACCCGTCGCCACGCGAATGCGATATCCGTCCGCCTCAAGAACCGGCCCTTCGGCGAACGATTCGACCCTGATAATCACGGCCACGCCCGAGATTCTCTCGGCATGAACGGAAGCGCCGGATCCTGCAGCGCCGACGCCTGATTCAATCTGCCCGGCTTGCGCGCTCGCTTGCGCCTGAATCGTCGCAGCCAGCACCAACAGACACATTCCGCGACGCCAGACATTCTTCCAATCCGCCACGCGACACTCCTGTGCTGCTGTTTGCCGCAGTATAGAGGATGCCTTGGAAGATGGCTTGCCGTTACTTCAGGACCTGCTCCGCCCGATCGCGCGAGACGCCCCGCAGAAGGAACACCTTGCTGCGCGACAGTTCCCCGCTCACGACTGCGATCGCCGATTTCGCCACGCCAAAGAGATCCGCAAGAAACGCGATCAGAGCCTCGTTGGCCCGGCCCTCCACCGGCGGAGCCTGCACGGCAATCTTCAACTGCGCAGCAGCACCCTCGCCGTAGACGCCCGCAATCGCCGTCTTCTTCGCGCCTGGTTGTGCGCGCACCGCAAGCGTCACCCCGCCGGCAACTTCGCGCAAAAACGCTGCACTCATTCCGGCGGTCCCTCGTAGGGCTT
>Ga0335072_10005676_pt1 | contig 18364 bp, 17 predicted proteins | sample Lox_Sample_21_FD_206725 | JGI IMG/M metagenome (GOLD analysis project Ga0335072, IMG submission 206725) | Soil microbial communities from Loxahatchee National Wildlife Refuge, Florida, United States - Lox_Sample_2.1 | ecosystem: Environmental > Terrestrial > Soil > Wetlands | place: USA... | reverse complement strand
GCCAGCTCTTGCACTCCACCCTGGACATGCTCTCCCCAACCGTACGAACAGCTCCAACTCTCTGCGCTGGGTAGTTGAGAGCAATGGCTCGAACAAGACAAAATCAACGTCAACAACCAACCCGTCCGGTGGCACACAAACAGCGGCAATCTCATTGCGAATGAAGGCGCCTCACTTCGTCCTTGGCGGCCAAGAGTCAAGGCCCCGGCGGATGCGTCAGGACTGCAGCCAGGCGAGAAGGTCGGCGTTGATCGTCGGGGCCTCGCTTGTCGGCATTCCGTGTGGGTATCCCGGATAGCTCTTGAGGGTCCCGTTCTGCACGAGCTTCGCCGACAGCGGTCCGGAGTCGGCGTACGGAACGATCTGGTCGTCCTCGCCGTGCATCACCAGGACGGGGACCGTGATCTTCTTGAGGTCCTCGGTGAAATCGGTTTGGGAGAATGCGACGATCCCGTCGTAGTGTGCCTTGGCTCCGCCCATCATCCCCTGGCGCCACCAGTTCTCGATGATCGCCTCCGAGGATTTCGCGACGGGCCGGTTGAATCCGTAGAAGGGGCCTGACGGAAGCGCCCGGTAGAACTCCGACCGGTTGGCGGCAAGCTGCGCTTGGAGGTCGTCGAACACGCTCTTGGGCAGCCCGCCGGGGTTGGCGTCGGTCTGGACCATTAGCGGCGGTACCGAGCTGATCAGCACCGCCCGCGCGACGCGGGTCTCGCCATGGCGCGCGATGTAACGCACGACCTCGCCACCGCCGGTCGAATGCCCGCATGGATGGCGTCGTAGAGGTCGAGATGCTCTACGACCGCGGCCAGGTCGTCGGCGTAGTGGTCCAGGTCGTGACCGTCGCCCGTCTGAGTCAGCGACCATGCCCGCGCCGGTCAGACGCGACCACGCGGTAGCCGTTCTGAAGGAAGAACAGCATCTGGGTATCCCAGTCGTCAGCCGACAGCGGCCAACCGTGGCTGAACACAATCGGCTGCCCCGACCCCCAGTCCTTGAAGAAGATCTCTACGCCGTCCGTCGTCGTGATCGTGCCCATGGGGTCACCTCATAGTGAGTGGAGGATTGGTGGCGGTGCATCATCGGTTGGCCTTCGTGGGGCGGGCGAAGGGCACCGTTGTCGATTCGCGCTCGCTGACCCAGTCTGCGAAACGCGACCACGCGACCTCGGGATAACGCGCGCGGACTGCGGCGACGTCGATGCCGTATCCAGGGTCCGCGAGGAACGTGTACATGGCCGCCAGATCCGGGTTGCGCTCCGCCAACGCCTGGACCGACGTCTCGACCGCGCGCACGCCCATCGCCGCGGCCATGTCCTCTGGTGTTGGGGCGTCGGCGGCGATTTCGATTCGGGCAGACAGATGCTCGCGGCGGCGGTCGAGGACCGCCGCGACGACCGCGCCGAGGTCGCGCAGCGCTACTTGATGAAGCGGGGTGCGCACGGGTAGCGGCAACGGCAGCACGCCCTCGGCGATGGACTGCCTCGCCCCGAGGACGTTTTCGTAGAAGTAGCTCGGAGCGACGACGGTCCACGGAACCGACGTGGCACGCAGCTGCGCCTCGATCCGCGCCTTGCTGCGGAAATGCGGCACGGCGGCGCGATCGGCGGCCGCCACCGAGGCCAGGATCAACCACGGCAGGCCTGCCTGAGCGGCGGCACGGATGATCGTGTCGCCCTGACGAACCTCCGCGTCCGCCCCATCCTCGAACGGCGTCGTGATCGCGTAGGCCACCGGGACTGTCGAGAATGCCTGCGCGAGTGACCACTCGTCGTTGAGATCACCGTCCACTAACTCCGCTCCCAGGCCGGCCAGCGCCTGGGCTCGCTCGGACCGCGGGTCGCGGACCAGGGCCATCACCGGGACCGCCCGAGCGAGGAGTTCACGGGCGACCGCGCCGCCTTGGGTGCCTGTGGCGCCGAACACCAGCACGGGATCTGAGCTCACGACTTCACCGACCCATGTTTCGGCTCGGGGCCTGGTGTTAGGGTCTTGGTTATCTGTCGTGAGCTGATCTTCCAGCTCTCGGGCGTGCGGAGGAACTGCTGGACGACGTAGGCCGCTTGGATCTCGACGCCGGCAGGCTCGGGCCTAAGCATCACGAGGATGCTCGTGACGGTCGGCGTGGACGCCGAGACGTCGACAACCGCGTTGCACGTCAGGTGCAGCGTCCCGGGCGGCTCGTTCCCCCAGACCCGAGCGACGGTTTCCGCGAGCGCGTCGCGTCCCGAGACGTCTCCCATGTCACCTTTCATCACGCCATCTTCGGTGAACAGTTCGGCATACCCGGCGGCATCTCGTCGTGTCGCGCGCGAGTCGGCCTCCGTCGCAAGCTGAAGGATCGCCAGCGCGTCCGCCGGGGCCAGGCGGCTCACGATCCGGGGCGCATCGAAGCTTCGATCCGGCTGGCGACCTGATCGCCGAGGATCACCTTGGGGATCGCGGCGTGGATGGTGCGAGGCGGAGTTGCGGAATAGACCGACCCGGTCCGGTTCGCCCACTGTGTCACCCGGAACGACACCGCCATGCTGCACAGGGCATATGCATCGCGGCGGTCCACGCCGCCGTGGACGTTGAGCCAGTCGATCGCGGTGCGGACGCAGTTGGGGAGCGCGTCGTCGAGCGAGGAGGCGAATGCCATCACGATCCAGGCCTCGGGAGTCTCGATCGTCGGTCCGGTCAGCGTCATGCGCTTGTGGACGGTGTATTGCACGCGGAGTTCTTCCATCGCTGATCGATCCCGGTCTGGTCGACGACGCCGTCGGACTGGATCGCGTTGGCGTCGCCAGTCCATACGCGCGCTCCGGGCTTGAACACGGGCAGAAACAGCGAGGTGCCTTCGGTCAGCTCCCACAGGTCGAGGTTGCCGCCGTACGGCCCGGCGAGGATCGCGCTGACCGGCTCGTCGCCCGCGGGCTCGACCGCGTACACCCCCATCGACGGTCGCAGCGGGATACGGATGCCGTCGACGAACTCCGCGAAGGAGCGGTCCTCGCTGAAACGGAAGTAGTGCACGTAGGGCTCATCGAAATCTGATGGCAGCGCCCCGACGCCGAGCGGGAACGAATTCCATCCCCAGTCGATCGGCCTGGTCACGAGCATGCGGCACTCCAGCACGTCGCCCGGCTCCGCCCCATTGATGACCACGGGTCCGAGGTTCGAGTAGGGGCCGCTGGGGAACTGCTTACGGAGCGGCTCGCGATCCGCGAACGACATCCCGAACCGAGCCTGGTTGCCCCACTGCGTCCAGGTGCTCGGACACGACACGATGTCCCCCGACTCGATCGTCAGCGCCGGCGGCCGTCCGGGATCGAGCACCCCCGAGCTAACCGTGTCGGGCGTGGACTGCAAGACATGAACGGTCGAGGCCACCTCGGCCGACTCTAGACCCGATCAATTATCGGGGCAATACATACTTCGCATTTCAGCAATCGCGTTTCATGATCGATGCCGTCCTGCCGCTGCGGCGCCTAGGACCTCCAGAAACGCGCCGAGCGCCAGTCCGGGCGGCCCCGTCCGCCTCACCGCGCTAACGGACATCGCTAAGTCCTCGTGTATCCGCAGAACGGCGTAGGGGGCGGCCCCGGCCGGCGTGTCTCGCGCGAACACTAGGGGGACGACGGCGGTCGCCAACCCATGCGAGGCGAAGCGCACCATGTCCGAGATCTGGCCCAGCTCCAAGCTGATCGACCGTGAGAGGCCGCAACTGGCAAATGCTTCATCGACCGTCGTGCGCAGGCCAGTCCCAGCGCGGAATTCCACGAAGCCACCGCTCTCCGATAGCTGCGCCAGTCGCACCCGCCTCCGCCGTGCCAACCGGTGCTTCATCCCGACGACCGCTACCAACGGTTCCCGCTCGACCAGTACCTGCCGCTCGACACCACCGCCGGCGATCTCATCGGCCGGTGCATTGGCGCTACCGGCAACGAACGCCAGATCAAGCCATCCGGCTCGCACCCCCTCTACCAGCTCGGGCGCCGGACCGCTGATCGAAGCCAACTTGATCCCGGAATGCTGGCGATGGAACGCCCCGAACAGGGCGATCACATCGAGCACCCGCCCCGCGGTCTGAGTCGCCCCCACCGCCAGCTCCCCACGCTCCAGGCCCGCCAACGCATCGAGCTCCACCCGCGCCTCCGCCACAGTGGCAAGAATCCGCCGAGCGTAGGCCACCAGCAACTCCCCCGCAGCGGTCACACGGACCCGGCGGCTCGTGCGCTCGAACAAGCGCACGTCCAACTCCGCCTCCAGACGCTGAATCTGATGACTCAACGCCGACTGCACGACGTGGCATCCCTCCGCCGCGCGCGTGAAACTCAACTCGTCGGCAACCGCGACCACGTACTCGAGCTGCCGTAGATCCATCTCGAAGCACGGTAGCCAAGCCAAGAACAATTCACCATCGAGATGATCACCGGTCAAGGCACTGTCCGTACCCAGCTGACCATCATGTGGCAGGCACGCAACTCGGCTGCGGTGTGGCCGGGCTCGAAGATCCAGCTTGAGCTCAGCCGCGCTCCCACCGCTGTACGAGCATGCGTAGGGAACCGCTTAGAGCACGGTTGGCCCGGCGCCTGTTCGACCCGTTCGCGGCTGAAGGGCGACAAGCCTATCGCGGCCGCTCAGGCCGAAAGGAGGTCGCGCGAAGTAGGTCTCGGATCCGCCGCGTCGGGCGCTGTCGCATCTGGGCGTGGGGCGGCGTCACGATCCTCATCGCCGCCTTTGTAGCTGGCGCCACCGCCGTACCGCGGCCGGGACGGTTCAGCATCGGCCCGGGGCCGAGCGTGCTCAGGCTGCGGGATCGCGCCATGCGACCCGAATGATGTGACAGCTCTGTCACATTCGAGAACCAATCCGACGAAATTCCGCACAAACGACGCCGGAGCTTGTGCCAAAACCGCCGCAGGTCGTGCAGATCGGATATCCGCATGATTAGGGTTGCCACCGCACGGACGCACGGCGCGTGCATTTGCCCCTAATGGCACGCGCGGGCGGGTCCGCGACCAGCTTAGTGCGCCAACGGTCGCGGACCCTCCCCCACGCCTTCAGAGACTACGCGGGGTCTACCAGCCTAGACCAGTTCGACGCCCTCGCGCTAGGCCTGGATCAGCGCGGCTTCCAGGTCTAAACGGAACCCGGCTGCCGTGCAGTCGTAGGCTGTGAGGGCATGAAGATTCGCTTCGCCGTCGGCCCGCACGCCGGATCTCTCTCGGGACCGGAGGTGGCGGCGTTCGCCGAGGCACTCGAGGCGGCGGGCTTCGACGGCATGTGGCTGTCGGACCTTCCGGCCGCCCCTGTCCTCGACCCGCTGCTCGCATTGGCGCTCGCCGCGGGACGCACGCGGCGGCTGCATCTGGGGGCCAACCTCGTCCCGCTCGGCCGCAACCCGTTCCTGCTGGCAAAGGAGCTGGCTCAGCTCGATCAGATCTCAGGCGGTCGGCTGCTGCTCAGCTTCGTCACCGGCCTCGGCCAGCCGGAGGAGCGCCAGGCGCTGGGGCTCAACGGAGCGCCGCGGGGCGACGTGCTCGAGGAAGTGCTCGCCGTTCTGCGGCGCTGGTGGGCAGGTGAGGCGGTGGATCATCGGTCCGAGCGCTGGACCTTCAACCACCTGGCACCGGCCGCGCGCCCGGTCCAGGATCCGCTCGAGGTCTGGCTGGGCGGGCGCGGGCCCCAGGCGTTGGATCGCGTCGGGCGGATCGCCGACGGGTGGTTGGGCGCTCAGCTGACTCCCGTCGAGGCAGGATCGGCCCGGGTGCGGATCCAGGAAGCGGCGGGGCGTGTAGGGCGCGAGGTCGACCCCGAACACTTCGGGATGAGCATCCCCTACGCGCGTGTCACGCCGGAAGCCGCGCTCCTGGCCCCGCTCGTCGCCCGACGTCCCGACGTCGATCCCCTGGCGGTCGTGCCGGTCGGCCGCTCCGGTCTGCGGGACTTCATCGAAGGCTACGTCGAGGCTGGCCTCTCAAAGTTCGTCGTCCGCCCCCTCACCCCCGTCGCTTCCTGGGCCGAGGAGGCGACATGGCTCGCCGACGTCATCCTCGACCTGCAGACCTGACGCGGCGCTCGACCCGTTCGCACGGCGCTCAGCGATCGCCCGGGGCGTGGCTCGTTTCTTCACGGGGTCCGGGATCGACGTGTAGAAGACACGGCGCGATATCGGTGCGCCGACTCGTGAACCCATGTTTGAGTGGGCTCAGCCGCAACACTGGGGCCAGGCATCCGTTTAAGATCATCGTTGGGGGCAAGAGCGGCACGAGGGCCGCGGTCGGCAGGCGTGACCTCGGATCCGCTCCGCTAAGGGTTGAAATTCTCGACCGACGAACGACGAGCAACGGGCGTGGACGGCGCGCGGCGCCGCGGCCGCCACACGGCGCTTAAAGCGAGAGCGCCCCGGTACCGGCGGGATATGAGGCCGGACTCGGAGCGCACTCAGAGGGAGGAGAGGTACTTCGGCCCAAATACTGACCACTCGAGGGCTAGAAGTCAAAGACGAAGCAACAGCCAGATCCATAAGCAAAGCTTCTGAATCTTGTGTGCGCCTTCCGCCGTCATCTGCGTCCTCGTCCGGACCGCGTCCCTGCGAATTTCTTCGGGGCCGCTAACCGGCTTCTCACGCTGGTCGACGACGCTCTCATCATCCGAGTCGTCCGGTCATCACCGGTATTGGCGAACTGATGTCGCCGTCCCGGGCCCGAGGCGAGGACCGACGGCTCAACCTTCGGGCCGGCGCGACGATCTCTCGGGATGACGCGGACCCATAACCGATGATTGCCACCCCCCACGCCCTCGCCGGCGCCTTCGCCGCCCGCTTCGCCCGCACCCCCCGCGGCGCGTTGGCGGCCGGGGTGATCAGCCACCTGGCGCTCGACCGCATCCCGCACACCGACTACCGGCTGGACAACCGCAAGGCGATGCTCGCCGACCTCGCCGCCGCCACCGTTCTCACCGCCGCGCTCAGCCGCCGCCATCGTCTGGCTGCGGCGGGAGCAGTCGGCGGCGTGCTGCCCGACGTGGCCATGATGGCCGAGCTCCGCACGGGGCTCCGGCTCACGCTTCCGCTTCACCACGCCAACCACACCTCGATCGAGCCGCCCGTCGTGATCGGCGTGCTCACCCAGCTCGTGACCGCCGGCGTGCTGCTCACCCGCCTTCATCGGCCGTAGTGCGGATCGCTTCGGGCCGAGCCCGGATTGCGGGTGGACCGAACACTGCGGTCCGGCCGCCCCGTGCATTAGGCATCCGTGTCCGACCGCCGTGCGGCGCGCCATCGTTGGCTCCTCGTCGACCAAAGGAGCGGTCTCCCGCACGGTCCGCGAGCGGAGCGTTGGAATTTGCCCGTCTCCGCGGCGAGCCGGGCGGGTGATCAGGCTTCTGCATCCCTTCGAAACCGCCGGCCGGGATGTCCCGATCCGGCGGGAGTGTCGGTCCTCCGTGCCCAAGCGAGAGCGGAGTCGTGATTTAGGTGTCTCGGTGCGAGGTCACCGGAGACGGCGGCGAGAGCGCTCAGGGTCTAACGGTGAACGTGGCGGCGCCGAACGGCCGATCGGGGTGTTTGAGCCCGCCGGCCAGGCCGAGGTCGTAAAGGGTGACGCTGACTCGGTAGGTGCCGAGGCACCAGCGATCCCAGCTCTTTCCTAGATTGCCGCTAGGGGAGATCGGCACGCCGTAGAGTTGGCCGCGTACGTCGTTGACACCACCGCCGGTGACCCCGCCCAGGTCACTCGCGCCACGGCAGCCGGCGCCGTTTGGTCCGGTGGCGCTGATCTTGTAGTCGGCGTCCGAGAGCAGTACCCGCCACTGGATCTTGAAGGCGGCCTTTGGGCCGCCCGAGCTTGGGACGATGTGAACCGCGTTGGGAGTGGATGGATCGCGCTCGGCGGCGCGCGACAGCGGCGTCTCGGGAGCCGGCCGCGGGCCGGCGACCCGATTGCTGATGGCTGGGTTACCGCTCACTTTGATCAGCCGGCTGTCAGGCGCGTACCAGCGCGTAACCAGGAAGCCGTCGCAGCACTGACGGTTCACCTGAGCGAACGCGACCTTGTTGTGAACGGGCGCGATCACCGACGCCGAATGACGGTAGACGGACCCGCCCGGGACCCCGCTGTCGCGCGACAGCACGAACGCGACCTTCGCAACCCCGTCGGGCACCACGATGAACAGCCGCACGCCGGTCGAGCCGCCGGCGAACTCACGCGCCGCTCCCTCGAGCGACCAGGCCCGCCCCGCCTCGATTGCCCCAGCGGTCATGCCACAGCCGGCGGAGCCGTTCCGAGAGTCCATGCACAGCTCCTCGGTGCGCCCGGACCGGTAAGGCACGAGGATCACTTGCTCGCCCCACGGCGTCACGGCCGCGAGCCTCACTTGTGGGTCAGGAGCGCGCGCGGGCGGCTCTTGCGCGCGCAGGCGGGTCAGCTCTCGCTGCAACCGGGCGGCGGCGGTGCGATTGCCCCTGGCGGCGAGACGACGCTCGGTGGAGAGGAGCTTGGCCTCGATCCGGGCCCGCTGCGCGGCCGGCTGGTCGGCGAGCTCGGTCGCGGCCGCCCGGTCGGCGGCCGTCTGTGGCCGGCGCAGCACGCCAAGAATGGAGAACAGCTGTGGCCCTGCAGCCGGTATTTGGGCCGGATGAGTCGTGCTGCGTTGTCCGTCCTCGCGGAGCCCCACGATCGCCGCGGCCACGATTGCGATCGTTACCGCGACGGATACGAGAGTGGCGATCACGGCGGCCGCGTTGCGGGGTCGCAGTCGGGCCGCGGTGTGGTGAGGCCTCGCGGACGCGCGCTTGCCGCTCGAAACATCGGCGCGCTGCCACAGATCGTCCAGGAACCCGTCGTGAGGGAGAATCCAGGCCAGCTCGCGATCGAGCTCGGACCGAATCCGCTGGATTAGCTGCTCGTCAGTAACCATCGGGGACCTCGCTTTGGAGGGGAAGGGGCGTTCGAGCGTCCTCTCCCAGCAGCTCGCGCATGCGAGCAAGCGCCCGCGCCGTGTGCGACTTCACGGTTCCCTCCGAACACCGCAACGCCGCCGCCGTCTGGAAAACCGAAAGGTCGAGGAAGAAGCGCAGAACGAGAACCTCCCGCTGGGCTCGGGGCAGGCGGCGGATTGCCCGCGACATCGCATCGCGCTCCGCGAGACTCGCGGCGGCGTCGGGGACGAACCCGGACGGAACCAAGGATTCGGACAGCTCGAACGGACGACGACCGAGGCGGCGCCAGCGGTCTCGCGAGAGATTGACAAGAACCTCATGCGCGTACGCATCCGGGGAGCCGTGGATCGCCTCCCACCTTCCCGCTACGCGCAACAGCGTGACCTGCAGAAGATCCTCGGCGTGCCCGAGATCCCCCGTCAGCAGGAACGCGCTACACAACAGCGCTGGCGACGCGCGCGCCGCGAACCGCTCGAACTCCTCGCGGGAGACCGACGATCGATCGGCAAAGCGCTCCACGACGATAAGACTCCAACAACCGCCGCCCGGTTGTCATCGACGCGCAGCACCCACGGCAGTCCACGGCCGCGATAGCCCTGTCGCGACCGGGTGCCGCCCCGATCACCGTATGTGTGTCAAGGTGGCGGCGCACACAATGGTGCCGGCTCCGGGATTGGCCGTGCTCGACGGCATCCGCTCGCAGCCTCGCGGCACCACCGTAGAGGCCAGGTCTACGCGAACGAGCGCTTGGCTGCCCCGCCGCCACCGGCGGTGGACGATGTCCATGTTCGCGATCGCGTCGATCGACCTCGTCGGCCAGCGGAAGCGGAGCGTGGCGGTTCCGGACGTTCCGATCCTGGTCGTAGTGCACGCCGGGCAGGGGCTTTGCTCGCACCTCTCGCCGGTACGTGCGCATGAAAGGGGTTGAACCGTCGGATACACCTCTTCGCCCGGCGTGAAACCGGAGACGTAGAACGTATAGGTGTCGCCGGGTGCGACGTAAGCAGGCCCGTTCAGAGTCCGCTGGAGGTAAGCCACGGCTGGACTCGCGCCGAGTGCGAGGGCCGCGACCGTGATGACAAGCGGAGTCAAGCGACGCATCCCGGCAGGCTATTAGTCGACCCAGTTGTCCTTCAACCATCGGTCAGAGCCAGATAAGGCTACCGAACCGCGGTCCTTCTACAACTTCGAACGTGGGACCCATCTCGGTTGCTAGGTGTCTGCCAAACGCGTAGGCTCACGCCGGCATCGGCTTGGGGCGCCTCGTTCGAAGGAGAATCTGTGCTCCGCCAAACCGACGAGCAACTCTGTTCGGAGTCTCACTGGGACTTCAGCGACCTCACGGCGATCTTCCTCAACTGCACGCTCAAGCGCTCACCGGAAATCTCGAATACGAGGGGTCTGGCCGACCACTCGATCGCGATCATGCAGAAGCTGGGGGTCTCCGTCGAGGTTGTTCGGGCTGTCGACCACGAGATCGCGACCGGGGTGTGGCCCGATATGACCGAGCACGGATGGGACCGTGACGACTGGCCGGCGATCTTTGAGAAGGTCATTGCCGCGGACATCCTGGTGCTTCTGACCCCGATCTGGCTGGGTCAGAAATCATCGGTGTGCGCGCGCGTTATCGAGCGTCTCTACGGCAACAGCCACATGCTGAACGACAATGGCCAGTGGGCGTATTACGGGCGCGTCGGTGGTTGCATCGTCACCGGGAACGAAGACGGAATCAAGCACTGCGCGATGAGCATCCTCTACTCGCTGCAGCACCTCGGCTACGTGATCCCACCGCAGGCCGACGCGGGTTGGATCGGCGAGGCCGGCCCCGGACCGAGCTACCTCGACCCCGGCTCGGGCGGTCCCGAGAACGACTTCACCGCGCGCAACACCACGTTCATGACCTGGAACCTGCTGCACCTCGCGCGGATGCTGAAGGACGCGGGCCGCATCCCTGCCCACGGGAACCAGCCAGGGCTCTGGGCATGCGGAACGCGATTCGAATATGCCAATCCCGAGCACCGCGCATGAGCGGCACAAAGGACGTTCCGTACAAGCGCGCGCCAGGAGCCGACTCGCGGTACTGGCCTTCAGCAACCGCCGTCTGGTAGTTTACATACCTAACAAACGGGCTGGAGGCGCCGAGCATCCGATGGAGGGTTGGCGCATGAGTACCGGGGCGATTGACGAGGCGAGGCTCGAGCAGTTCATGGGCCAGATGGTCGGGCACATGACCGGGGCCGCCGCGTGCTTCTCGATCTGGCTGGGCGACGAGTTGGGACTGTATGAAGCGCTCGCCGGGAAAGGCGCGCGCGGCGCAGACGAGCTCGCCGCGGAGGCCGGCTGTCATCCGAGGCTCGTCCGGGAGTGGCTGGACGGTCAGGCCGCGGCCGGCCTTCTCGAATACGAGCCCGAAACTGATCGGTATTCGCTCGGCGTCGAGGCGGCAATGGCGCTGGCGGACGACTCATCGCCGGTGTTTGTGGCACGGGCGATGAACGCGCTCGGGTCGATGTTCATGGACGTGGAGAAGCTAAAAGCCGCGTTCGCGGGCGACGGCGGGGTCGCTTGGGGTGATCATCACCCATGCCTGTTCAAGGGCACCGAGTGGTTCTTCCGAACCGGCTACCGCGCCCATCTCCCTGGCGAGTGGATCCCCGCGCTCGACGGGGTCCAGGACAAGCTCAACGAGGGAGCGCGTGTCGCTGATGTCGGCTGCGGCCACGGCGCCTCGATTGTCGCAATGGCACACGCATACCCGGCCGCCGGTTTTTCGGGGTTTGACTATCACGGTCCGTCGATCGAGACGGCGCGAGAGAGGGCGCGTGAGGCCGGAATCGAGGACCGTGCCACGTTCGACGTAGCCGGTGCCAAGGATTATCCCGGGACCTACGATCTGATCTGCTTCTTTGACTGCCTGCACGACATGGGCGACCCGGTCGGGATCGCGGCGTATGCCCGTGAGCACCTCGAAGCGGACGGTACGGTTCTTCTGGTCGAGCCGTTCGCGCTCGATGGGCGCGTCGCAAACCTTCAGGGCAACCCGATGGCGGCCCTCCTGTACACGGCATCGACCGCGGTGTGCACCCCGAACTCGCTCTCACAAGAGGTCGGGCTCGGACTCGGCGCGCAGGCCGGCGAGGCTCGACTAAGAGCGGTGTTCGAGGAGGCCGGGTTCAGTCGCTTCCGACGCGCGACCGAGACGCCGCTGAACTTAATCCTCGAGGCACGGCCCTAGCCCGAGATGCTCATCTTCACCCACGAGGCGAAGCCCACGATCCGTAGCTTCGAGCGTGTGGAGTTGACCACCGCCTGACGAGAGCACACACCGCCACGGCTCGCTGCGCTTGCCAGGCCCACGTCTGCCGGACGACGAAAGCGATGGTCAGCGTCGACGACCGACGCCCATGAAATGCGGCACGCCCGCCGGCGGGGCGCTGGATTACGACGCACGGAGTCAGGTCGACGTGGCGAATGCCAACCTCGTTGGGCAGCCGCAACGACGAGCGCCAGGGTGCGCATGTCTTCATACCGAGTATGAACTTCGGACTCAGGCGGGCCGCCCCTGCGGCCAGCCGTCGCGGGCGACGGCTGGTCCGGGATGTCGGCGGTCGGTCACTGCTCGATGAAGCCCACGAACCAGTGGTGGAACATGTCCCCTGTGGTGGATACGGGATCGAGCATGCTCTTGAGCTGGACGACGCACCAGCGGTCGTGCTTGGCTTGTCCGGGTACCGCGGAGACCGTCAGCGTGAAGTGGGCGCCGTTGGTCAGATGGTGAGTGGCGCCCGATACGTGGCAGCTATCGGGTGCGGGAAAGATCGCCTGGGTGTTGTTCGAGCCTTCCCAGGCTTGGACGTTGGCGACCACGTTCCATGTGAAATGGGGATTGGTCGAGTTCGTCCATCCGGTCACCGTGACCGACTTCGATCCGTCGACTGGCAGGCCGTACCAGTCGCTCTTGACGGTCACGTTGTAGTAGGCCTGCGGCGATGGGGGCACGCCCGGATCATCGCGATGCTCGTTGGCGAAATTGGTCTCGACGCGTTGGTAGGCGAACCGGATCGGCGCGCCGTGGGGCGGAGTGAACGTCTGGTAGAAGCGACTGCCGTTCATCAGGTCCGCCGCCTCCGTGTTGTTGTTGCCTTCGTCCTGCACGAACGGGCTTTCGTTGCCCGTGAGCGCGAGCAGGCCGCCCTGCGGGTCGTGGGGGTTGGGGACCGCCGGTGGAGGGCCGACCCACGGGTGGTCCGGGTCGGAGTTGTGCAGGAACCACCCGAGGTGGGTGTCGCTGATCGCCTCGGCAACCTCGTGCGAGGCTACCGAGGAGGCGTGCTCGAGCTGGGTCTGAAGGCTGCCCGTCTGAGGGTTCAACGACAGGGCGTAGGCGTCGATTGGCCCGTGCCCGGCACCGAGGAATTTGGGGTGATGGCTGTTACATCCGGAGCTGTCGAGCGATTCCGGCGGGGTGCATCGCTGGAAGATGATCACGACCGTCTGGAACGACGGCAGGCTCCTGCGGATGCCGTGCAGGCGGAACTCGTGCTCGCCCCACGAGTCGAGCAACTGGCTCGTGGAGGTCGGGAAGGGCGGGATGACCGGCATGTTCGTGACCACGAAGCCGTGAGCGATCGGCGCCGGATGCATCGGCACGCCGAACCCCTCCTCGATGTGGACGAGCCAGTCACTGTGCACCATCGCAGCCGGGAACTCGGCGAGCCGCGCGGCGTTCGGAAAGCTCGACTGCGCAAACGCGATGATCCGCAGCGGCAACTGCGTCTGTCCGTGGTGGAAGATCAAGTCCGGTGGCTTGCGGTGGGGCACCGGGGTCGCGGCCCCCGCCCGCGGGGTCGCGGCCCCCGCCCGCACCTCCGGGGTCGCGGCCCCCGCCCGCACCGCGCTCCCCGCCGCCATAGCCCCGCCGGCCGCCAACCCGGCGACAGCGGTCACGGCGCCGGCCCGTACACATGTACCCAGACGGCTACCGAGCACCGCCGGGACTCACCTCACCCGCAGTGCGGTGTCGTCGATCACGAACGACGTTTGACGCGCGTTGTCCTCGACGGCGGTGAACTTCAGCTCTGGGTCCTCGCCGGCGAACGAGGCGACGTTGAAGGCGTGCCGTTTGTAGCCGAAGTTCGCGTTCAGGTTCGAGAATCTTGCGAGCGTGACCTCGCCGAGGGACACCGTCAACGTGTCGGGCATCGAGTCATTCGTGGTCTCGGCCGTGTCGATGTGGAGCCAGAACGACAGCCTGTAGGAGGTGCATCCGGTTGGAATCGCCACGGTTTGCGACAGGCTGTCCCCGTGTGCGGCGCCCTTGCCTCCCAGCCACGCGTCCCGGCTTCCGCTGTACGGTGGTTCCTGCGGGCTCCACTTGCCGATCAGGTGCCTCGACTCGTCCCAGCCGTTCGTCCCACCCTCGAAGCCGCGATTGACCAGCTTCTGGCCTCCGCTCGGGCACGGCGGGAGCTTGACTTTCAGCTTGTAGGTCGCGAACTGGGTCCTGGATGTCCCAGTCCCGGTGATCGTCAACGTGTAGGTGCCCGTGGGCGTGTCGTCCGTGGTCGGGATCGTAAGCGTCGCGGACTGGCCCGAGGTGACCGTGGTCGGAGACAACGACGTCTCAGGGGGTCCGCCTCGGACGCTGAGCGACACGGGTTCCGGACTGCCGATCCTCGTCGAGGTCGAGACCGTGACGGTCTTGGTGCTCCCGACAATGACGCTCCCGGTCTCGGGGCTGACCGATAGCGAGAAATCGTTCCCGGTCGTGGCCGGGCCGAACGCCGCCGCACCGTCCGGCGTACCGAGACCGGTCGGCCCGTCGTAGCCCGCCACTGCATTGCACAGGTAGGTTCCGCACGAGCCGTTGCTGCCGCTGGTGACGTCGAACAGGTCGCTGGGATCGGTGTACGGGTACTCGTTCAGGAAGCCGCCGCTGGGCGGGGCGAGTGCGTACACGCCGGCAATGATCGCCTCGGCTACGTTGGTGCCGCCGAACACCTGCCAACCGGGCTGCTGGTAGCTGTCGTAGACGGCCACGCCCGTGTTGGGGTCCGCGACCGCGGCAACGTCGGCAGTGGTCCGCTTCTCGCAGCCTGGGTCGTCCTGGAAGCGCGGCTTCGGCTCGAGCGTGCACCCGCTGCCGGCGCCCGGCCACGCAGTCTCGCTCCATCCGCGTGCGTTCGACGCGCGGGTGAGCGAGGTGCCGCCGACGGCGGTGACGAACGGCGACGCGGCGGGATAGTTCGTCCCAAATCCGGTTTCGCCGCTCGCGGCCGTGACCGCGATCCCCGCATGCTTGTAGTCGTGGTCGTAATCGGCCTCGTCGCGCTCTTCGGTGATGCCGTAGCTGTTCGAGATCGCCGCCGGCTGGAACAACGCCGCCTCGTTGGCGGCCGCGGCGAGGTCCTCGAGGCTGGCGCTGTTGGCCTCCACGAGCATGATGCTGCAGTCCGGGCAGGCCGCGGAGACCATGTCGAGGTCGGACGCGATCTCGGCACCCCACCCGGCGTCGGGAGGGGGCAGCGGCGCGTTTTCGCCGAACTGGTTGACCTTGCGGAAGCACCCATTCGCGATCGTGCATGGCGGCAGACCGAACTGGCTGCGATAGGTGGCGAGGTCCGAGTCTGCCGTCGGCAGGTCGAACGCATCGATCACCGCCACCGTTTTTCCAAACCCACCCGCGGGCAGGTTGTAGGCGCTCTGGATGTCGGCGGGGCCGTATCCGGCCGGGGCTATGACGGAGCCCAGCTGGTCCATCGGCGCGAGCAGCCGCGACCGATTGGACGGAGTTACCAGCCGCTCGACAAAGCACGTCGCCTGGCCGGGCCCCGGTGCGGGACACACCCGCGCGACCGTGGACGCTCGAGCTGGCCCTGGGATCGCCGCCGCCACGCCGAGCGCGGCCGACCCCACGCACAGCGCCGCCGTGAACCGACCGAGAATTGACACACCGCGTCCGTCGCTCATGGATCGCCTTTCCGCGCCAATAGCAGTCGCCCCCTGGCGCAATCCCGGGTTATGTGCCGGCCGAGTCCGTATTGGCCGGCGCTACTCGATCGTGACTTTCAGGGTCGTCTTCTTGTGGTTCGTGCTCGGGTTCGAGGACCGGTTGTGTCCTTGGAGCACGACGACGAACGTCTGGCCGGTCGGCACTCCCGTTTGGGTGTGACCGGCAACGTACACGTGGCACTGGGGATATGGAATCGTGACCCTGGTGACCAGCTTGGTCTCCAGGACGGTCGTGGAACGTGACCGGCTCGGTGGCAGCGCGATCGGGAACGACCCCTGATAGATGGTGCCGGCGGACGTGCAAGTTTGCGCCGTGACGGGCGGGAAGCTGACCGTCAACGACTTGACCCCTTGCGGGTCGCGCACGACCGCGCGAACGGTGAGTGGCTCGCCGCTGGTCATGGTCGCGGTCTTGACCGCCGTGAAATGCGCGCCCTGCTTGATTTCGAGTTTGACTACTGGCGGCGTCGGGTCGTTGGCCATTGCGCCGACCACGAACACGAACGGGAGCACCATACCGGCTGCCAGAGCAAGCCGTCGCGCGGCCGGCGGGCCCGCCGGCCGCGAACGGCAGCTCGCTCAAGTCCGCCGGTGTTCGCGGCCGGTGGCGTGCTCGCCCCCGTTGTCGTCTTGCTGTCGTGCATCGCGTGGTGCGTTTCAGAGCTGTCGCGTCGATTCCGACTTCTGAACAGCTCGGCGAGGTTGTCAGAGAACGCGTGCCGTTCGCATCCATGAGTCTCATAGATCTTTACCCCCGGCGGTCACGCCTCGTGCGCCGCTAGGCGGGCGGCGAGCTCTCGCCTCGATGCCAATTTCGCACTGCTGAATGACGCGGCTCCAGGCCCGCGCGCCAGGTCCGGCGGGCTTCTACGCCGAGGCGGTACGCGAACACACGTTCGCTACAATGTGTACATGCGCGAACATGACCTGACAGCTCCGGACATCGGCATGGTGCCCCTCGGCTACGGGCGGTTTGTCCGTGCTGATGAGATCGTCGCATTGCTGCCGATCGAGGACGGCCGCGGACCTCGACGGCGAACCCACGTCCACGTTGCGGGAATTGCGGCTCCGATCGTGGCTTCGCGATCGGAGGAGGCGATCCTCGCCGACATGAAGACCGCCAGTCGTATCGCCCACCGAGTCATGCACTCAGACAACCGCACGGGACAGCCCGTGATCCCTACACATCGTCGCCGAGGTCGCCTCTCCTTCGGCGCGAGACGCGACTAACGGCGAGCGTGCGAAGGCCGATTGATCGCATCGGCGCGCTAAGGCCGCAGCTGCCGAACGATTGATTCCGCCAAATCCCGTCTCTTGTGGCTTTTGCGCACGTGCTCGGTGGCTAGGGCGTCCTCAGCCGCTTCGAGTAGTTGTTTGGCCGTGTGGTCATCAAGATCGGGGCGCCGCGCTATCTCCGCGGCGACAGCGAGCGCATAAGCCTGTTCGGCGGCGGACCGAGATTGAGAGATCACCTCCAGCACGATGTCGAGATCAGCAGTACTCGGATCGCCTTGCATGAACCCGAGCGCAGTAACGCGCGCTCCGTCCCCTCCCGAGAGAAACACGGCCCTGACAGCTTCTGCACTAATCGGGTGTCCAGCGCCCCGGCTTGTTCTTGCTGTCTCTACGGCGCGGCTGACGGCCTGATCCATGAGTTCGGTCCGTTGCGACCCGGACGGCAAGCTTTGCCGCCAGCGCTCATAGTCGTCGCCCACGGTCTCGCTAACGTCAGAAGCTGTTGCGCTTCCCCGCGAAGTTGCGCAGCCTCGGAATCGTTCCCCCGGAGGTCAGCGATATTGGCGGCGACGAGCTTTTGCTGCGCCACTTGCGGCAGCTCGACCTCGAGTCCAGCACCCTTCACGGTTTTCACCCGGTCCCACATCACGCCGAGCACCAAACACACGACTCCGGCCACGACGAGCGCGGCGCTTCCAGTGCCATTGGACGTCGCATACACAGCGACGACCCCGGCCGCGAGTGTCGCGGCTCCAGCCATCGCCAGCCCGACCCTCCACCGTGAATCGTGCCCCGAGCGGAGAACTGCGGCGTCTTCCTCAGCCGGAGCCGCGTTGCTCTGCATGATGCGATCTTGGCGGCGGCGTCGGACGACTCGATCCGCTGACGGCATCGCCTGACGCGCGCGGCCCACGGCAATGCGCACACCGGCGCACGCGCACACCGGGGCGCGCGTCCACCCGCGAACCCCGCCCGCCCGACCCGCGTCCCCGACGTTGCAGTGGGCATCTGCGCAGGCCGATTGGCCGACGTCCCGCGACCGGTCTCGGGATGAATGCCTGCGCCGGTCGTTGGCGCGCTGTCCCGTCTGGTCGAGGCTGTCCTGTGAATCCGTGTCGACGTGGGCCTGCCGGTGCGAGAATGCCTGGAACGGTCCCACTTCGCTGTCGCGGTCGGCGCGAAGGCCAGCCCA
>Ga0335072_10005674_pt1 | contig 18365 bp, 16 predicted proteins | sample Lox_Sample_21_FD_206725 | JGI IMG/M metagenome (GOLD analysis project Ga0335072, IMG submission 206725) | Soil microbial communities from Loxahatchee National Wildlife Refuge, Florida, United States - Lox_Sample_2.1 | ecosystem: Environmental > Terrestrial > Soil > Wetlands | place: USA... | reverse complement strand
GGAGATGGGGTGTGGCTGACCCGGCGTGGACCCGGGCCCTCGGGAACCTGCATAACACGCCACTCGACGGGGATCCGCGCGTCGAGTGTCGTAGCGCTCATGTGGGGCATGCGTATTACGCCACGGGCCGGCCCGATCGCGTCGAGTGGCGTAATACGCATGCTCGGGAGACCACAAGCGCCGCCTCGCGCCCCGCGAACCCGCCCCGGGGGACAACAGCACCCTTCTCCAGGTGCCCGCCGTTAAATCCGCCCGGCAACTCTCAACGCCAGGGGGTACGCGCCGACGACCGCCGGGCATGGATGCCCGGCGGAACCGGCATTGCGGCGACGGCCCCGCTCGGCATCCATGCCTCGCAGACGGGGCCTACCGCAATTTCATCCGGAGGACGCCGGCGAAGCCGGCCCATTCACCGCGACTGGAACGCGAACATCCGGTCGGCGTCGATCCGCATGTACACCGGGCCGCTGTCGAGGAACTGCTCCCAGCCGGCGCCGTAGCGCGGCACGTACACCTCGAGCAGCGTCTCGCGGAAGCCGCCGGCAATCTCCACCGGCGCCGCACGCCCGTGGACGCTGACCGCGAACTCCTCGCGCGGCAGGTGGGTCGCGCTGACCTGAGGCCGCGCGAGCAGGTGGCGGTAGCGGACCGAGTTCGGCGCGGTCCCGAAGTGGAACGCGCCGCGATAGAAGATCCCGTCGAGCGGGCCGGCGATCGGGCGGCAATCCCGCGTCACCGTCGCCACCACGAGCAGGCACATGCCGGTCAGCTGCTCTGCCAGCGCTTCGGCGCCGACACGCCGCTCGGGAGTGGTGATGCTGCGCAGGTGCGCCCCCGCCGCCGAATAGCTGCGATCGAGCAGGCTCTGGAGGGCGCGGAGGTCGTCGGGCGTCTCGTGCACCGATTCGGACCATACTGCCGCGATGGCACGCATTCCCGGCATCCCGACCACGGTGCTCGTCGCCCCCGACTCGTTCAAGGGCACGCTGACCGCCGCCGAGGTCGCGGACGCCATCGGCCGCGGCCTCGAGGCCGAGGGGCGGCCAGTCGATCTGTGCCCGGTCGCCGACGGTGGCGAGGGCACGCTCGAGGCGCTCCTGCGGGCGCTCGACGGCGAGCGGCGCACCGCGCCGGCCACCGATCCGCTCGGCCGCCCGATCGAGGCGGCGTTCGGGATCGGCGAGGCCAGCCGGGGGAAGGTGCTCGGGATCGTCGAGACGGCGGCCGCGAGCGGCCTCGGCCTCGTCGACCCGGCCGAGCGCGATCCGGCGCAGGCGAGCACGTTCGGAACCGGGCAGCTGATCATGGCGGCGATCGAGGCCGGCGCGAATCTCGTGTACCTCGGCGTCGGCGGCAGTGCGATTACCGACGGCGGCGCCGGCGCGATCCGCGCGATCCGGGAGGCCGGCGGCCTCGGTGGCGCGCGGATCACGGCCCTGACCGGCGCCGGCGGGCTGTCGGGCGGGCTGTGGGCGGAGTTCGGGGCGGAGCTCGTCCCAGGCGCCCAGTTCGTGCTCGACGCGGTCGACTTCGACCGGCGGATGCGCGCCGCCCGCGCGGTCGTGACCGGCGAGGGCAAGCTAGACCAGCGCAGCCTCGCCGGCAAGGTCGTCTCCGAGGTGTCGACGCGGGCGCGCCAGTCCGGCGTGCCGTGCCACGCGATCGTCGGCACGCGTGAGCTCGATTCGTTCGGCGTCCGCGTGCTCGATCTGCAGGCGGTGTTCGAGGCGGGCACGCCTCGAACGATCAGCGCAGCGGCGCGGCGGCTGGCGGAGGTGCTCTAGAGCACTCTCGCCGCCGCCACAGGCCTGCTGTCGGTCAGGAGCCGGCCGGTCGCTATTCGCGTTTCGGACGGCGCGCGTACGTGACACATCGGCGCCCGGCCGGGGGACCTTTAGCGTTTTCTTAATGCGCGAAGGCGGTGCGCTTCTCGACGTCCGGACCGGGCAGCGGGGTGTCGAGCGACTCGAAGAACTCGGTTATCTCGCGAAGGTGCATCAGCAGGGCCTCCGCCATCTGGATCGTCATCCCCGCCCGGACCACGATCCGAAGCACGCTGAGGTCCTGACGGTTCTCGGGGAACGTGTAGGCGGGCACGAGCCAGCCGTGCTGGCGCAGCCTGTCGGACACGTCGAACACCGTGTAGTTCGTCACGTCCGGATTGAGCGCGAACGCGAACACCGGCAGATCTCGGCCCTCCGTGATCAGCTGGTAGGGACCCATCTTCCCGATCTCGCCCGACAGGTGCGTGGCCACGTCCTGCGCTCCCTGCATCACTCGCCGGTATCCGTCCCGCCCGAGCGTGGTGAACATGAAGTACTGGGCGACGACCTCGCTGCCCGGGCGCGAGAAGTTCAGCGCGAACGTCGGCATGTGGCCGCCGAGGTAGTTGACGTCGAACACGAGGTCGCGGGGGAGCGCCTCTTCGTTGCGCCACAGCGCCCATCCGACTCCCGGGTACACGAGCCCGTACTTGTGGCCCGAGGCGTTGATCGATTGCACGCGCTTGATCCGGAAGTCCCATTCGAGCTCGGGCTGGAGGACCGGAGCGACGAATCCGCCCGACGCGGCGTCGACGTGGACCGGGACGTACAGGCCCTTGTCCGCCTCGAGCTTGTCGAGCGCGGCCGCGATCTCCTTGACCGGCTCGTAGCTGCCGTCGAACGTCGAGCCCAGGATCGCGACGACCCCGATCGTGTTCTCGTCGCAGTGAGCGACCGCCTGTTCGGCGTCGAGATGAAAGCGGTTGCCCTCCATCGGCACCAGGCGAGGCTCGACGTCCCAGTAACGGCAGAACTTCTCCCAGCACACCTGGACGTTGGCCCCCATCACCATGTTCGGGCGATCGGTTGGCTTGCCCGCGGCGCGCATCCGGTCCCGCCACCGCCATTTCAGCGCCATGCCGCCGAGCATCGCGGCCTCGCTCGACCCGGTGGTCGAGCAACCGGTCGCCTGCTCGTGGTCGGGACAGCTCCACATGTCCGCGATCATGTTCACGCAACGGGCCTCGATCTCCGCCGTCTGCGGGTACTCGTCCTTGTCGATCATGTTCTTGTCCGCGGTCTCGGCCATCAGCTTGGCCGCGACCGTCGGCATGTAGGTCGTCACGAACGTGGCCAGGTTCAGGCGCGCCTGACCGTCGAGCAGGAGCTCGCTCGCGATCAGTTCGTAGGCCACCTCGCTGTCGAGCCCGCTGTCTCCGATCTCATGGATCGGCAGCGTGGCCGCTGCTCCAGCGGTCATCGCCTCGGCTTCGGGGACGGTCGGGCGCTGGCGCTGCTTGGCTAGTGGCATCGGGGCTCCTTAGTCGCACGGCGGGCTGCTAGATCATGCCTCAGTGGCGGGCCCGGCGTGCTTCGGCTGACTCACCGATCCGGGGGAGGCTGGCACCCCAGTTCGATCAGATACCGCGCGAACGCCAGGCGGTCGCGATCGGGGTGGAACGGCTCGCCGCCGTCTCTGAGCAGCGCGGCCACCCGCTCGAGGTCGTACAGCAGCGCGAGCTTCCCCGGCGGGTCGTCCCACTCGCCCGAGTCGTAGCGCTCGACCCACGCCGAGAGCGCCGCCAGCGCCTCCACCTGAACCTGGTCCTCCCACCAGCCGCTGCGGAGCGCCAGGCGGTAGCGGACCCGGAGCACGCACACGTCCGACCACAGCTGCTCGAACCACATCCACCGCTCGCGCGGATACAGACCCTCGCAGCTGAGCGGCCAGCGCGCGGACGCCGGCTCCTCCCAGTCGTGTTCGGGCTCATGCCATTCGTCGGGGTCGGGCACGCTCATCACGCACTCGCCAGCCTTCGCAGGCGCCGGTCCTCGAACCACAGCCGCAGCCTCAGCTGCGTCGGCGGGATCCGGCCGTAGAGGAGCAGCGCGTGGCGGTCGGGCAGTTGGCGGAGCGCTTCCGGCGCGATCAGCGGCCGGCGCCGGCGCGAGGTCGAGCGCGTCGTCCCGCCGGCCCCGGTGGTGTGGGTGCGGTCCCGGGCCTCCTCCTCGCCGGCGAGCCCGGCGAAGTAGCGGAGCGTCTCGAGGTCGGCGACGCCCGGGAGCAGCATTCGCGCGCGGTGGCTGTTCACGACGGTCTCGGCCTGCTGCCCGTAGCGCGAGCGGGCCTGGGCGAGGTCGTGGAAGATCGTGACCAGCTGGATGTTGTGGCTTGGCGCGGTCGAGGCAATCTCGGCCAGGTGGGGGAGCGGAGCGATGTTTCCGGCCTCGTCGAGGCACAGCAACAGCGGTCGTTCGAGGCGGCCGCCCGCCACGGTGGCGCGTTCGTACGCGCGGTCGACGACCTCGCCGAGCAGCGCCAGGAAGATCGGCCGGAGCAGCTTCGACGCCTTGGCGTCGCCGATCAGGTACAGCGTCGCGGCCGCGTCGAGCAGCCGGTCCGCGGTGATCTCGCTCGACTCGGCGGAGCGCGCGACTCGTCCGAACCGGTAGGCGCGGAGCAGCGTCTGCGCGGTCGCCTCGATCGAGGTGCGCGTCCGGTCCGCCTGGGCCTCGAACGCCCGCACGGCATCGTACGCGGGGTGACCGTCCTCGCCGGCGCACAGGAGCGCCTGGTCGAGCTCCCGGATCCCCTGGCCGTTGATCCAGCGGACGACGGTGTCCATGCCCGCCCCGCTGATCGCGGCGGCGTACAGCAGCGGCGCGAGCCGCTGTTCGGCGGCGACCGCCCAGAAATCTCCGCCCTCGACGCTCCGGCGGTCGAGTTCACCGGCCGAGGCGAGACGCCAGGCGACCTCGAGCGCGCCGTCCCAGGTATCCGCGCCATGCAACGGCGACCACGTGTGGGCGCGCACGCCGGACAGCCCGAACGGGTCGAACACGAACACCTCGCCGAGCGCGCGCCGGCGGTCGATCGTCGATGAGAGCAGGTCCGTCTTGATCGAGCTGGCGACCGCGGGACCGGCCCATTCGAGCAGCGCGGGAATCGCGATCCCGGCCGATTTGCCCGACTGCGGCGGGCCGAACGCCACCAGCGCATGCCGGTGCTCGGCGTGGAGCAGTCTCGCGCCCCGGCGCCCCAGGACGAGCCGTCCTCCGGTGCGCCGGGACCGCCCGGAGCTCCGCAGCGGCCGGAGCTCCGGCGCCTTCGCCCAGCGCGCGCCGCCGCCGCGCGCCAGCCGACCGCTGATCCGTCCGCCGAGAAGTCCGGCGCCGCCGCCGGCGCCGGCGAGGATCACGAGCGCCGCGTAGAAGCCGGGCGCGCCCCGCAGACCGGGCCGGACCGTGGCCGGCCACGCGGCGGCGGGATCGGACAGGCGCGAGGGGAGGCGCGTGAGCACGCCGAGCAGCTGTCCGGCGCCGACGCGCGGCCAGCCCGAGCCGAACACCGCGCCGGCGAGGCCGCCCCACAGCCACAGCGTCCCCGCGACCGCCAGCACGGCGCCGATCACGCCGAGCAGCACGCCGTCTGAGACCAGGTCACCGCCGCGCGAGTTCATCCCCGGTCGATCCTCGCGTCGGTCAGCCGCATCCCCGTGTCCGTGTTCGTGAGCTTGGCCTCGAGCCGCGAGCGGTAGTGCTGGACCACGAACGAGCGGCTGCCGACCCGCCACAGCGCCTGGCCCGCCGACAGCGTCGAGATGAGCCGCGACTCGGTATCGGACAGGCCGAGCAGCGAGCGCGTCAGCGGAACCTGGCTCTCGTCCTGGTGATAAACGATTCGGGTCGAGGCGTCGGCGACGAGACCCTCGGCGATCCGCGCCGCGCGCGAGCCGGCGTCCCCGGCCGTCTTCAGGTCCGCGAGCTTGTGCAGCACGACGAGGTTCATCACGCCGAACTGCCGGGCCAGCTTGAAGTTCGACTGGAACCACTCGCCGAGGCCCGTGTGCTGGACGATCTTCCACGACTCGTCGGCGACGTTGATCAGGCGCTCGCGCCCGGGGCGCTCGGCCATCCGCGCGAGCAGCGCGCTCATCCACGCGGTGGCGCAGGCCATCAGGATCCCGACCGCGGGCGAGTCCTTGACCGCGTGCAGGTCGAGCACGAGCAGCCGGGCGTCGAGGTCGAGGCCGGGACTCGTGGGGCCGTCGAACATCCCCCGCAGCGGTCCCTCGCACAGGTCCTGGATCGCGAGCGCGGCGCGGCGGGCGTCGAGCGCGAGCCGCTCGCGGGTTGTGCGCAGGCGCTCCGCCATGTCCGCGGAAGGGTCGAACAGGGCCTTGGCGATCTGGGGGAGCGTTGGCTCGACGACGCCGCCGGCCCGGACCGCGTGCAGGGCCTCCCGGAGCGCGGCCGCCTCGATCTGGCTGAGCGGCCCCCCGACCGCGGTCATCGTCACGGCCCGGAGCAGTTCCAACTGGGCGTGCTCCTCGGGGCGGGACGCGAGCGGGTTGAGCCTGACGCCGCCGCCCGGCTCGAGGGCCACCGGCCGCACCCCCACCGCCGCGCACAGCGGGCCGTACTCGCGCTTGATGTCGAGCACGAACGCGCGCCGGCCGAACAGGAGCATCCGCCACAGGAGCGTCTTCACCAGCGCGCTCTTGCCCTGCCCGAGCTTGCCGAGGACGATCGCGTTCGGGTCGTCGAGCGTCCCGTCGCCGTACAGGACCCAGGGGTCGTAACAGAAGGCGCCGCCGCTCGAGTCGCGGCCGACGAACACACCGCGGCCGCCGAGCCCGCCGGTGGCGAGGAACGGATAGATCGCCTGGGCATGCCGGGTAGTGCAGCGGTGGCCTGGCCGCTCGGCGGTCATCGCAACCCCCGGCACAGCGGCAGCGTGAACGCGAACGCCTCGGCCTGCTGCCCGTACATGCGGTGCAGCTCGAGCCGGGCGCGCGCGGCCTGCTCGTGGATGTCCGAGCAGGCGCGGCGCAGATCGTCGCGGTCCCGTCCCGACACGGTCACGAACCCCGCCAGGCGGACCTCCGCGTGGCCGGCGGCGAGCTCGGCCTCGCGGCGGATGGTCGCGTCGTGCGCCTGGCGCTGGCGAGCGGTCTCGGCCTGACCGAATCGGTGGCGAAGCTCGCGGTCGGCGTGGTCGCGCGTGACGGCGGCCTCGACCTCGCGGGTGGAGCGGTCCGGCGCGAGCGGCTGGAACGTGACCGCGACCGTTCTGACGACGTTCGAGCGACCGAGCAGGGCGTCCATGAACATCGGCGAGACGTCGACTCGCGGCCAGCCGCCGATCCAGAAGGTCGCGTGGACGGCGCCGTCGCTCGCGTAGTGATCCCAGTGCTCGCGCGCCCCGAGCGGCCACGCGTTGGCCTCGGCGAGGCCGTCCCGGTCCGGTTCGGCCGCCTCGAGCGCCGCCAACTCGGAACGGGCATACGGATCGAACGCGGTTCTCAGCGTCCGCGCGAGCTGCCCGGCCCCGAGCGCGCCGAGGACGGTCACCTCGGCCGCCTCGAGGCCTTGCGCGACCCGCTCGGTCTGCTCGACCAGCGCTCGTGCCGGTCCGTCGTCGCCGCGGTCGCCGACCCGGCGCGCGTCGATCTGGACCGCGATCAGGACCTCGTGCTCCTGCGTGGCCCGCGTCGTCGAGCCGATCAGCTCCAGGTAGGACTCGATCATCGGGGTGCCCCGGAGCGGCACCGCCGGGTCCCGCTCGTCGTGGAGCCAGCGCGCGAGCTCGTCGCCCTGCGCGGGCGCGGTCCGCTCGATCCACTGGATCCGCCTCACCGGGCCGGCGGCGGCGCCGGCGAGGATCAGGCCCCAGCGCGCGAGCCGCCGCTCCTGAGCCTCGGCGTCGAGCAGCGAGAATGCGAGCACGCGGCACGCGAGTACGGCCGTCAGCCGCCGTCCCCGAAGCTCGCTCAGCACCCCGACCGGCCGATCGCGATACGGCGCGTCCAGGATCCGGACGCCGCTGACCGCGGGCGGAGCATCTGGTGCCGGGTGGCGGAGCAGCCGCCGCAAGGGCCCTGGGCGCTCGGCTGCCAGGATCCCGCCGACGGGCGCGCGCGAGCGGAAGCCGAGCCGTCGGCGGACGAGCCGGAGCGAGAACGTCAGCACGACGGGCACCCATTCCTCGGCCGTGCGCCGACCGATGGGCGCAAACGCGATCAGCAGCGAGCTGCAGAGCAGCAGCGTCCCGAGGAACGCACCGGCCGCCGACGGCGACCGGTCGAGTACGACGATCGCCGCCGCGGCTCCCGTCGCCACCGAGGCCGCCTGGCCGCCGCGGAGCTGCCCCAGCAGGCCGCGGCGCTCGAGCGGGCCGAACCGGTAGGTCAGCCGTTCGCCGCTCACGACGCGTCTTCGTGGGGCCAGACGTGTGCTCCGCCGACGCCGTTCGAACCGAGCTCGAGGACCGGCCGGTGCTCCCAGTCGAGGTCATCCGTGGGCGAGGGCTGGCTCGCCGGCTCCCCACCGTCGTCGTCCCGGGCCGGGTCATCGCCCTCGGCATCCGGGGGATCCGACGGTCCGGGGTCGGGATTCGACGGGCCGGGATCGGGATTCGACGGGCCGGGATCGGGATTCGACGGGCCGGGATCGGGGCTCGACGGTCCCGGATGGGGATTCGACGGGCCGGATTCGGGCGGCGTCGGCGGTCCCGGGTCCGGCGCGCCGGCCTCCGCATCGCGCCGCATCGCGGTCGTGGCGATCTCGCTCCACTCCGCTGCCGTCACCCCGTCGCCGGCGGCGCTCGTCCGGGCTCGGCCCAGCTCGCCGCGCAGCGCGCCGGCCGCGCCGCTTGCCAGCTCCGCCATCGGCACCAGACGCACCATCGCCCAGGGCGAGAACGCCGCGAGCATGATCAGCACCGCGCCGGCCATGAGCCCGGTCACGCTGTGGTCGCCGGCGCTGGCGCTGATCGCGGCGCCGCCGAGGGACAGCACCGCGACGACCGCGAACTTCGAGAGGATCAGCGCCACCAGCAACTCGACGGCGCGGACCGCCCAGATTCGCCGCGCCGGCCACACCATCGCGGCGAACGCCAGCGGCAGCATCAGCACGATCACGTACACGGCCGCCTCCCGCATCAGCAACTCGATCCACACCGCGAATGCGGTGCTGATCACGAACAGGCCGACCAGGAAGGCCAGGAACGGCGATTCGTCGGCGGCTGAGAGGGCGCCGACCGCGGCCGCGGCCTTGGCGAGAAAGTGTCCGCTCGCATCAGCGGCGGCGGAGGAGATGAACCCGCACAGTTGATCGGTGGCGGCGAGCAGCAGCATCGTCAGCGGCGCGGCGATCGCGACGCCGAGCGTCGCCAGCGGCAGATAGCCGAACGTCGCCCGGACCAGCAGCGAGAGGTCCGACCGGATCAGCGCCTGGACCGCCGCCGCGAACAGGAACGGGAGCGTCAGCACGGCTGAGACGGCGGCCATCCGCCAGTACGTCGAGGAGAACCAGGTCGAGCGGAGCTGGGGGGCGGTGGTCTGACCGAGCGCGGCCGCGGTGTCGTTCAGCACGGTCCCGGCGCTACCGAGCACCCAGGCTCCCATCGCGGCCTCGACCGCGGTGCCGACGCTGGAGGCGACGGCGCCGCCCACGGTGCCGACCGCGCCGCCGACGTTGCCGCCCAGCAGTTGCTTGCCGGCGGTGAGCGTCCGGCCGCTGCGCGCAATCCCGCCGCAGGCGGCTCCGCCCGCCCCGCTCGCCACGCCGGCGGCGCGGCATAGCGTGCGGCTCAGGCTGAACGCGGACGCCGGCGCCGGCGCGACCGCCCACGAGCACGCGAGCGCCACCGCGCAGACCACCGCAACGGAACCGCGTCTCGACGGGCCGCTCATCGGGCGGTCGACCCCAGGTGCTCGAAGAAGTTGACGATCCCCGGGCCCGATCCGATCACGAGCGCCGACGCGGCGGAGATCACCGCGGCCATCCGCCCGCGCGCCGCGTAGTGCGGGTTGTGCGCGTGCGACGCGAGCGCCCATAGCGCGGCGCCGACGAACGCCCCGATCAGCGCGATCGCGAGCGCCCACGCCTCGGCGCCGTTCACGAGCTGCTGGAGGACGTTGCTTCCCGGCAGACCGCCCACGTCGGGCGTGGCGCTGACGTCGCCGAGCGGCGACAGGACCTGAATCAGCATGCCTTCTCCCTTCAGTCTAATTGAGCCAATTGAAGTGAAATGAACCTAGCAATATGAAATGAAGCTTGCTAGGCTTATTCGCACCAATTTAGTCTCAATTAGACTCAATATGGTCCTCATCGAAGAAGTGGCAGAAATGGGCGCCGGCGAGGTCGGTGAGCTCTACGGCTCGTTCGCGGACCGCCTCGAGCAGATCGTGCGTCTCGACGTGCGCGCGTCCGATGCGGTGATCGAGGACGCGTGCCAGGTCGCTTGGGTCCGCCTGCTCCACCATCGGCACCGCGTCCATCGCGAGACCGTGACGGCGTGGCTGGCGCGGACGGCGGTCAACGAGGCGTTCAGGGTGCTGCGCCGCGCCCGGCGCGAGCCGTCGCTCGAGGCCGCGATCGAGCACGACGGACCGCCGGCGTACCTCGTCGCCGGCGCGACGCCGCACGAACTGGTCGACGTCCGGGAGCGTCTAAGGGAGGTGCGCCGGCTCCCGGAGCGCCAGCAGCGCTTCGTGTGGCTCCGCGCGCTCGGGCTCAGCTACATCGAGATGGCCGCGCACGAGGACTGCACGCTCCGGACCGTCGAGCGCCAACTCCTCCGCGCCAAGGCCGCGCTCCGCGACGACCCGCGCTCCGCCCCCGGCGAGGTCGACAACCGCGGCGCCCTTCGCGACGACTCGCGCTCCGCGAGGACCCGCGATTAGCGCGCGCGGCCGCGCTTGCGCCGGCGCTTCTCCGCCTGGCTCAGCTTGCGCGGCTTCGGCCGGGGCTTCGAGCCGGCCCTCCGGCCCTCAGCGTCGATCGGCGCCGTGAGGCGGTGACCCTTCGGGGCGCGCCGGCGGGCGTCCCGCCATATGTAGAGGCTGATCCCGCCGAGCACGACGATCGCGCCGATCGCGATGAAGACCGCGGAGCTGCCGCTGAACCCGCTGCCGCTACCGGCGGTCGCGGTCGTCTGAATCGTCGGTGTGGCGGTCGTTGACGTCGGGATCGAGACCGACGGCTGGGGGAAGCCGCCCTGGAGCGGATTGGTCGTCTGGGCGCCGGCCGACGATGGCAGCGCGAGCGGAACCGCGCCCGCAAGCGCCACGGCCACGATCGCGCCCGCAAGTGCGACCGCCGACAGCGCGCCGGCGAGCACGATCCGCCGGGCCGCCTTCAACCCGCGCCCGGACTCAGAAACAGAAACCGGCCCTACTCGCACGGACCCGCCCTACGCGAGCGGCTGCTCCATCGCCGGCGTCTTGGGCGCGTCGACGTAGGGTTGCTCATCCGCGACATCCTCCTCGTGATACACGCTCTCGGCGTTCACCGCCCATATGTCGTGCCTGGTGCCCTTGAGGATGTTCTCGACTGCGCGCATGGCCGTCAGCATCGAGTGGTCGGAGTTGTTGTATCGATGCAGGCCGTTGCGCCCGACCTGGATCAGGTTCGGGATCCGATCGAGCCAGCCGCGGATGGCGGTCACCCGCTCGGCGTACTCGGCGTCGTACATCGGGTACGCCTTGTGGACGCGCACCACGAAACCCATCTTCACCTTGTCGGCCCGAGCCAGGCCGAGCTGCTGGATTTCGCGCATCGCCATCGTCACGAGATCCTCGTCGGCCGTGCTCCAGAGCCGGTCGCCCTCGAAGCAGAAGTACTCCATGCCGATCGACGCGTCGGTGTCGTTGGGGACCATGAACGGGCTCCAGGCGCGGAAGTTCTGGATCCGCCCGACCTGCACCGACGGGTCGTGGATGTAGATCCAGTTGTCCGGGAACAGATCCTCGTCCTCGATCACCAGCAGCACGGTCAGGAAGTCGCGATAGCGCAGCCCGCGGGCCGCGTCGCGAACGTCGCCCGGCGCCTCGGGCTCCGCGATGCCGACGGTGGTGCGCAGCGGCAGCGATGAGATCACGTGCGAGGGTGTGATTGTCTCGCCGCCCGCGACGACCTCGACCACGCGGTTGCCGTCGAAGCGGATTCGCGTCACCGGCGCGTTCAGGCGGACCTCGCCGCCGTGAGCGCGAATCTCGTCGCGCATCTTCTCCCACATCTGTCCCGGGCCGTAGCGGGGATAGTTGAACTCGGAGATCAGCGACTTGATCTGGTTGCCCTTGTTGCCGAAGAACGCGTTCTTGGCGGCCGCGAAGAACGACAGCCCCTTGATCCGCTGGGCGGCCCACTCGGAGCGGATCTCGGACGTCGAGACTCCCCACACCTTCTCGGTGTACGACTTGAAGAACTGGTTGAAGAGCCAGCGTCCAAAACGGTTGGTGACCCACTCCTCGAACGTGTCCTCGCGTCCCTTGGGCTTGACCGCGGCGACCAAATAGGACGCCAGCGCCTTCGTCAGGTCGACCGGCCCGAGCTTCTTGATCACGTCCATCCCCTGCAGCGGATACTCGAGGAACTTGTGGTTCCAGTAGATCCGGCTCTGGCGCGGGCGCTTGAGGAACTCGTCGGCCAGGATCTCGTGCCAGAGGTCGTCGACCTCCTTGGCCTTCGTGAAGAAGCGATGCCCGCCCAGGTCGAAGCGGTAGCCCTCGCGCACGTCAGTACGCGCGATCCCGCCGACCTGGTCGGTCGACTCGAGCACGATCACGGGCTTGCCCTGCTTGGCGAGCAGAAAGCCGGCGGTGAGTCCGGCCGGGCCGCCGCCGAGCGCCACCACGGGACGTTCCGGGGTGATGTCAGAGCCCGGGGTCTTGGCGCCAGCTTCGGAGTTCGATGTCGGATCGGTCATCGCGGGTCTCAGGAAACCTTCTCGTACAACACTGCGGCGTAAGCAAGGATGCTGGCGCCGCGGTAGTTGTGCGGCGCGGTGGCTATCGGTTTGAGCACCCCGCTGTCGACGTCGTCCTGGAGGATCTGGCCCATCTGCGCCGCGCGCCGCCGGACCAGACGTACCCAGGGCGCCTTCCAGTCTTGGACGCCCTCGGTCAGCGGTCGCAGGTACAGCAACTGCTGCCCGGGCTTGAGGCTAGCAACCAGCGGATCGACGGCCGCCGCCGGGTTCGAGTGCTGCAGGCGCTTGAGCGCGTAGACCCAGTCCATGTAGGTCGGGTCCTTCACCTGTCCGAACACCGTGTCGTACTGCAGGCCCGCCGGCAGGTAGTACCAGGCCAACGGGGTCGAGTCGGGCTGCGCGCTGAGCACCACCGTGTTCTGGTGGATCAGCGGCTTCATCTCGCCGCCGATGTCGCGCATGTCGCTCTTGAACTGCGGCGCATACGACGAGGGGTGAACGACGAACACGACGCACAGCACGATCGCGACCAGCCCGACGATGCCGGACCGGGCGGCGCCCCACGCCGCGAGCAGCAGGATCGACGCGAGGATCGGGGCCATGTAGCGGGCGACGAAGGCCGGGGTGATCTGCGATGCGAGCCAGGCCACGATCAGCGTTCCGAACAGCAGGTAGATGATCGACCACATCATTGTTCCCTCGCGGGTACCACGGCCGCGCTTGGTGAACAGCGGAGCGAGCCCGATGATGATCGCGACCAGCAGCGCCACCGTGAGGCGGTCGCTGCCGAGCAGGTCGCGCGAGAGCAGGACCGGTACGCCGAAGCGGATCGTCGGCGCCCACGGGGCGCCCGTGTGGGTCGCCTGGTAGATGAAGTTCGGAAGCCAGGGGAGGAACAGGAGGCCGGCGCCGAGGTAGGTGAAGATCGCGTCGCGTACGAGCCCCCGCCGATCGTCGCTCGCTCGCCACACGGGGATCAGCGCGATCACGGTCCCGACGCCGAAGAAGATGCCCCAGCCGTGCGTGTACAGCATCAGCGCCTGGCAGATCGCGAACATGATCAGGTAGGGCCTTCGCCGGTAGACGAAACCGTGGATGAAGGCCGCCGTCTCGAGGATGCCGAGCAGCGCCATCAACTCGTACATCCGCGTTTCCTGCGCGTACGCGGTGAGGAACGTGCTGAACGCGAACAGGACCGCCGCGTACAGGCCGGCGCGCCGCCCGAACAGACTCCACGCGGCCCACGTGCCGGCGGGGATGCACAGCAGTCCGAACAACAGCGACAGCGAGTGCGTCGCCGCCTCGCTGGCGCCGAAGATGCTGATCCAGACGTGCAGCATCAGGTAGAACAGCGGCGGTGAGCCGTCGTGGCGCATGATCCCCGGGATCGCGCTCAGCGAGTGCGAGGCGATCCCAGTCGTGATCGCCTCGTCCTCCCAGAACTGCCCGGTGATGTACTTGGTCCGCAGGTACGCGGAGATCAGCGTGAGGACGACCAGGATCCCCGCGGTGCTGGCCCAGACCGGCACGCGCTGGAGCAGCTTCGGCTCGCGCACGTCGAGGACTCGGGGTATCCCGCGCGGCGGAGCGCTGACGGCCACTAGTGGCCCCTCCCGCACGCACGATTTACGGACGGGACCACTACGAGGTCACCTTGCTGCCGCACGTCGAGAAAACCCTGAACGTGCGCACGTGGGCGACCAGCGTGTAGCGGGCACCCTCGTGCTCCCACGCGATGATCTGCTGCGGGGTCGGCAGCAGCGTCGACTTCGACTGGGCGCGGGTCTGGAGGATCACCGCCGGCCACGGGGGCCCGACGAGGCTGCTCGGCTCGGCCTCGACCCGGAGCGTGCGGACGCCGAGCGTCCAGGCGACCATCGGCACCTGGAAGCCCTCGGTCATGACCGTGCCGCAGCTGAGCAGCGCGTTCTTGCCTCCGGCCTTGTCGACGGCCGCGGTGAGGTCCTCGCGCAGGTGTGCCTGATAGACGAGCGCGTGGTGCGTGCGCGGGAGGCTGATGATGTTCGTTCCGATCCACGGCGGCACCGCGAGGAACAGCGCAACCGCCGCGACGGTGCCCGCGGCGATCGTGAACGCCGGGGCGGTCAAGCGCCGGAAACCCGAGCCGAGCAGCCCGGCGACGCGGCGGACCCAATCGGCGAGCGTTCGCGAGAACCAACCCCAGGCCACGCCGCCCGCGATCGCAACCGGGGCGGTCCCAAGCACCAGATAGCGGTTGTTGCCCGAGAACCCGGCCTGGGTCTCGAACGCGATCCCGAGCCACCAGAGCAGCCCGAACAGGCCGAGCCCGAGGAGCCACGCGCGTGCCTGGATCCCCTTGGCCACCGGACCGCTGTGCCGCCACCACTCCGCGCGCGTACGCCACAACCCGAACGCGGCGACGAACAGCGCGATGATCCCCGGGATCTTGACCCGGTTGAGGACCGTCGGCCACGCCTCCTTCTTGAACACCGTGCACACCGGGCACTTCGCGAACGCGGCGCTGTTTGAGCGCGGGTGCTGTGCGCGCGTGACGCCGCGCAGCAGGTGGCCCGAACCCCACAGTTCGGGGAGGAACCACAGCACCGGGATCAGCGCAAACAGACCGACGACGAGCTTGCGCGCGCCCGGGTCGCGCCAGAACAGGTACAGCCCGTACGGCCCCCAGAAGAACCACAGCTCGGGACGGTCGAGCGCAGCGAAGAAGCCGAAGACAAACGCGCGCTGGCGGGCGCCGTCCATGAAGCTGTCGACCGCGATCAGCGCCAGCGCGGTCGCGAAGCCCTCCGAGTACCCAAGCGCGTTGTCGGAGATAAACCCGCCCGAGTTGACGAGGCTGCCGGCGGCGATCACGCCGGCGAGCAACGGCGCGATCAACCGAATCCAGCGCACGCCGCTGCCCGGCTCGACCTTGCCCGCGACGAGGTCGCGCGTCAGCCGCCACGCGATCTTGAACACCATCGCGACCGCCATCACCGCGCCCGCCCGCGCGACGATCAACCACAGGTCGGGCTGGGCCTTGCCGAACACCGCGAACACCGTCGTGAACAGCATCGGCAGCGGCTTCCACGACGGGCCGCCGGTCGTCTGCAGGTCGAGGTGGATGATCTGGTGCCCCCACACGAGCCAGGCCCACGGGTCGTAGCTCGGGGTCGACGGGATCAGCAGCGACAGCGCCGCGATCGCCAGCGCGAGCGCGCCGAGCCCGAGGTACAGCCGCGGGCCGGTCATCCGCCCCGCGAGCGCGCGGGCACGCGCCGTGACATCAGTCGACGGCGCCGGTGCAGTCAGCTCTGCAGTGGGAACAGACAAAAGGACCGGAAGGATCTGGTTGGTGCCGCGCTCGCCAAGTTACGCACGGCAGCGGCAGACGCGAACATGAGCCTGCGCACCGGGCGCCGGCATCGCGGGGGCATTCTAGAGGCTGCCTATCCCTGCACGCCCTGCCCGAGGCAGTCCTCGATCTGGGTCAACTCTCCGGGCGACCCCTGATTCGGATACATCAGCGCGGTCCCGATCACCTCGGCGCCCTGCGCGTTTCCGTCGATCTGCGCGGCCTGCGCCGCTCCCGCCGTGGGCGTGAACACGACCGTCGGGCCTGACGGCGCGGCGCCGACCTGGAGCTTCGTCGGGCTGAGGACCTGAACCGCCAGGTGGTCGGCGCGGAGGCAACCGACGTGGTCGTGCATGTCGGTCAGCGGGCTGTCGATCTTGCCGCGGCTGGCGAGCGTCGTGGAGCCCGCCGGGGTCGTCGGCTGGATCCTGACTGCGCCGCCGCAGCCGGCCACCGCCACCGCGGTGACCGCGACGCACAGCGCCGGCCCGAGGCCGCGGCGGTGGGCAATTGGAAGCTTCTTAGACGACATGCGCTCGACAAAGGTAGAGGATCATTCTGACCGTGCTCATATATGGAGCCCTCAGCGGACCGCTGCCGAAGGTGGGGATCGTGGTGGCTGCGGCGCTCGCGGCCGTGGCGATGCTGCACCGGAATGCGCGCGTGCAGGCGGTGGCGATGCTCGGCGCGCTCGTGCTCGCTCCGGTTCTGCTGCTCGGCGACATCTGGCACTCGCCACAGCTCGCGGTCGTCCACCGCCACCCGCTGGTGGCCGTGGTCGGGGCACTGATCGCGCTCGCCGCGGTTGCGGCCGCGGCGCTACTCGTGGCCAAGCATCCGGAGGTGCTCGCCGGCGCCGTGATCGTGGCGCTGCCGTTTCGGATCCCGATCGAGTCCGGGGGCGTCACCTCGAACCTGCTCGTGCCGCTGTACTTCGTCGTCGCCGCCGGCGCGGTGGCGTTCATCGTGACCGCGCTGCGAGGGCGCGCGCCACCGGAACCCGCGGCCTCCGATGGCAACGCGCGGCTGCCGGCGCCGGCCACACCCGTGCCGCCTCGCGACGGACCTGTCCGCTGGCTCGAGTGGCTGCTCGCCGGCTACGTCGTCCTGTATGCGCTCCAGGCGGCGTACTCGCCGAAGTTCACGACCGCGCTGCAGCAGGTGGTGTTCTTCTACGTGCCGTTCGCGCTCGCCTACTGCCTGTTGCGCCGTCTCGATTGGACGCAGCGGCTCACGCGGGCCTGCCTCGCGCTGCTCGCCGGGCTGGCGGTGCTGTTCGCGCTGGTCGGGTTCGTCGAATACGAGACCAAGACGATCTTCCTGAACCCGAAGCTGATCGCGGCCAACCAACTCCACGCCTACTTCACGGTCAACTCGGTGTTCTTCGACCCGAACATCTTCGGGCGATTCCTCGCGCTCGTGATGATCCTGCTGGCGTCGGTGATCCTGTATGCGCGGCGGCAACGGACGGTGCTGGTGACGGGCGCGGTGCTCGCAATCCTGTGGGTGGCGCTGCTGCTGACCCTTTCGCGGTCCTCGATCGGCGCGCTCCTCGTCGGCCTGGGAGCGCTGGCGGCGATCCGATGGAGGGTGGGGAGGGCGGTGTTCATCGCCGCCGGCGTGGTCGCGCTCGCGGTGGCCGTGATCGCGATCACGCCGACGACGTTCGGCTTGAACCAGGGGCTCAACGGCGCCTCGAGCGGTCGTCCCGGCCTCGTCACGGGAGGTCTCGATCTGTTCAAGCAGCGACCTCTGTGGGGCTACGGATCGGGGTCGTTCGAGACCGAGTTCGCCGCCCGCCATCACGAGATCGGGGAGACGACGTCGGCCTCGCACACGATCCCGATCACGATCGCCGCCGAGCAGGGCCTGATCGGCGAGCTGGTCTACCTCGGGCTCGTGCTCGCGGCGCTGTTCGTGCTGTTCAGACGGTGCCGCTCCGACCCCGCCCGCGTGGCGATCGCGGCGGCGTTTCTCGCGCTGCTGTTCCACACGCTGCTGTACGCGGACTTCCTCGAGGACCCGATCACGTGGACGCTGCTCGCGATCGGGTCCGCGCTCGCGGCGCGGCCGGCCGCCGACTCAGGCGGACGGGGAAGTCAGCTCGCGGCCGGCGACCGCGAGCTTCAGCAGCAGCTCGCCTAGCCACGCCGCACGCTTACTGGGCCTTGCGCCCCAGCGCGTAGTGCTCGTAGAAATCAGGCGAAGGCGAGCCGGTGACACGCCTCGCGGAGCCTGGTTGGTCTCGGCCCGGCGGTCGCGCCGGCCGCGCTCTCTTCCCGTCGTCCGCGGCCGCCAAACCCAGCCGGTGTAAGCGCTGACGACGGGCCTT
>Ga0335072_10005673_pt1 | contig 18365 bp, 8 predicted proteins | sample Lox_Sample_21_FD_206725 | JGI IMG/M metagenome (GOLD analysis project Ga0335072, IMG submission 206725) | Soil microbial communities from Loxahatchee National Wildlife Refuge, Florida, United States - Lox_Sample_2.1 | ecosystem: Environmental > Terrestrial > Soil > Wetlands | place: USA: Florida... | reverse complement strand
GGCGTCTTCAATGCGGCCCTCCCGGCGGTAGAGCAAGCTCAGGTGGTAATACGCGATGGAGTTGGTGGGATCGTCCTTCACCGCGCTTTCCAGCAGGGCCGCGGCCTTGCCGGTCTCGTTCATGGAGATCAAAGCCACGGCCAAATCGGTTTTGGCGTCGGAGTCTTCCGGCTGCAGGGCGAGAGCTTTTGTGTAATCGTCTTGAGCCTGTTTGTAATCGCCGCGAGCCGCTACGGCCTCGCCTAACCGGAGCCAGGCTTTTTCGTCGTACTGATTGACTTCGATCGCAGCCTTGAACTCGCTTTCGGCCTGCGCGATCAATGCCGGATCGGTGGAGGTTCTTAGCTGCTCCGCCAATTCATAATGCGCTCCCGGCAACTTGGGATTCAGCCGGATGGCCTGACGGTATTGAGCGATGGCGGCGGTGCGCTCTCCCTGGCGCGCCAGCGTGCCGGCCATCATCATGTGCATCTCCGCCGAGTCCGGCGCGGCCAGTCCCATATTCAGGACGCTCTGGTCCATCATCTGCGACGAGATTTCATAGGCCACAAAGATGATCTGGGGATCGGTTGGCACCAGGTCTTCGAGTTCCTGCACGACCGGCAAGGCGTCGGCAAAACGCCCTGACGCAGAATCCAACTCAACCAGTTCCAGCCCCGTCTCTTTCTTGATTTTGATGTCGTCGAGTTTGGAAAATGCCTGGCTCAGGTCGGTCTGCGCGGCGCTTGCATCGCCGGTGCGCTTTTCGGCAATTCCCAAGAGCGACCGGATCCTCCAAAGATCGGGCTTCACCTCGAGGGCAGCGCGCATCTGCGGAATTGCGTCGGCGTAGTCGTTCTGAAAGAAGAGCAGGACGCCCAGGTTGGCGCGGGCGTTGAGGTTGGCCGGATCGAGATTGACGATCTGGCGGTACACAGGAATCGCCAATTGCGGCTTCTGTTCATGGAGATATTCCTGCGCCTGCTGTTCGAGCGCGGCGATGCCCGGTTGCGTGGCGGGCTGGCTCTGCGCCATTGCCATGGGCCCAAGCACAAAGAGGGCAAGCGCACAAAGAGATTTTGAAACGGGCATTTGCATGTGCCCACCTATATCACAACTTTCACGATGGGGCAGCCCATTGCCGCGGGGCGCACCCCTCCAGCGCCGCATGGAAGGGCGCCATGGATCCGGAATGTGAACACGCTGCGGCAATGCAAGTGGAGCGGACACGCAGCGTGCGATGGATGAGGTTCGATTTTGAAATCTCGATAGGTCAGATACGAATCCATCGATGGGTTCGGACTCAGGGGAACTCTTGACAGCGGTGGCCGCGCCAAGGATGATGGTGCAGCGTTTCCGTTGGGATCTTTCCGCACCACCCAATCTCTTCTTCGAGGCTCGGCGTTCATGGAAACGCAAGAACAGCGGGCCGGAGAGAAAAGGTTTACTCGCCCCGGCCGCGCCATCACGGGGCGGGAACCGCGGAGGCAGCGAGCCTTTCTCCACCGGCCGGGAGGACGCTTCACTTGGCTAACGAATTGAACCGCAAAGGAAGGGAGAAACAATGACGACATCAGATTTCAGGAATCGTATCCTCTTGAACCGGCGTCAGGCGCTGCTGCTGGGAGCGGCGGCGGGCGCGTCCGTTCTGGCTAAGCCGGCTCAAGGCTCGGACAGCACCAAGACCGGCGTACACCAGCAGGAACCACCTTTCTGTTCCACACCACGGTCGGCCGTAGCCAAGACGAAGTATGGCAAGGTGCGCGGCTTTCTATGTGGCGATGTGTTGACGTTCAAGGGCGTACCTTACGGCCAGACCACCGCCGGCGAAAACCGCTGGCTGCCGGCCAAGCCTCCTGCATCCTGGGACGATGAGTATCCCGGGCTGATTTACGGCGGCAACTGCCCGCAGAACCTGCACGACTGGACAGGCATTGAGCAGACGTTCATTCAGGACTGGGACGACGGCTACCAGAGCGAGGACATGCTGAAGCTGAACATCTGGACGCCAAGCTTGAGCGGCAGTCGGCCGGTGATGTTCTACATCCATGGCGGCGGATACACGTTCGGGTCTTCCTACGAGCTGCCTTCGCACGAAGGCGCGCAGATGGCCCGCCACCACGACGTGGTGCAGGTCTCAGTGAATCACCGCCTGAATATACTCGGGTTCTTCGACGTATCGGACATCGGCGGTTCCGCCTACGAGGATTCCGTGAACGTGGGCATGACGGACCTGGTGGCGGCGTTGCAGTGGGTGCATGAGAACATCGCGAGCTTCGGCGGCGATCCGGACCGGGTGATGATCTACGGTCAGTCGGGCGGGGGATCGAAGGTGACTACGCTGATGGGCATGCCCATGGCGCAGGGACTCTTCCACCGCGCGGCGGCGCAGTCCGGCGGCGGAGGCAATATTCCCAGCAAAGAGCAGCAGAAGGAAGTGGCTCGGGTGATGATGCAGGACCTGGGACTGCAGGCGAACGACATTGCATCGCTGCAGAAGATGGGGTGGGCGCAATTGTTTGCGGCCGGCAACGCGGCCGCCGCCAAGATCAATCCGCGGGGACGGGGCATGATGATGGGACCGGGCGCTCCCGGCACGCCGCGCGTGGGCTGGTCACCGTGCGTGGACGGCAAGAACATCGACATGAGGTCTTTTTTCGATGCCGCGCCCGAGGTCTCGAAGAATGTGCCCATGCTGATCGGGTCAGTGAGCGAAGAGGGCAATCACATGCTCTCCCGGCCGACGGAAGAGGAATGGCGTGCAAGTCTCGCCAAACTTTACGGCGAAGACAAGGCCAGCGCGATCGTGACAACGCTGAAGAAGGCCTATCCTGAGAAGAAGATTCAGACGCTTTCGTACATGTGCAGCGGCACCTTTGGGCTGAACGGCCTGGGAATGCGCAACAACGTAGTGAAGATGGCAAGACTGAAGTGCGAGTTGAAGGCCGCGCCGGCGTACACCTACTACTTCACCTGGCAGACGCCGATTCTCGACGGCCTGCCCGGCGCCTGGCACACGGCCGATCTTCAATTCTGCTTCGACAACACCAAGCGCTGCGAGCAGGGCACCGGGAATACGCCCGAGGCGCAGGCGCTGGCGAAGAAGATGGCCACGGCATGGGCGAACTTTGCCAGGACGGGGAATCCGAGCCAGCCCGGCCTCGCCTGGGCGCCAACCGATCCCGACAGCAACAAGGCGATGGTTTGGGATAACGAGTGCCGCATGGAAGACGACCCGGAGGGCGAGGCACGCAAGCTATTGCTGTCTTAGAGCGCTTTCGGTTCACACGTTGACAGGCCGAGTTCGTGCAGGGTGGCTCTTTCTTGAGGAAAGAGCCACTTGAATGCATCAACAATGTTTAGACTTGAACCGAAAGCGCTGTAGAAGTGAACGCTTCGCCGCGGCCGGATGTTTTGGGATCCGCCAGCCGGCGTTCACAGTGTTTCCACCTCGCGGTCCGCTCCCAGAAGAGTCGCGAGGTGATTTTTCTCTGGAGTCTGCTCGTCCACCTCTTTGTAGATCAGGAAGAGCCGGACCAACCGCTCGCCGCCCAAGGGGAGGCGAAGCGGAACGAACTCCTCCGACTCAAGGAGCGAAGCGATGCGATAAACGGGCAGCCAGCCAAAGCACAAGCCGCTGTGCACCGCCTCGATGGCGCCGTCGACGTTATCGACCGTCAAGAGGCGTTGCGAGGTGTCGTGCGGCTGGTTCTTTCGCGGCCTGGTGGAGGAGCCTTCGATCACGACGGCCAGGCTCTGGACCATATCCGCCCTCGATAGCTGCCGGCCGAGCGCATGCAGGGGGTGATCGGCGCGAGCCACGGCAAGCATGCGCACGTCCAGCACCGGCTTGGCAAAGCACTCGCGCGAGTGCAGGCCGGTAATACACAGGTCGGCATCGAAGCAGGCGAACTCCTGCACCGGGGTAAGAAATACTCCCTGGCGCAGTTGCACCAGCACATGCGGGGACGACTGGCGCAGCTCGGCTAGGGCTCCGAATAGACGCTGGCCGGGAAACAGGCTATCGACGGAGACGCGGATCTCGGTTTCGCCGCCGGAGCCGACCGAGGTGGCCCGCTGTTCGAGGGCGCGGAAACCCTTCAACAAGGGTCCGGCATCGGCGAGTAAGGCTTTTCCAGATTCGGTCAATTGCGCCCGCCTTCCCTTGATCTCCAAGAGCGGTATTTGAAACTGTTCCTGGAGCCGGGAGATCGCATAGCTGATGGTGGATTGGGAGCGGTTCATCTTCTCCGCGGCGGCTGCGAAGCTGCCCAGTTGAATCACAGCCTCCAGCACTTCCCATTGGTCGAGGGTCGTATTCATGCCCCTTCCTTTCGCGCGCCGCCTATTTTTCGCCGGCAGAAGGCGCCCAGGCATCTAGATAATCGATCAGCTTAAATCGAAAAATACTTCTTGTCATGGAAAATTGGAGGAGACTACCATTCCGTTGATTTTTTAAGTGAATAGTTTGAGTTGGGAGGCGGGTAAACGCTTACCAAACTCCCCTTGAATCCCGCACATGCGGCAACGGCGAATCTGGATCGTAACCCCAAGGCAAGAAGCGACTTTCATTCGGAGGCGAAATGACAACAGCAATACGCATCACCGCAGCAGTGGTGGCGCTTTCCGCGGCCATGGCCTACGGGCAGGCCACCAACTCCGCAGACGTCACCGGAACCGTTACCGATTCCTCCGGGGCGGTAATTCCCGGAGTCAAGGTTGCCGTCAAGGATATCGACAAGGGAATTGAACGCGAACTTACAACGAATGGGGCGGGAGCCTACGACAGCGGTCCCGTCGTGGCAAACGACCATTACACCATCACCTTCACGAAAGAGGGATTTGAGTCTCTGCAGCGCGGGCCCATGATCCTGCAAGTTGGACAAGTGGGATTGAACGTGCAACTGGCGGTCGGACAGGCGACCCAGCAGGTGGTTGTGAATGAGGCCGCGCCGCTGCTGCAGACGACAAGCGCCGAGCTTTCAACGACGATCCCCACCGATACCCTGCAAACCCTGCCTCAGTCTGGTAATCCGGACTGGCAGTCGTTCCTTCTGTTGCTGCCGGGCACATCGGGCACTCCCGAAAACGGGAATAGCTCGTCGAGTCCGGGAATGGGCGGCCTGGCGGCCAACGGAAGCATGCCGTTTTCCACGGCCATGCTGGACGGTTCCACAATCAGCTCGCCGATGAGCGACAACGTGATCAACACCCCGATCTTCGACGCCATCGGCGAAGTGAAGATGAGCGACTCCAACTTTTCGGCGCAGTACGGCACCGGAGGCATCATCTTCAACCAGATCAGCAAGGGCGGAACGAATCAGTGGCACGGCTTGGCCTACGACTACTTTGAGAACAACGCATTGAATGCCGCGAGCTATGGATTCGGGCACGGCACAATCCCTGTCCTCCACCTGAACAACTTCGGCTGGCAGGGGAGCGGGCCGGTCATCAAGAACAAGATCTTCTTCCTGGTCGACTGGGAACACAGAATCCAACATACCGCTGGGAGCGTCACCACGATCACCTTGCCCACCAACGCGATGAGGACGGGTGATTTTACGGGGCTGCCGACCATCTACGATCCGACTACGACCACCATCGATCCGGTCACGGGATACGTGACCCGGCAATCGTTCGCCAGCGAATACGGAAACGGCAACAAGATTCCGGCGGCAATGCTCGATTCGGTCGCCAAGAATATCCAGATGGTCTTTCCCAGCGAACCTGCGACGAGCTTTACAACCAACAACTATCAGTACGGCGCGCCCGCAACCCCTTCGAACGAGCAGAAGTGGTTTGGGCGATTCGACGCGAATCCCACGCAGAGCAACCACGTTTACGGTTCCGCGGCTTACAACTATCCCACGAGTTTTGTGGCGACCGGCATCGTCTACCCGATCAACGTCACCGTGGTCGACGTGGAGAACGAGAGCGGCGAGCTTTCCGACGTTCACACCTTTGGCCCGAACACCATCAACGAAGCGCGGTCCGGCTGGATGGGCGAGTACGACCTGCTCACCTCCCCCACCATTGGCCAGGGTTGGCCGGCCAAGTGGGGGCTGCAGTACAGCCATTACAACATTGTGCCCACGATCAATATCACCAACTACTATGGCCTGGGCCCGGGCATTCACGCCAACTACCGGGAGAATATCTTCAATGAGTCCGACGTGGTGACGATGATCCGCGGCCGGCACACTCTGCACTTTGGCGGTGAGCTCGACCTTTTCCGCGCGGATTCGACGGCCTGGGGCAATCTAAACTCGGCGACGCTCGGGTTTACGGGCGTTTACACCGACACCATTACCACCGACCCCTCAACCGGCAAAGCGGTAGCGGTGGGAGGCGACCCGTACGCCGACTTTTTGCTGGGCTACGTGAACAACTGGTCGGCTTCCGTCTCGCCAACCTACTATGGCAGACTGAAGGACCCGGCGTTTTTTGTGCAGGATGACTTGAAACTCACTCCCAAGCTGACGCTGAACCTGGGGTTGCGCTGGGAGGGAAGGACGGGATGGACCGACCCCTCGAAGAATATGCGCTCGTTCGATACCACGATTACCAACTCCGCCACCGGGAAGGGCGGCGCCATGTGGTACGGGCTTACGCACACCAATGGCCGCACGCGGCTGCAACAGAACCAGATGAACAACTGGCTGCCACGGGTCGGCTTTGCCTACCAGGTGAACAACAAGACCCAGGTGAACGGCGGCTTTGGCGTCTACACCTTCCCGTGGAACGTGGACAACTATGCATCCTGCTGCCTGGGAGACGCCATCGCCTCCAGCGGCAGTGAAACCGATTCGACTGGCGGCGCCGCGCCAGTGGCTTTCCTGAGCGGCACCGGCAACGAAAACCCACAAGGCGCGAAGGGACAGAGCGTCAACGCAGCTTTCGTGAACTCGTCAACCGATCCAACGGCGTACAACGGCCAGAATGTCTCGTACATGCTCTACGATCAGGCCATCCCGCGCAACTACAACTGGAACCTGACCATCCAGCGCCAGCTCACGTCAAACATGATGGCCCAACTTGGTTACGTCGGCGCGCACGGGACGAACCTTATCTACAACAACGACATCAACCAGATTCCCGCGAGCGAACTGGGACCGAACGATGCGCAGTACCGCCCCTATCCGGAGTACCAGGCCATCAGCGGATTTTCGACGCAAGCGACGTCGGTGTACCACGCTTTGCAATTCGTGGTGCAGCGCAACTTCTCGAACGGCCTGATGTTCAACTTTAACTACACATGGTCGCACATGACCGATGCCCAGGATTCCTCGGGCTGGGGATCGAAAGAAGGCACTTCGGTCTTCCAGAATTCGTATAACCCCAGATCGAACTGGGGGGCGGCCAACTTCGATGTGCGCAACATGTTCAAGGCGTACGGCGCGTATGACCTGCCCTTCGGTCATGGCCGCCGATACCTGAACAACAACAAAGCCCTCGACGAGGCTGTCGGCGGCTGGTCGATGTCGCTCACTTTCGTGGGCCAGGGTGGGAATCCCTTCACGCCCACTATGGCAAGTTCCTCGAACTCGTATGAAAACACCGGGGCGAGCGACTTTGCATGGTTCCCGGACCAGGTGGGCGATCCGAAGGCATCGGGCCAGAGCGGATCGATCCAACAGTGGTTTAACGTCGGCGCATTCCAATCGCCCAATCCGGGAACGCTGGGCAACATGCATCGCAATAGCGTCTACGGACCGGGTTTACATGTGATCAACGGGTCACTGCACAAGACCTTCCCGATCTGGGAGCGCTTGGCCTTCGAGTTCACCTTAAATGCGACCAACCTGATCAACCATCCATCGTTCGCCGATCCCGATCTGGACATCGGCACCGGCCATCACGCGCAGATCACAGCAGTGAACCAGGGCGGTCGTGTCGTCGAAATGGTGGGCAAGGTCCGGTTCTGACATAACAACCACCGGCGGGGCGAGAGATGCAATTCGCAGAGAGTATTGCAGACTTGCCCCGCATCAACATTGGCTAATCCAGTTGGCCGATGAATGGGGAAGCACGAAGGAGCTTCCCCAATCCCTTTTTCGCCGATTTCTTCGGGGGGGGCCAATCATCACGCTGCTACAGCAACCGGCAAGCGGCCGCGCCAACGCGTTTCCGCCGCGGAGTGCCGCGCGGCGGACGAACCGAAAGGCGAGCAGGCGATGTCCTGTTGAGCCGGCAACCATCGACTCCGCAAACAATGGTCTATCGCGCAAATACCTTTCACTGCCTGTCCGAGGTGAGCATGAAGCCCTGCAAATTCGCAAAGACGATGTTGGCATTGGCAGCCATCGGGGGAATGGCTCTGCATGGAAGCGGTCAGCAATTGACCATACAGGTGGACGCAAGCCAGACTGGAGCGCCGATTTCGCTCTACATGTACGGCTTTTTTACCGAACTGCTGAGCAACATGTACGAGGGCGGTTTGTGGGCGGAGATGCTCGGCGACCGGAAGTTCTTTTACCCAGTGAATTCAGACCCGCAACAGACGCCGCCTAACAGCCGCAAGTTTGTAGGGCGGTGGAGACCGGTAGGACCCGACGACGTGGTGGTAATGGACAAGGAGCATGCCTATGTGGGCGCGCACAGCCCGCGGATCATGCTGGATCCTGCTACGCCGCACGGCATTCAGCAAGCCGGTCTGGGGCTGAAGAAAGGCAAGGACTACACGGGCCGGGTGATTCTTGCGGGCGAGGCTGGAGCCAAAATCGCCGTAAGCCTGATCTGGGGCCCCGATCCTGCGGACCGGCAGACGATTCGCATTCAGACACGCGGCAAGGACTACGCAAAGTATCCTCTGCGCTTCACGGCGCAGGGGGATACGGACAACGGGGTGCTGGAGATCGCCGGCACCGGCCAGGGGAGCTTCGAGATCGGCGCCGTGTCGCTGATGCCGGCGGACAACATCGATGGCTTTCGGGCCGATATGATCGGCCTGTATAAGCAGATCGGTCCTACGCTGGCTCGCTGGCCCGGCGGGAATTTCACCTCAGGCTACGATTGGCGGGATGGAATCGGCGACCCTGACAAACGTCCTCCGCGCTACGACTTTGCCTGGCATGCGCTCGAGTCCAATGACATGGGCATCGACGATTACATGAAGCTTACGCGCATCCTGCATCTGGAGCCGTATATCTGCGTGAACGACGGATTCGGCGACGCGTTTTCAGCGGCTCAGGAGGTGGAGTACGTGAACGGCGCCGCGACGACGCCGATGGGCAAACTGCGGGCGGCCAACGGCCACCCGGAGCCCTACCACGTGAAGTGGTGGAACGTGGGAAACGAGATGTACGGCTCGTGGCAACTCGGGCACATGTCGCTGGCCGATTACTCGATCAAGCAGAACATGGTGGTGGACGCGATGCGCAAGGGGGACCCGGATATCACCATTGTCGCGTCAGGCGCCACGCCCGCGGAGATGACGACCACCGGCGCCGGGCACTCAATCACGGGCAAGGCGGTGACTGATTTCGGCGATCCGCTCGCAGACTGGGACGGCGGTCTTTTGGCACATTCCGCGGGGCACTTCGACGTCCTGGCCGAACACGAGTATCCGCGGGCGGAGGAAGCATTCGACGCGCAGCAGGGAAAGTTTGTGCCGGTGAACGATTCTCTGGCGGATAAAGCGCGCAGGCTGCCCAACCGGATGCGCTGCGTGGTCGAGGCCTGGCAAGAGTACCAAAAGCGCTTCCCGCAACTGGACATGTCGAAGATCCAGGTTTCAGTGGACGAATGGGTACCGGGCAGAGTTTCGATCGGCGGCAGCGCTTTTGGGTCATTCGGAGGCGGCGTATTCGCCGCTCTCTCCGCGGCCGAGGGGCTGCAGGAGATGTTCAGGCACTCGAATCTCTTTGTCGTATCCGGCTATACGGCTTTAAGCGGCCTGCTGGGTCACGACAAAACTGATGCGACGGTGAGTCCGGTGGGCTTGATGTTCGAGATGTACCGGCGGCATTATGGCACGATCCCGGTAGAGGTTACCGGCAACTCGCCACAACCTGATATCGCGGGAGCCGTGAATGTGGACAAGCCCCAGACTCCCTCCGGCAGTCCTACGTATCCGTTGGATGTTTCCGCGGCATTCACCGCGGACCGGAAGACGTTGACGGTGGCCATTGTGAACGCGACGCAATCGCCGCAACAGTTGGAGGCGAACTTTGCGGGCGTCACGCTCGAGGGCAGCGGCCGCCTGTGGCAGCTCGCTCCCCCGGATCTGAACGCTCACAACGAGCCCGGCAAACCGATGGCCGTGAACATTGCCGAAAGCGCGTTGAATCAAGTGCCCACGAAGCTGGAGGTTCCGCCCATCAGCATCAGTATTTACGAATTGCGGGTTCAGTAGTGGTGTGGCTGTGCAGTTGCGGATGAGACGAGGAGAGAGAAGTGGCGATGAATCGACGGGAGTTTCTGGCGGCTTCAGTGGCAGGCGCCGCCGCGCTCAATCAGGGTTTGAAGGTGTTCGCCGCGGCGCCGCCCGATATCCAGGTCACGGTGGATGCGGCCAATGCCGGCGCGCCCATTTCTCCGCTGATCTTCGGGGGATATATGGAGCCGGCCACAACGCGCGCCTGGGCCGAGATGCTGACGGACCGCAAGTTCGCACGGCCGGTTACCAACGCCGCGCCGCCGCCGGTGAGCCCATTCATGCGCCGACTTCAGGGCGAGCCATTCAAACCGGCCGGGCCGGAAGCCATGGTCACGATGGATAAGGCCGACCCCTTTGTGGGCAAGCAGAGCCCGCGGGTTCAGCTCGACAGCACCGAGCCCCGCGGTATTCAGCAGTCGAAGCTGCGATTTGGCCGCGGCAAGGCGTATGTGGGCCGGGTTTACCTGGCTGGCGATCCTGGCGCGAACGTTGTGGTCCGGGTGATCTGGGGACCCGAGGCGAGCGACTCGAAGACGATTTCCATGCCAACGCTGGACCGCATGTACCAGAGAGTTCCCTTCGAATTTACTGCGCCGGCCGATACCGAGGAGGGGAGGTTGGAGATTGTGGGCACGGGCAGCGGCACATTTCATATCGGCACGGTTTCTCTCATGCCCGCGGATAACATCCAGGGATTTCACGCAGGGATGATCAGGCTCTTCAAGGAAGCAGGCTTCGCGATGGCGAAGTGGCCGGGAGGCAACTTCGTCTCCGCGTATGATTGGCGCGATGGGGTGGGCGACCGTGACAAGCGGCCGCCGCGCTTTGAGCCCATGTGGTCCAATGCCATTGAGTCGAACGATGTGGGACTTCATGAATTCATCGGCTTCTGCCGTTTGCTGGGCGCGGAGCCGGACATCGCGGTGAACACTGGTTTTGGAGAAGCTCGCGTGGCTGCCGACGAGGTGGAATACTGCAATGGTTCCACCAGCACGCCCATGGGCAAATTGCGCGCGGAGAATGGCGAGCCGGAGCCCTTCAACATTCACCTATGGACGATCGGGAACGAAATGTACGGGCCGTGGCAGTTCGGGCACATGGCCGCGGATCAGTATTGTGTGAAGCACAATTACTTCGTCGAGGCCATGAAGGAGGCCGATCCTACCATCAAAGTGACCTCAGCCGGGGCAACGATTTGCGAGGCTTCGTGGTGCGCCGCGGAGCAGAAGCAGTTTGAACACAACATGTGGCAGCCGCCGGTGCTGAGCCCGCTGCCCTTCGCCGTGAAAAGCACGAACGACTTTGATGGCTGGATGCTGACCAATTGCGCCGATAACATCGACTTTCTTTCCGAGCATACTTACGCGTATCCGGATCTGGCCTTCGATTCGGACAAGCAGGCTTTTGTGGATGTCCAGGATCCATTGCAGCTCAGGACTCGCCGCATGGCCAATCGCATTTCGGCAGCATTTGAGATGTGGGACAAATATCTCGAGTTGATGCCGTCGCTCAAGGAAAAGAACATCAAATTCATCTTCGACGAGTGGGGCACCCGGTACCGCTCGGCGCAAGGAGGAAGAGGCGGCTTTCAACGGCCCCCAGGGATGGTCACGCCGCTCTCCTATGCGCTGTTCCTGCACGAACTGTTTCGCCACTCCGATATGGTGGGAGCAAGCTGTCCCACGGGAGGACTAGGCACTGTTTTGACCGATATCACCGGAGATGCGGTAGGATTCGCGGCGAGCGGACTGGTGATGAAGATCATGGCGACCCATTTTGCCGGCGCATTGCCGGTCGCGGTCAACGGCAATTCTCCCCAGCAGCGCAATACTGGGACACCTTTGGTGGATATGGGAACCAAGCCGACGGGTAGCGCAACCTATCCGCTGGATGTGGCCGCCGCACTGACGGCGGCGCGGACGAAGTTTCTGCTTTCGGTTGTCAATCCGACGGAAGAAGGCCAGCATTTCGAAGCGCGCATTACCGGGGTGAAGCTGCGCGCCGCGGGCAAGCTGTCGCAGATCGTGGCGCCCAGCCTGACCGCGGAGAATGAACCCGGCAAAGATCCCGTGATCCGCATCGTCGAAACGCCACAGGCAGCTCTACCGGAGACGATCGAAGTTCCGCCGATCAGCGTGAGCGTCTACGAATTCGAAATTGAAAACGCTTGATCGGCGGGGCGATTCTTACCGAGGTCAAACCATGAGGCGGCTTCTGAGCTTTACCGTTCTTGCGCTGGTCACGATCAGTCTCACAGGCGCCAAGTACGTGGTCGTTTACGAGACGGGAATCGCGGTGCAAAGGCCCGTTTTCGGGGGAGCGTGCAGGTTGTGTCCCTGGGGCGCGATGGGCCAGGTGGTGCAAAATGCGATGAAGTTCTACGGTTACGACGTGAAGATCTGTCACAACTGCAATGCCGCGGCTGCGCCACGAATCGTCTCCGGGGCCGAACTGCCGCCGGCCTACAAAAAGGATCCGGCCGTATCCGTGGCCATGGCCCCACCGAACGATCCGGGGCTGGGGCCGGTAGACTTCGGCGCCACCGCGGAGCAATTCATGTGCGAGGCCTACGACGGCACCGGCCCCTACGCGAATGGCAAGCCCATGAAGAACCTGCGCATGATTGCGAACATCCAATCGCCGTGGTGGCTGATCGTCGCGGCGCGGGCCGAGACCGGTATCACGGATCTTTCGCAGATCAAAGAAAAGAAGTGGCCGGTGAGGATCTATGCGGCGCGCGGCGACCGCATGGTTCAAGAGATCCTCGCTTACTACGGACTTTCGGTGGACTCCATCGCCGCTGCCGGGGGATACGTGGGCAACAGCTTTGCCGACCGGAACAACTTCGACGTCATCATCCAGGGCGGAGCCTTATCTTCAGCGCCAGAGTGGAACGTCCTCTATGAAGTGAGCCAGAAATTCGACCTGAACTATCTTGGTCTTCCCGAACCGGTGTTAGCGAAGCTGGCGCAGCAGCCGTTGGTGTACCGCGGCTATATCCCGTATGGACTGTTGCGCGGCGTAGAGCGCGAAATCCCCACGATCGTGCGCAACGGAACTGTGATTTACACGCGCGCCGACGTGCCCGACCGTTTCGCCTACGACGTTGCCCGCGCGATGGACGAGCATCAAGACGAGCTACAGTGGACCAATCAGAATTTCTCTTACAATGTGCACACGGTTTGGAAATCCCCCTGCGATGTTCCGCTGCATCCAGGCGCCGCGAAGTACTACCAGGAAACGGGATACATGCACGCGAGCGACTCCAGAGGCGCCGCATCCTTTTGAAAACCGCGAGATGGCGCTCTCTTGAGAAAGACTCCACATGAGCGCCTTACCTCTGGATGCAGCAACCGCAGAGCCGCGCACACGAACCTCGATCCGTTTTAAGCAAGCAGAAGCTTGCGCACCTCGCCTTCTGGATCGTCGGCCATGCGGCATTCGTTGTCCCAGACCATAGCCTGATTGCGGTCCGGCGAAGACGGCGCCCACTCCAGGTCAGTCTGGCTGGGATTGCCGGTGCGGGCAAAGTTGGCCCACGCGTTCGCCATCTTTCTGGCCAAAGCCTGCGCTTCAGGAGTGTTGCCCGTGCCCTGCTCGCAGCGCTTGGTGTTGTCGAAGCAGAAAGCCAGCTCGGACGTGTGCCACGCACCCGCGTAACCGTCCAGAATCGGCGACTGCCAGCAGAAATAGTACTGATAGGCCGGCGCTGCCTGAAGATCGGATTTCATCTTCGCCATGCTGACCACGTGATTGCGGCCGCCAAGCCCGGCAACACCGTAGGACAAGGTCCGAATCGCCTTTTCCGGGTGCGCCTTCTTCATGGCTGCAATCAGCTCGGTGGCCTTGGCGTCTCCCATCTGCCGGCTGAGCATCGCGTGCCACTCATCCTCAGTGGGATTCGAAGACATGCGATTGCCCTCTTCGCTCACCGATCCCACCAGCATGGGTACGTTCTTGGAAATCTCGGGAGCCGCGTCGGTGAACGAGCGCATGGTGATGATGCGGCCATCGAGCGTGGGGCCGCCGCCTACCCGCGGAGGACCACCTGCGCCCATCATCATGCCGCCGGCGGGCCGGGGATTGATTTTGGCGGCGGCGGAATTCGCCGCCTCATTCAGCTTCGCCCACTCCATCTTCTGGAGCGACGCCAGGTCGTTGGAAGCCAGCCCGAGTTCCTTCATCACCTGCCGCGCGTATTCCCTGGACTGGCCGGCGCTGGGGATGTTGCCGCCGCCGCCCGATTGCACCGATGCGCGATGGAAGAGTCCCTGGGCCGAGGGCATGCCCATGAGCGTGGTCACCTTGGACCCGCCCCCGGATTGGCCGTAGATCATCACGCGATCGGGGTCGCCACCGAAGTTTGCGATGTTGTCGCGCACCCATTTGAGAGAAGCGACCAGATCGGTCATGCTCGCGTTCACCGAATCCTCGTAGGCAGAGCCGCCAACCTCGCTGAGGTCAAAAAAGCCGAGAATATTGAGCCGGTGATTCACCGTCACGCTGACGATGTCGTGATGGCGCGCCATCTGCGCGCCTTCCTGCGATGGCAATTCATAGGCCGAACCGAATACGTATCCGCCGCCGTGGAAGTACACCATGACGGCGCGGCTGCCGCTCAGGCTGGGCGTCCACACATTCAGCTTCAGCATGTCTTCATTCATGTAGCCGTCGTCCCAGTCCTGGATGAAGGACTGCTCGATGGCTCTGAAATCGTGCAGCCGCTGCGGGCAGTTGGCGCCGTAGATCAGCGCCGGGTACTCATCGGCCCAGGGTTCCGGGGCCTTGGCCGGCAGCCAGCGATTTTCTCCGGCGGTGTTTTGTCCATAGGGAATTCCCTTGAAGGTGAAGACATCACCATCCAGAAAGCCCCGCACCTTTCCATACTGCGTCTTGGCGACAGCCGTTCGTGGCGTCGAACAGTTCCCCGGCTCCTGGTGAGCGGCGGTTTTGGTGCTGTCCATGGCGAGGCCCGGGCGGCCAAGAGCGGCGGCCGCGCCCACAGTGGCGGAAAACTTCAAGGCGTCGCGCCTGGTTAACAGGATGCGATTTGCAAAATCCGGCATAGACTTTTCAACTCCTTCTTTGAGACGCAAGCCCGGGATATTCCGAGGCACCGGCCCGGGATGCGGCGCCGCGGCGGTTTCCGTTCACGGTAGTTAGCAGGCGAGGTTTGGTAAGCGTATTCCCGCGCAGCAAATTAGAACCCCTTGGCAGAATCGATGTCAAGCGAAAATCCAACCGCGTGCGATGGCCGCCGCGACAATCGAACCCAATGAATCGAAAGTTCCGATTGAGCTCATTCGAAAGAGGCCGCTTTTCAGCCATGCTTCCCCTCTGATACTATTCGGCTGACTCAAACCGAGGCTGATTTTAAGTCAGGTGAGAAAGCGCTTTCCGGAACGTTGCACGGCTTGAATGGCCTAACGGCAAGAACAAGAGCAGATTTGCCCCGTGCCCGCAGCCTGAAGCGATGCGCCGGGGATCTTTCAATCGGGAGGGCACCGAAGAAATGACGATTGCGAAGCATGCTGCTCTTTTAGCCTGGGCGATGGCGGCAAGCACACTTTCCGCGCAGGGCGCCCCGGGTTTCCTGCCAGCCACCACGAATGTGCCGGGGGCCACTTGCCCGGCGATCAATGCCGAGCATGAGATTCAGTTCTGCGTCAAAGCTCCCGATGCCCAGAAGGTGCAGGCCGCCGTCGGCGGCCAGAAGGTTGACCTGGTGAAGCAGCCGGACGGCGTGTGGACGGCAACCACCCCTCCGATCGTGCCCGGCTTCCACTACTATTCGCTGATCATCGACGGCGTGCAGGTGAACGACCCGAACAGCCGCACCTTTTTCGGAACGGGCAAGGATTCCAGCGGCATCGAGGTGCCGGAATCGAGCGGCGGCGATTACTACCAGATCCAGAACGTTCCCCACGGCCAGGTGCGCGAAATCTGGTACCACTCGAACGTGACTGCCACCTGGCGGCACGCGCTGGTCTACACTCCGCCAGGCTACGATGCCCATGGCGCGGCGCGATACCCGGTGCTTTATCTGCAGCACGGGGCCGGCGAAGACGAGACCGGCTGGGTGCGCCAGGGCGATGCGAATTTCATTCTCGACAACCTGATTGCAGCGGGCAAAGCGCGGCCCATGCTCGTGGTGATGGCCTACGGCTATGCCGAAAAGGCGGGCACTCCCGAACCCAACCCAGCGGGCGGAGCAACGGGCATGGCGGCCATGCTGCAGACCATGCAACGGCAGACCAATGGCTTCGAAGACGATTTGACGCAGGTTCTTATTCCTTATATCGATGCGAATTTCCGCACGATTGCCGACCGCGATCATCGCGCCATGGCCGGCTTGTCGATGGGCGGCTCGCAAACCTTCCAGATCACGATGAATCATCTCGATCTGTTTTCCTACATCGGCGGATTCAGCGGCGTCACCGGCGAATTCGTTTTCAACAATCCGCGGCCGGATATCAAGGCGATCTATCATGGTGAGTTCGCGGATCCCACCGCGTTCGCCAAGCGCGTGCATCTGCTCTGGATCGGAGTGGGAACCGCCGAGCCCGCGTTCATCCACGACGGCATCATGGCTTTTCACGAGGCGCTCGAGAGCGCCGGCATCAAGCATGTGTTTTACCAGTCGCCAGGCACGGCGCATGAGTGGCTCACGTGGCGAAGGGATCTGAACGACTTCGCTCCCAGACTTTTCCAGTAAGTACGAAACCACAAACCCCGCGCAGGGGCATCCGCCTCGGGCTGCTGGACGCGAGCGGCGGCAGAGCGAATCTCTCAGCGCACTTCAGGTGAGGGGATGAAAAGAGCTCTCATTCTTGTTGCGATTGCGGTTTTCGGAGTGGCGGGCGGCGCGGCGCAGTCCACGGCAAGCTCGACCGAGGCGCAGAGGCCGAACGACTGCGTGCCCGCCGCCACCAACGTGATCGCCGCGGAGTTTCCCTGCATCTTTCCCGATCGCCGCGTCATGCTGCGCGTCCATGCTCCCGATGCGCAGCATGTGCAGGCGCTGATCGGCGGCGGCGGAGCGCAGACGCCGATGATGGACATGGTGAAGCAGGGCGATGGCAATTGGTGGCTGACCACGCCGCCGATTGTGGAAGGGTTTCACTACTACCAGTTCTACGTGGATGGTGTGGAGATGCCGGATCCCGGCAGCCACACCTTCTTTGGCGAGATGCGCGAGATCAGCGGAATCGAAATTCCCTCGCCGCGTCCCGAAGACGAGTTCTACCAGGTGGAGCAAGTGCCGCACGGCGAGGTGCGGAGGGTTCTCTACTATTCGAAGGTTACCGGTCAATGGCGCGATTGCCTGGTGTATACGCCGCCCGGCTACGACGACCATGCCGCAAAGCGCTATCCCGTGCTCTACCTGTTGCCCGGTTACGGAGAAGACGAGTTGGGCTGGTTCAACCAGGGCCGCGCCAACATCATTCTCGATAACCTGATTGCCGGGAAGAAAGCCTTGCCCATGGTCGCCGTCTCCGACGACCAGTTCACCGCGCTCAAGCCCGGCGAGGCGCCGCTGGTGCTGGGCGGGCGCAGGCCGGGGCGGGGCGAGCGGCCTGACTTTGGCGCCTACGGCAAGACCTTTACCGAGGTCATGCTCAACGACCTGATTCCCTTTATCGACGCCCACTTCAGGGTACTCACCAGCCGCGGCGACCGCGCGATCGCAGGGCTCTCGATGGGCGGCATGCAGACCTTCCTTACCGCCTTGCCGCATCTCGACACCTTCGCTTACATCGGCGGTTTCAGCCCGGGCGTTCCAGCCAGCGCGCTGCCGGATATGACCAAGGACCCGGCCGGGTTCAATCGCCAGGTGAAGCTGCTCTGGCTTGGCACCGGGACCGTGGAGAAAGCTCACAACCCGAACATCTTCGAACTGCACGAAGCGCTCGACCAAGCCGGCGTGAAGAACGCCTACTACGAATCGCCTGGAACCGCTCATGAGTGGCTCACATGGCGGAGAGACCTGAACGAATTTGCTCCGCGG
>Ga0335072_10005672_pt1 | contig 18366 bp, 14 predicted proteins | sample Lox_Sample_21_FD_206725 | JGI IMG/M metagenome (GOLD analysis project Ga0335072, IMG submission 206725) | Soil microbial communities from Loxahatchee National Wildlife Refuge, Florida, United States - Lox_Sample_2.1 | ecosystem: Environmental > Terrestrial > Soil > Wetlands | place: USA... | reverse complement strand
GCGGGCTCTCCTCATCGCCGCGCTCGCTGTCCTCGGTTTGTCGGGCTGCGCCGGGCAGGGCGCGTCAACCGCGGCCGGGACCTCCGCTCCCGCGCCGAGCAGCAGCACGATCGGCGCGCCGAGTGCCTCGCCCCCAGCGCACGCGCGGCCGCGGCCAACGCGGCGCACCGGGACGCTGTCGCTGATCACCGAACCGAACCAGGGCGTCGCGCCCGTGCTCGGTGCCATCGAGCACGCGAAGCACACCGTCGCACTGGTGATGTACGAGGCCGAGGACCCGCAGGTGGACGCTGCGCTGGCCGCGGATGAGCACCGCGGCGTCAGCGTCCGGGTGCTGCTCAACCACGGCGACTACGGCCACGGCTTCCCGGAGAACCAGCCCGCGTTCGCGTACCTGCAGGCGCACGGCGTGCCGGTGCGCTGGACCGCATCGTATTTCGCGCTCACCCACCAGAAGACGCTGGTCGTGGACGGCACCGCGTACATCCTCACGTTCAACTTCACTCCCGACTACTACGCCTCAAGCCGCGACTTCGGGGTCGTCGACTCAAACCGGGATGATGTCTCCGCCATCCTTCAGACCTTCGACGCCGACTGGTCCGGCCGGCGCGTTGTCCCGTCGGACGGCACGGACCTCGTGTGGAGCCCCGGCTCCGAGCAGGCGCTGTTGAATCTCATCGCGTCGGCCCACGGGTGGATGGACGTCTACAACGAAGAAATGGACGAGGCCGACGTCGAGCAGGCGCTTGAGGCGGACGCCCGCCGCGGCGTCGACGTCGAGGTGACGATGACCGCCGACCCCTCCTGGGACGCCGCTTTCTCCGAGCTCGCGGCAGCCGGGGTGCACGTGCGCACCTATGCCGCCGACGCGCCGCTGTACATCCACGCCAAGATGATCGCCACCTCCACGAGCGCATTCCTGGGGTCGGAGAACTTCTCGGATGCCTCGCTCCTCGACAACCGCGAGCTCGGTCTCATCCTCGCCACCCCAAGCATCATCACCTCGCTGCGCCACACGTTCGACGCCGACTACGCAGGCGCGCGGCCATTCAAATCGGCCGCGTCGAGCGGCTCGCCAAACCACGCGGCGTCGGCTCCATCGTCGACCGGTGAGTGCTCGGCCAGCGCCTCGTATTCAAGCCGCTATCACGACTACGACGTATACGTCCACTCAAACCAGCCTGACATGACGGTCACCGTGAGCGACGCGGCAGGACGCACGGCGAGCTGGCACACCAACTCCTCGGGCTACGCGGATGTGTACTTCCGCGCGCCCGGCGACGCCGCGGGTGAGAGACTCACCGCGCACGTCGGCGCCGCGTCCTGCCAGGCCACTCTCTAGTACCGGGTTAAGAAAACCGCCGCAGGTACCACCGCCGCCAGCAGCACGGCCAGCACTGCGAACGTCCCCCCCAACCCCAGCCCCGTCGCGCTCAGCGCGCCGATCAGGACGGCGCCGGTCGCTGTCCCGGCGTCGAAGGCTCCGTTCCAGACGGCGCTGGCGACTGGCCGCTGGCTCGAGGTCGTGCGGGCGAAGGAGTACACGAGGGTGAGGCACTGAATCGCGCCGAAGCCCACCCCGAGCAGGGCACAGGCCGCCACCACGACCGCATCGGAGGCCCCGCTGAGGCCGGCAGACAGCGCCAGCAGTCCGACGATGGCTACCCCGCAGGCCCCAGCCAAGAGCCACGTTCGCCCTGGCCGGTCGACCTGCGCCCCGGCCTGCCATCGAGCCAGAGCGCCGGCGACAGCGAACGCCAGCAGGCCGACGCTGGCCACGAGCTCGGAACGCTCGATGGGCAAGATCGTCACCACGGCGCCGGAGGCAATTGTGATTGCGAACAGCACGGCGGCGGGCAGCAGCGAGCGGGCGATCGCCCGCCGGGTGGCGCCTGTCGACTCCGCCTGAGTCCGGTCAGGAGCGACCCGACGCCAGCCGCCGCCCAAGGCCAGCGCCGCGCCGACCGCCGGTAGGCCGGCGATCACCGCAATCGACCAGAAGCCGAAGGCGTGGAGCAGCAGTACGGCGAGGGGAAGCAATGTGACGTTGGGAATCGCCGCTGCCAGCCCGTACAGCCCTGCCGTCTCGCCCTGGCGGCCGGGCGGCGCGGTCTCGCTGGCCATGAACGCCCCCGCGACGGTGAAGATGGCAAACCCCACGCCCCGCAGCGCGCATATCGAATACAGCCCAGCGCCCGAGCTTGCCCAGGTCAGCAGCGGGGCCGGCAGCCCCAGTACGACCAGGCCGACGGCCATCGTCGCGGGCGTGGAGAGACGGCGCAGCAGCGCGGGCACCGCGGGCTGAAACAGCACCGTGGCAGCCAGCATCACGGTCGTAGTCGCGCCGGCCGCGGCGGTCGAGTTGCCGGCCGATGCGACATAGGCCGGGAGCGACGGCAGGGTCACGAAGAAGCTCGCGAATCCCGCCACGGTCATCAACATCATCCGCGCGCATGGCCACTGCAGTGCCAGCGGGCGAGGGTCGTCGGTGGCGACGCTGACCATGGCTACCCGGCCGCCTGGCCGCTGGCGTGATCGCGCGGCGAGCTCAGCTCTCGCCCCGGTACGCCCGCCAGCCTCCGAACTCGGTGATCTCGACGAGACCTTCGCCGCGGTCGAGGACCTCGCGGCGCAGCAGCACGGCGAAACTTACGGAACCATCCTCGAGCTCGATCGTCCCCAGTTCGAGCTCGGGCGGCTCGGCCGGAAGGAGCGAATGGTGCAGCATCTCGATCGGAACGTCGTAGAGCTCACCGACGATCGAGGCTCCCCCCGCGTCGGTCTGAACCAGAGCTGGGAACTCGTCGCGGACCGAGTAGAACCGGTATTTGGGAGCGGTCCGCAGCTCGCCGATCAGCGGGGCGCCCTCGATGTGCTGGTGCACGGGACCGCCCCGCATCCCGCCGCCATTCAGAAACATCGGGGGCATATCAATCCTTTCCGCTTAGCGATATAAATTTTCTGTACGACGGAACCATAAGGCGACGGGTCGCGAGCGTCAACCCGTTGACACCGGACTCGGATCCCCGTATTATTCCGATATACGGTAGTAAAGTTCCGACACACGGAAAAGCGACAAACGAAATCTAACCGCGACGAAGGAGCCTCCCACATGGGCATCTCGCTCGGAGCAAATCAATACGGCAAGGCGGAGAACCGCGTCGTGCGCGTCTATCGCGACACCGATCGGCACGAGCTCGTCGACCTCAACGTCTCGACCTCGCTGCGCGGCGACTTCGCCGAGGCGCACGTGAGCGGCGACCAGGCCGACGTCCTGCCGACCGACACCCAGAAGAACACCGCGTTCGCGTTCGCCAAGCGGCACGGCGTCAGCTCGCCCGAGGACTATGCGATCGCTCTGGGCCGGCGCTTCCTCGAAGCGGCTCCCAAGGCCGACAGCGCCCAGATCCGGGTCGAGCAGTATCCGTGGGATCGCATTCCTACCGGCCCGAACGGGCACGACCACGCGTTCGTCCGCCGCGGCGACGGAACGCGGACGACGGTGGTCACCGTGAGCGACCGCGGCGACGCCGAGCACGTGTCGGTGATCTCGGGTCTGACCGACCTCACCCTTCTGAAGTCGACGGGGTCGGAGTTCAAGGGCTACCTGAAGGACGAGTACACGACGCTGCAGGAGGCGGACGACCGCATCATGGCCACCTCGCTCGTCGCTCGCTGGCGCTACGCGAACACCGACGTCGACTGGAACGCCAGCTACGACTCGATCCGCGCGGCGTTGCTGGCGGAGTTCGCCACGACCTACAGCCGCGCGCTCCAGGAGACGCTGTACCTCATGGGCACGCGCGTGCTCGAGACCCACGACGACGTCGTCGAGATCAGGTTCTCCGCGCCCAACAAGCACCATTTTCTCGTCGACCTCGAACCGTTCGGGTTAAAAAACGACGGCGAGGTGTTCATCGCCGCCGATCGGCCGTACGGACTGATCGAGGCGACCGTGGCGCGCGACGACGCCCCCGACGCGGGCGACGCCTGGCTCGCCGTCCCGGCGTTCGCCTGAGTGAGGAGCGGTCCCATGGAAGATCACGGACTGGACTATCTGGTCAACTGCTCGATGCTGTTCACCGAGCGGCCGCTGCTGGAGCGCCCCGCGGCTGCCCGCGCCGCCGGCTTTGACGCGATCGAATTCTGGTGGCCGTGGCCGGAGCAGCCGGTGCCCGCCGATGCGGACGTCGACGCGTTCGTGCGCGCGATCCGCGACGCCGGGGTGCGGCTGATCGGGCTGAACTTCTTCGCCGGCGATCTCGCCGGACCCGACGCCGGGGTGCTGTCGATCCCGGACCGTTCGGCGCAGTTCCGCGACAACCTCGATGTCGCGGTCGGCATCGGCGAGCAGCTTGACGTGACGGCCTTCAACGCGCTGTATGGCAACCGGATCGATGGGGTCGAGCCGCAGCGGCAGGACGAGCTCGGTCGCGACAACCTCGGACGCGCCGCCGACGCCGCCGCGCGGATCGGCGCCACCGTTCTCGTCGAGCCCGTCAGCGGCCCCAAGCCGTACCCGCTGCGGACGGCCGACGATGCCGTCGCGGTGGTCGATGCGGTCCGGGCGGCCGCACACGAGAACGTGGGGTTCCTGTGTGACCTGTTTCACCTCGCCAACAACGGCGACGATGTGGACGCTGCGATCGCGCGGCACGTCGACCTGACCAGCCACGTGCAGATCGCCGACTATCCAGGTCGGGGCGAGCCCGGCAGCGGCGAGCTGGATCTCGACCGCTACCTCGGCGACCTCGCCGACCGCGGGTACCCGGGCTGGGTGGGCCTCGAGTACAAGCCGACCACCGACACCGAGACGAGCCTCGCTTGGCTGCCGATGGAGCGGCGCGCGGCTCGCGGACCTGACCGAGAGCGAGGACGAGCATGAGCACGATTGGTTTCATCGGCCTTGGGATCATGGGCAGCCCCATGGCCGTCCACCTCCAGGAGGCCGGCCACCAGGTGAGCGGCTACAACAAGCGCCGCGACACCACCGGCCCGCTCGTCGAGGCGGGCGGCCGCAAGGCGTCCTCGATCGCCGACGCGGTGAAGGGTGCGGACGTCGTCGCGATCATGGTCCCCGACTCCCCCGACGTCCAGGAGGTGCTCACCGGCGAGGGCGGCGTGTTCGAGAGCGCCGCTCCCGGCACGCTGGTGATCGACTTCTCGAGCATCCGGCCAGACGTCACCGCCGAGCTGGCGAGGATCGCGAGCGAGCGGGGGTTCCGGCTGCTCGACGCGCCCGTGTCCGGCGGCGAGGCCGGCGCCAAGAACGCCGCGCTGTCGATCATGGTCGGCGGCGCGGCCGAGGACTTCGCGGCCGCCAAGCCCATCTTCGACGCGGTCGGCAAGACGATCGTGCACGTCGGCCCGAACGGAGCGGGCCAGACCGTCAAGGCCGCCAACCAGCTGATCGTCGGCACCAACATCCAGGTGCTCGCCGAGGCGCTCGTGTTCCTCGAGGCATATGGAGTCGACACCGAAGCCGCGATGGACGTCCTCGGAGGCGGGCTCGCCGGCTCCACGGTGCTCCAGCAAAAGCGCGGCAACATGCTGAGTCGCTCGTTCGCGCCCGGCTTCCGGATCGACCTGCACCACAAGGACATGGGAATCGTCACCTCGGCCGCGCGCGAGGCCGGCGTCCCGCTTCCGGTCGGCGCGATCGTCGCGCAGCTGATGGCCTCGGCGCGCGCCTGCGGCGACGGTGACCTCGACCACTCGGCGCTGCTGCGCGGCGTCGAGCGACTCGCCGGACGGCAGACCGCCCAGCCGGCCCAGACCTGACGTACCCGACCCGAAACGGAGCAGTGACGACATGGCACGCATGACCGCGGCTCAGGCCGCAGTGAGCATCTTGAAAGCGGAGGGCGCCACCCATCTGTTCGGATTGCCCGGCGCGGCGATCAACCCGTTCTACAAGGCGATGGAGCTCGACGGCGGGCTGCACCACACGCTCGCCCGCCACGTGGAAGGCGCCTCTCATATGGCCGAGGGTTACACCCGCGCCGCGGCCGGCAACATCGGGGTGTGCATCGGCACGAGCGGGCCGGCGGGTACCGACATGATCACCGGGCTGTACTCGGCCTCCGCGGACTCGATCCCGATCCTGTGCATCACCGGGCAGGCGCCGGTGGCCAAGCTGCACAAGGAGGACTTCCAGGCCGTCGACATCGCGGCCGTGGCCAAGCCGCTGACCAAGATGGCGGTGACGGTCCTCGAGCCGGCGCAGGTACCGGGTGTCTTCCAGCAAGCGTTTCACCTGATGCGGTCCGGACGGCCCGGGCCGGTCCTGATCGACCTCCCGATCGACGTCCAGCAGGCCGAGATCGAGTTCGACCCGACCACCTACGCGCCGCTCGACGCGTTCAAGCCGCGCGCCACGCGCGCCCAGATCGAGCGGGCGCTCGACATGCTCCAGTCGGCGCAGCGACCGCTGATCGTCGCCGGCGGCGGGGTCATCAACGCAGATGCCGCGGAGCTGCTCGTCGAGTTCGCCGAGCTGACCGGGGTGCCGGTGGTGCCGACGCTGATGGCCTGGGGCGTGATTCCCGAGGACCATCGGCTCAACGCTGGAATGGTCGGCCTCCAAACCGCGCGCCGGTACGGCAACGCCTCGATGCTGGCCGCCGACTTCGTGCTCGGAATCGGCAACCGCTGGGCCAACCGGCACACCGGCGGCCTCGCCACCTACACCGCCGGACGCACGTTCGTCCACGTCGACATCGAGCCGACCCAGATCGGCCGGGTGTTCGCCCCCGACTACGGCGTCGTCTCCGACGCGGGCGCGGCGCTCGAGCTGTTCCTCGAGGTCGCCCGCGAACGCGCCCTCCCGGATCGCGAGGAGTGGGCGGACGAGTGCGACGAGCGCAAGCGCACGATGCTGCGCAAGACGAACTTCGACGACGTGCCGCTCAAGCCGCAGCGCGTCTATCAGGAGATGAACCGCGCGTTCGGCGAGGACGTCCGCTACGTGAGCACGATCGGGCTGTCCCAGATCCAGGCCGCTCAGCTGCTGCACGTCCACCGCCCGCGGCACTGGATCAACGCCGGACAGGCCGGCCCGCTCGGCTGGACGATCCCCGCCGCGCTCGGCGTCGCCACCGCGGACCCGGATGCGACGGTCGTCGCCCTCTCGGGCGACTACGACTTCCAGTTCATGATCGAGGAGCTCGCCGTCGGCGCGCAGCACAAGATCCCCTACATCCATGTCGTCGTCAACAACGCGTACCTAGGGTTGATCCGCCAGTCTCAGCGCGGGTTCGAAATGGACTACTGCGTGCAGCTGTCGTTCGAGAACGTCAACTCTCCCGGGTTGGGCGGCTACGGCGTCGACCACGTCAAGGTCGCGGAGGGTCTGGGTTGCAAGGCGCTGCGCGTGTTCGAGCCCGACGAGATCCTGCCCGCGCTCGAGCAGGCCAAGGAGCTGATGGAGGAGTTCCAGGTGCCGGTCATCGTCGAGGCGATCCTCGAACGGGTCACGAACGTGTCGATGGGCACCGAGCTCGACAACGTCACCGAGTTCGAGGAGCTGGCCTTGACGGGAGCCGACGCGCCCACCGCGGCGTATGCGAACCTCGACTGATGGCGCGGGTGCTGCTCGCTCCGGATAAGTTCAAGGGTACGCTGAGCGCGGCCGAGGTCGCCGCGTCGCTGGCCGAGGGGATCCGGAGCCGGCGGCCGACCGCCGACGTGGTGGCGGTGCCGGTCGCCGACGGCGGTGATGGCTCGCTCGCCGCGTTCGAGGCGGCCGGCTTCACCCGCATCGCACTCCGCGCGACCGACGCGGCCGGGCGGACGGCGCCGACGTGGTATGTCCGCCGGGGTGATGAGGCGGTCGTGGAGCTGGCTGAGGTGGCCGGGCTGGCGGGACTGCACGGCGCGCTCGCGCCGCTCACCGCGACGAGCCGGGGCCTCGGCGAGCTGATCGCGCACGCGCTCGACGCCGGCTGCACCCGGGTGCTCGTGGGGATCGGCGGCAGCGCATCGACCGACGGCGGCCTCGGCCTCGTCCAGGCGCTCGGCGCCCGGGTGCGCGATGCGTCGGGGGCGGAGGTCGGACCCGGCGGAGCGGGCGCCGGCGCGGCGGCCACGCTCGACCTCGCCGGACTGCATCCGGGGCTGGCAGCCGCGCGGATCGAGGTCGCCTGCGACGTCGACAACCCACTGACCGGACCCGACGGCGCGGCAGCCGTGTACGGCCCGCAGAAGGGCGCCGACCCCGACCAGGTGCGCCAGCTCGACGCCGCGCTCGGCCACTGGGCCGATGTGGTCGCCGCTGCGACCGGCCACGACCGCCGCGAGGACTCGGGGGCGGGCGCGGCCGGCGGGGTCGGGTTCGCGACCGTCGCGATCCTCAGGGCGACGCTGCGTCCCGGCGCCCAGCTGATGCTCGACCAGCTCGGTTTCCACGACGCGCTCTCCGCCGCGGACCTCGTCGTCACCGGGGAAGGGTCGCTCGACGAACAGACGCTGCGCGGCAAGGCGCCGGCGGCCGTGGCCTCGGCCGCCCGCGCCGCGGGGGTACCGGTCGTCGCGGTGGCAGGTCGCTGCCTGCTCGACACCTCCCGGCTCCAGGCCGCCGGGTTCGACGGCGTCTACACGCTGCTCGACGAGGCCGACACGCCGCAGCAAGCCTTCGACGGGGCCGCCGCGCTGCTGCGACGGATCGGCGAACGAGTGGCGGAACGACTGCCCGATGGCTGATCCGGTCTTCGACCGGGTCTTCGTCGCGGCGCGCGCGATCGTCGACGGCGCCGAGCGGCCGTGCGTCGTCGGGGTGCGCGACGGGCGCATCGCGGCGGTGCTTGACCTCGACCCCGCCCACCCTGCCGAGTCCGTCGCCGCCCGCGAAACCATTCGGCTCGCCGACGGCGAGGTGCTGCTGCCCGGTCTCGTCGACACGCACGTGCACATCAACGAGCCGGGACGCACCGAGTGGGAAGGCTTCGACACCGGCACCCGCGCCGCCGCCGCCGGCGGCGTGACGACCGTGATCGACATGCCACTCAACAGCATCCCACCGACCACGACCGTCGATGCCCTGGTGATCAAACGCGACTGCGCGTCGGCGCAGGCGCACGTCGACGTCGGGTTCTGGGGGGGCGCGGTCCCGGGCAACGTGGCCGAGCTCGAGGGCCTGCACGAGGCGGGCGTGTTCGGCTTCAAGTGCTTCATGGTCGATTCCGGCGTGCCGGAGTTCCCGCCCCTGGATCCCGCCGGCCTGTCGGAGGCGGTGGCCGAGACCGCCCGGATCGGCGCGCTGTTCATCGCGCATGCCGAGGACGCCGAGCTGATCGCCGCGGCGCCGGCGCCGGGTGGACCGTCGTATGCGACGTACCTGGCCTCGCGCCCAGCGGCGGCCGAGGAGCGCGCGATCGAGCGTCTCCTCGCGGCGGCTCGCGCGACCGGCGCGCGGGTCCACGTCGTCCACCTAACGACGGCAAGCGCGCTCGCGCAGCTGCGCGCCGCGCGCGCCGGCGGCGTCGACGTCACGGTCGAGACCTGCCCCCACTACCTCGCGATCGTCGCCGAGGCGATCGCCGACGGCGCGACGCAGTTCAAGTGCGCGCCGCCGATCCGCGATGCCGGCAACTGCGAGCAGCTGTGGAAGGCGCTGGCCGGCGGCGAGATCGACATGATCGTGTCCGATCACTCCCCGTGCACCACGGAGCTCAAGCGGCTGGACACCGGCGACTTCGCGGCGGCGTGGGGCGGGATCGCGTCGCTCGAGCTCGGGCTCCCGGTCGTGTGGACCGCGGCCCGGGGCCGGGGCCACGGCCTCGCGGATGTGGTGCGCTGGATGGCGACCGCTCCGGCCGATCTCGTCGGGCTCGAGTACAAGGGCCGGATCGCGGTCGGCGCCGATGCCGACCTCGTCGTGTTCGATCCGGAGGCGGAGTTCGTCGTCGATCCATCGCACCTGGAGCAGCGCAACCCGGTCTCGCCCTACGCCGGGTGCCGCCTGGCCGGCGCGGTCCGGCAGACCTGGCTCCGAGGCGAGCGCGTCGACCCGTCGGGCACCGCCCGTCACGGCAGACCAATCGAGAGAGGACGGCGACAGTGACGAGCTATTACGTGCCCCGCGGGGGGCTGCCCGGCCAGACCGAGCTGGCGACCGATCGCACGCGGTTCACCGAGGCCTACGCGCTGCTCGGCAAGCGGACGATGCGCGACATCGTGACCAGCTACCTGCCGTTCTGGGAGGACACGCGGCTGTGGGTGATCGCCCGACCCCTGTCGGGGTTCGCGGAGACGTTCTCGCAGTACATCGTCGAGGTCGCCCCCGGCGGCGGCTCGGACCGGCCGGAATCGGACCGGAATGCCGAAGCGGGACTGTTCGTCGTCGACGGGACGGTCGAGCTCACGGTCGAGGGCGCCGCGCACGCCCTGGACGCGGGTGGCTACGCCTATCTCCCCCCGGACAGCACGTGGACGCTGCACAACCGCGGGGACCGGACCGCCACGTTTCACTGGATCCGCAAGGCCTATCAGCCTGTCGCCGGCCTCGACGCTCCCGAGCCGGTGATCGCCCACGATCGCGAGATCGAGCCGGTGGCGATGCCCGACACCGACGGTGCGTGGGCGACGACGAGGTTCGTGGACCCGGCCGACCTGCGGCACGACATGCACATCACGATCGTGACATTGCAGCCCGGCGCGTCGATCCCGTTCGCCGAGACGCACGTGATGGAGCACGGCCTGTACGTGCTCCAGGGCAAGGCGGTGTACCTGCTCAACCAGGACTGGGTGGAGGTGGAGGCCGGCGACTTCATGTGGCTGCGCGCCTTCTGCCCCCAGGCGTGCATCGCAGCGGGGCCAGAGCCCTTCCGGTACCTGCTCTACAAGGACGTCAACCGCCACGCACCGCTCACTCGACAGTTCCTCTGATGGACGAATTCCATTCCGCGAAGCAGAAAAAGTTTTCCGATTTTGTTGCGAGAACCGTTGGTGAGGTGTACAATCCGCCAGGGCTCGCAGAGGGCGTTTGCAGGCAATACGGCGCTCCCCGACGACGTCGGCCGAGCTGTGGAAAGTGCGTCGAGAGGACGGAGTGATGGTCGCTGCCGAGGTCATGATCAACGGGCGGAACACGTCGCTTGGCGATGTCCCGGTCTGGACCACGGCGCTCGACTTCCTGCGCGAGCAGGGCCTCACCGGATGCAAGGAGGGCTGCGCCGAGGGTGAGTGCGGCGCCTGCTCGGTCCTGATCGCTCGTCCCGGCGTGGCCGCACCGACCGAATGGGTGGCGATCAACGCCTGCCTGGTGCCGATCGCCGCGCTCGACGGCCAAGAGGTGATCACCGCCGAGGGACTGGGAAACGACGACGCGCTGCACCCGGTTCAGCACGAGATGGCGGTGCGCGGCGGCTCGCAATGCGGCTACTGCACGCCCGGGTTCATCTGCAGCATGGCGGGTGAGTACTACCGCCCCGACCGCGCGCCGGCCAACGGACACGGCGACGCCGAGCATGGGCCCAACGGCTTTGACCTGCACGCGCTCAGCGGCAACCTGTGCCGGTGCACCGGGTACCGGCCGATCCGAGACGCCGCCTACGCGCTCGGCGAGCCGACCGACTCGGACGCGCTCGCCGCCCGGTCGGCGCAGCCCGCGCCCGCGCCCGTGGCGACCCGGTTGAGCCAGGACGGCCTCGACTTCACCCGGCCCGGGACGCTCGCCGAGGCGGTGCAGATCCTCCACGAGCGGCCGGAGACCACCGTTATCGCCGGGTGCACCGACCATGGCGTCGAGGTCAACCTGCGCGGCAAGCGTGCCGAGGCCGTGCTGGCGGTCGAGCGCCTCGAGGAGCTCCGGAGCCTTTCGATCGACTCCGACTGGATCGAGATCGGCGCCGCCCTCTCGCTCACCGAGATCGAGCGCAGGCTCGACGGTCGCGTGCCGCTGCTGGCCGAGATGTTTCCGCAGTTCGCCTCGCGGCTGATCCGGAATGGCGCCACGCTCGGCGGCAACCTCGGGACGAGCTCGCCGATCGGCGACAGCCCACCCGTGCTACTGGCACTCGGAGCGCGCCTCGTGCTCGCCAGCGTCGAGGGCGAGCGCGAGGTCGAGCTCGCCGACTACTTCACCGGCTACCGGACGAGCGTGCGGCACGACCGCGAGCTGATCCGCGCGATCCGGATCCCGCTGCCGCTCGCCCGCCTGACGGCGTTCCACAAGATCGCCAAGCGGCGGTTCGACGACATCTCGAGCGTCGCCGTGGGGTTTGCGATCGACCACGACGACGCCGGGATCGTCAGGCGCGCCCAGATCGGCCTCGGTGGCGTGGCCGCAACGCCCCTGCGCGCCACCGCCACCGAGGAGGCGCTGATCGGCAAGACCTGGTCGCATGAGACCGTGGCCGCGGCCGCCGAGATCCTCGGCGCCGAGGGCACCCCGATGAACGATCACCGCGCGAGCACCCGATACCGCGCGGCGATGCTCCGGTCGAGCCTGCTGAAGCTGCACGCGGACAACCCGAACGGGGGGAAGCAATGAGTGACCTTGCCACGCGGCCCGAGAGCCCGGCGGTCGGCGTCGCCGTCCCACACGAGAGCGCGGTGCTGCACGTGACCGGCGCGGCGCTCTACACCGACGACCTGATCTACCGCACCAAGGACCTGCTGCACGCCTACCCGGTGCAGACCTCGTACGCGCACGCGCGGATCACGACCCTGAACACCGAGCCGGCCCTCGCCGTGCCTGGCGTGGTGCGGGTGCTGACCGCCGCGGACGTGCCGGGCGTCAACGACGCCGGGGTCAAGCACGACGAGCCGCTGTTCCCGTCGGAGATCATGTTCTACGGCCACGCGGTCTGCTGGGTGCTGGGCGAGACGCTCGAGGCCGCCCGGCTCGGTGCCGAGGCGGTGGAGGTCGAGGCGGAGCCGCTCACGTCCTATATCTCGGTGACCGAGGCGATCGCCGCCCGCAGCTTTCAGGGCGCTCAGCCGCAGGTGGCGCGCGGCGACGTGGACACCGCCATGGCCGAGGCCGAGCGGGTGTTCAGCGGCGAATTCGAGTTCTCCGGCCAGGAGCACTTCTACCTTGAGACGCACGCCGCGCTCGCCCATGTCGACGAGGCGGGACAGGTGTTCGTCCAGTCGAGCACCCAGCATCCCTCCGAGACCCAGGAGATCATCGCGCACGTCCTCGGCCGGCGTAACTCGGAGATCACCGTGCAGTGCCTGCGGATGGGCGGAGCTTTCGGCGGCAAGGAGATGCAGCCGCACGGCTTCGCCGCGATCGCGGCGCTCGGCGCGATCCTGACCGGCCGCCCGGTGCGCCTGCGGCTCAACCGCACCCAGGATCTGACGATGTCGGGAAAGCGCCACGGCTTTCACGCCGACTGGCGCGTCGGCTTCGATGCCGACGGCCGGCTGACCGCGCTCGAGGCGATGCTCACCGCCGACGGCGGCTGGAGCCTTGACCTGTCCGAGCCCGTGCTCGCGCGGGCGCTGTGTCACATCGACAACGCCTACTGGATCCCCCACGCTCGGATAAACGGGCGGATCGCGAAGACGCACAAGACCTCGAACACCGCGTTCCGCGGCTTCGGTGGCCCCCAGGGAATGATCGTGATCGAGGACATCCTCGGCCGCTGCGCGCCGCTGCTCGGCATCGACCCGATCGAGCTGCGCCGCCGCAACTTCTACGGCGCCGGCCAGACCACCCCGTACGGGCAGCCGGTCCGCCATCCGGAACGGCTACAGGCCGTTTGGGAGCAGACGATCTCCGCCGGCGATGTGCTCGAGCGGATGCGGCAGGTGGAGCGGTTCAACGCGACACATGAGCACGTCAAGCGCGGCCTTGCCATGACGCCCGTCAAGTTCGGAATCTCGTTCAACCTGACCGCGTTCAATCAGGCCGGGGCGCTCGTGCTCGTCTACAAGGACGGATCGGTGCTGATCAACCACGGCGGCACCGAGATGGGGCAGGGCCTGCACACGAAGATGCTCCAGGTGGCGGCCACCACGCTCGGCATCCCGTTGGAACGGGTGCGCCTCGCCCCGACCCGGACCGACAAGGTTCCCAACACCTCGGCGACCGCGGCGAGCTCCGGCGCAGACCTCAACGGCGGTGCGGTCAAGAACGCCTGCGAGCAGATCCGCGATCGCTTGCTGACGGTCGCGGGCGGCATGCTCGGCGTCAACGCCCACGATGTCCGGATCGTCGATGGGGTCGCGCGGCCGCTGTCCGCCTCCGAGCAAGCCCACGTCGGATGGGACGAGCTCGTACGCACGGCCTACTTCCAGCGCGTCCAGCTTTCGGCCTCCGGCTTCTATCGCACCGAGGGCCTGCACTGGGACTCGACCGTGATGCAGGGCAGCCCGTTCAAGTACTTCGCATACGGTGCCGCCGCGACCGAGGTCGAGGTCGACGGCTTCACCGGGGCGTATCGCACGCTGCGGGTCGACATCGTCCACGACGTCGGCGACAGCCTCTCCCCGCTGATCGACATGGGCCAGATCGAAGGCGGCTTCGTGCAGGGCGCCGGGTGGCTCACGCTCGAGGACCTGCGTTGGGACACCAGCGACGGTCCGGGCCGCGGCCGCTTCCTGACCCAGTCGGCCAGCACCTACAAGCTGCCGAGCTTCTCCGAGATGCCCGAGACGTTCAACGTCACGCTGCTGCGCGACGCGACCGAGGCGGGCGCCGTGTACGGGTCCAAGGCGGTCGGAGAGCCGCCGCTGATGCTGGCGTTCTCGGTCCGCGAGGCGCTGCGCCAGGCGGCCGCGGCTTTCGCGCCGGCCGGCACGAGCTTGAGCCTGGCCAGCCCGGCCACCCCCGAGGCGGTCTTCTGGGCGGTCGAGCAGGCCCGCGATCAGGCCGCCGGCGACCGGCGCGGCGACGTGGTCGAGGGCTACCCCGGCCGGGTGCCGCCGGCCCACGACCCGGCCGCACCTCCGGTGCACAAGACCTCGGAGAGCCTCCAGCACGCGGTGGTGCATGCCTGATGGGCTCTGGCTGGACGCGGTCGTTCGCCTGCGAGCGGCCCGCGAGCCCGCCGTCCTCGTAACGCTCGCGACGGTCCGCGGCCACGCGCCGCGCCGGGCGGGGGCCAAGATGGTCGTGAGCGCGACCGGCGCCTGGGGATCGATCGGCGGCGGGAACGTCGAGGCAGTCGCGATCGAGCGGGCGCGTGCACAGCTCGCGGACCCGGCGGCGGTGCCCGAGCTGATCACCTGCGAACTGTCGGAGCGCGCGCCGTCCGAGCACGGCGCGCAGTGCTGCGGCGGCAAGGTGACCGTCCTGCTCGAACCGCTCCGCACCGTGCCCGCGGTGGCGATCTTCGGGACCGGACACGTCGGGCTGGAGCTCGCCCGCATCCTCGCGCGGCACGACATCGAGCTGCACCTGATCGACACGAGGCTCGACATGCTCAGCGAGTCCCGGCTCGCCGTGCTCGCCGGCGCGGTGGCCACGGTGCATGTCCACCGGGTCCCGCTGCTGCCGGAGTCCGTGTTCGGTGAGCTGCCATCCGGCACCCACGTGCTGATCATGACCCACGACCATGCCGAGGACGTGGCGCTGTGCGACGCCGCCCTGCGGCGCGATGACCTCGGATCGATCGGGCTGATCGGCTCATCGGGCAAGTGGGCCCGCTTCCGGCGCAGGCTCGCGGACGAGGGCGGTCACGACGCCCAGACGATCGCTCGGATCAGGACGCCGATCGGTCTGCCAGACATCAGCGGCAAGGAGCCAGCGACGATCGCAGTCAGCGTCGCGGCTGATCTGCTCCACACTTTCGAGCGAGAGGCCGCACCCGGACGCCGGGGCGAACCCGAGACCGAGCCCGAGCGCGAGACCGAGCCCGAACCCGAGACCGAGCCCGAACCCGAGACCGACCCCGAGCGCGAGACCGGGCCCGCGGTCGACCTTGAGCCCGAGGGCAACGGCATACGGTCGTGACGATCTATCGCGCCCAGGTCCTCGACGCGCCCGAGGACCCGTTCCGCGACGGTGCCCTGCGGGCCGAGGCCGACGCCGGGCTGCTCGTCACCGCCGACGGCCAGATCGCCGACCGCGGCGCGTTCGCCGAGGTCCGAGCCCGGCACGGCACCGAGCCCGTGTGCGAGCTCACCGACGGCCTCCTGCTGCCTGGCTTCGTCGACACGCACGTGCACTATCCGCAGGCGCGGATCATCGGCGACCTCGGCATGCCGCTGCTCGATTGGCTGGACCGCTCCGCGCTCCCCGAGGAGGCGCGTTTCGCCGACCTCGGCTATGCGCGGGACGTCGCTGCCGAGTTCGTGTCCGGGCTCGCCGATGCCGGCACGACCACCGCGCTCGTGTTCGGCGCGCACTTCGCGCCGGCGGTCGACGCGCTGTTCACCGCCGCCTCCGCGCGCGGCCTGCGAATCACGAGTGGGCTGGTGGTCAGCGACCGGCTGCTGCGCCCGGAGCTGCACACCACGCCGGAGCGCGCCTACGACGAGGGCCTTGCGCTCGCGAACCGCTGGCACGGACAGGGCCGCAACCGTTACGCGGTGATCCCGCGGTTCGCGCTGTCCTGCACCGACGACCTACTCGCCTCGTGCGCGGCGCTCCACACGGCGGTACCCGGCAGCTGGTTCACCTCGCACGTCAATGAGAACACCGCTGAGATCGAGACCGTGCGCGACCTGTTCGAGTGCAGCTACGTCGGCAGCTACGACCGGCACGGCCTGATCGGGTCGCGGACCGTGCTGGCGCACAACGTCCACCCCACCGACGAAGAGCTGGAGCGGCTCGCCACCGGCGGCGCAGCGGTCGCGCACTGCCCGACCAGCAACGCCGCGCTCGGCAGCGGGCTGTTCCCGCTGCACCGACACCTCACCCATCGCGTGCCGGTGGCGCTCGGCAGCGACGTCGGCGCGGGCACCGGCTACTCGCTGTTCAAGGAGGGACTGCAGGCGTACTTCATGCAGCGACTACGTGGCGCCGACGGCGTGCCTCTGACCTCGACCCATCTGCTCTACCTGGCCACGACCGCCGGCGCGGCAGCGCTCGGGCTCGAGGGTTCCGTCGGCGACCTGAGCGCCGGCAAGCGATTCGACGCGCTGTGGCTGCGCCCGCCGCCGGGCAGCCCGCTGGACGTCGGCCTGCGCTCGGCGAGTGGTCCGGAGGAGGCGCTGGCGCGCGCGTTCGCGCAGGGTGTCAGCTCCGATGTGGCCGGCGTCTGGGTCGACGGCGAGCGCATCAAACCGGACATGATGAGTTGAGAATCAACCTTACCGTCATGCGGAACCCTGATATCGTTAGGTGGACAAGTGACCGACAGTCGTGCACGGGGCCCGCGGAGGGCGCAAACAGCCACGGACGGCGCGTCCGACGCCCAATCGAACGGCGGGGTGCAGTCGCTCGCCCGCGCGTTCGCGATCCTCGAGGCCATGGCCGACGCCGGCGGCGAGATCGGGCTGTCGCAGCTGGCGACCGAGGCAAAGCTGCCGCCGGCGACCATCCACCGCCTGGTCCGCACGCTCGTCGACCTCGGCTACGTGCGCCAGGAACCGTCGCGGCAGTACTCGCTCGGCCCTCGGCTGATGCGCCTGGTGGACACGAGCACAAAGCGACTCGAGACGCTGGCGCACCCGTACATGTCAGACGTCGTCGATGCCCTTGGCGAGTCCGTAAATCTGGCGGTGCTCGACGGCGAGGAGATCGTCTACGTGGCCCAACTCCAGCCGTCGCAGAACTTCATGCGGATGTTCACCGAGGTCGGTCGTCGGGTCAAGCCGCACGCGACCGCGGTCGGCAAGGCGATCCTGGCCACCAAGCCAGAGGACGAGGTGCGGGAGCTGCTCAAGCGCACCGGGATGCCGCGACGCACCGAGCAGACGCTCACGACACCCAAGCTGCTGTTCGCCGACCTCGAACGGGTGCGCGAGCGCGGATACGCGCTCGATGACGGCGAGCAGGAGCTGGGCGTGCGTTGCGTCGGCGTCGCGGTCCCGAATGCTCCCCGGCCGCTGGCGCTCTCGATGTCCGGGCCGTTGACCCGGATGTCCGACGACGTGATCGAGAAGGCCGCGCCAATTCTCCACAAGGCTGCGGAGAACATCGGCGCCGCGCTCGCGGGTCCGGCACCCGTCGGCGCCGTCTAGACCGGTCGCACGCCCCCTCACCGCTGGTCCGCCCGGCACCGGCGAGTGGGCTGAGCGCCGCCCGCTCGGCACGCCCGAGTACGACTCGCTTCGACCGCGCGAATGCCGGGGGGCGTGCACCTTCGAATGGCTGAGAGTGAGCGGGGCAACGTCAACGGCGGGCACCTGGAGCATGGGTGTGGTGTCCCCCCGTCCGTGCCGAAGCGCCGCGGACCTGCATAACCTGACATTCGAGCCGCGGGTCGGGGACCGTGGCATGTGACGCATGTGGGGCATGCGAGATCCGCCACG
>Ga0335072_10005671_pt1 | contig 18366 bp, 18 predicted proteins | sample Lox_Sample_21_FD_206725 | JGI IMG/M metagenome (GOLD analysis project Ga0335072, IMG submission 206725) | Soil microbial communities from Loxahatchee National Wildlife Refuge, Florida, United States - Lox_Sample_2.1 | ecosystem: Environmental > Terrestrial > Soil > Wetlands | place: USA... | reverse complement strand
TACCAGAGCCATCTACGCCCCACATAGGTAAGGGGGTGGCGCTGGTTGCCCAGGCACCATCTTTCGTGTACATATATGCCCGAATCTTTCAGATAGCAGAAATGACACTCTAGTTTCTACGCAACAGCGGCTGCCTACCGGAGAACTCACCCTATCCCGTACTCCTTGCAGCACCTGCCCAAGCTGAGCTTCAACGCCAACACCACGACCGGCTACCCCGGCGCACTCATCACGTTCACTTTCACAAACCAGAGCCATGTACCTGCATTCGAGGAGGGCAGGAGTATCTTCATTGCAATGATCGCCGACACACCCGGGGCTCCTAGTCTGGATAGCGTGGATGCTTGGCCGTTGATTCTATTTCAACAGCCTGGGAGCTTGACGACGCTTATTGCGCAGTAGCATTGGAAGGAGTTGTAAATTGGGGTCTGCGGAAGATTTTCGGAGTGGGTCATGCTTGGAGCACATTCTTACAGGTGCATTTAGCGTACCATAAGCCAGAGTCATATATCTGAATCTTGTCTCGCTTGTCTAGCTAGTGAAAGTCATCCATAAAATGCCTGTGAGGGAATTAGTCCCCCTATCTCTCTCCTCTCCATCCCTTTTCTCCCTCTCTATTTCCCATCCATCGCCCCATCCGTAACCCCAATCGTCGCAAAATACGCCATTGCCTTGCGATTCGCGTCCGGATTCATCGGCACGCCCTTCTGGCCCAAGGTGCTCAACAGTTTGAAGTAGTTGATGTAGTAGGCGGGCGTGAAGGTGTTGAAGAACTTGGCCTCCTCGTCAAACGGGTTGGAGAAGGTGTGCGGTGCGCGGGGCGGCACTGTCATGTAGTCGCCCGTCTTGGCGTCGACGATCGCGCCGTCCTTGCCGTGGAAGCGCAGCGTGCCTTGGGTCACGAGGAAGGTCTCATCGTGCATTTCGTGCCACTTTTTGGATTGGAAGAAGAGGGGTTAGAGACGGAGAGGATGAAGGGGGGAGGGGTCGTTGAGCGGGTAATGTGGGAAAGAAGAAGATTTTGGGTAAGAGGAATGGGATAGTGAATGATGAGGACGAGAGTTAGAGAAACTTACATGTGGTGGTGGGCCGGGGGTCCTAGGTGGGACGGTGAACTCAGCGGAGCCGATGCGGTTGTCTGATAGTCATGTCAGGCACATGCCATTCTGACGGTGAGGATAAGGCCGTACCAGTTCTGCTCCCGTCTTCCATGATGCGGATTGTGATTGTGCCGAGATGGAGGACTTCGCCTTCTTTGGCGGGGACGAAGTTCAAAGGGACGCTGGGGGTTTCCATCAATTGTTGCGCCATTGTGTTGGATATTTTTCGACGACTATTGTGCTTAGAAGTTATTGCTAGGAGATGATTTGCAAATCAAAAGCTTACGATGAATAGCGCACAAGGCGTCTGGAAGGTCGTCTTTATATGTTCAGATCTGATCGGAATAATAGTTGTTGTTTGACCTCGTAGCTTGGGGAAGTGGAAGGGTTTTTAAGGCATACCGCTGGTTCGACCACGTTAGCCGATGCTTAAAGCGAATGCCGCTGTACCGTAGGAAATGGAAAATCAAATATCCCGCAGGCGTATGCCTCGCAGGCGTACATCTCGGCGTGTACCTTACAAATCGGCATGTGCTTCACACATGGGCTCAGTCATGGGCGTGTACCTGTTGAGATGCATGCCTATGATGTACGCCTATGGGATGTACGCCTCTGAGATACACGTCTTTGAGATGTATGCCTGTGAGATGCACGTCTATGAGATACACGCCTATGAGATGTACGCTATGAGACGTACGCCTATGAGATGCACGCCTGTGAGATGCTATAGAATGTGACATAGATATGTAGGTTTCTAATACGAACGCCCGGCAGCAAAAGTAATCTGTCGAATCTCAAATTCCAGTCTCACTGTTCAAACCCATCCCCCAATCGACTTGTAAAGTAGGTTGCGATCAACGCAGCAACACCACCAATTCTCAGAACCCAACCCAGGCTGGTGTCTCCTGGTACACCTCGCGGCTTCTGCAACGCTTTGAAGACCACACTGCTGATCAAAGTAGCCAGTATCTGTGGCGTACTCACAGCCACGTTGTGCAATCCTAAGACGATGCCTGCTTGATCCGCAGGCGCTTCGCCGTCTGTGCCTTGCTTGATCCCGTCGACCTCATTTCCTTCGGAAGTAGTCTGAAGCTGACCAAGTCGCCGTTGTCGTCGACGACTAAGCTCTTCTCGGTGGGCTATCTCGGCAGATATCAGGGCAAAGGGCGCCCAGACAGTCAAAGCCCACGGAATCCCAACAATACCTGCCATTACCGTAGCTGCGACGGGTGTGTGAATGAAGAACGTACTGAACATGCAGAGTGCAAACAGGATTTGGGTTAGAAGCCACAGGCGGCGAAGGGTTAACCCTGGAATCTGGATTTTCACCAACATTCGAGACAGTAGAGATTGTGGTTCACCAACAGATTCTCTGCCATCCACCGGCAGATAAACTGATAGGGTTGCGCCCGACGCTGAAAATGGTAGTTGGTCGAAAGATGGACTGCGGTGGCGTATCCCAACTGGGGACGACGAAGTGATGGTGGAGTTGCTATCATCTGTGATAATAGGTTTATATGATGGAACGACCAGGAATGGCAATAGGACGCTCCCAACCAATGAGACGATAGCATATATGAGAAGAGCAAATGTGCCAACTCGAGTTGCTTGCTCCCATAAGCGGTCGATCTCGCTGTCCGAAAGGTCTGGCTTCAAATATGGATTGACATAAAGTTGGCCGATGTAGGTGGTGATGTAGAAAAGGAACGGGAACCAGCCAATCCAGCTGAAGAACTGCACTTCGCAGATCATTCGAATCTGAGGAGGCAATCGCCGAATAGCAGAGAAGACTTGCCTGAAGAACTCGAAAAGTCCTGGATTGTCAGAAGCTGGTGGACCGTCAAGCCTGGGATCCCGTTCTTTGATGTACAGGCAACTGATGAGCAACGTCGAGCCCAAGGCAATGGATGCGATAACACAAAGCACCTGGAATTGTGTGGTTCCAAAAAATGGGAAGGTCTTTGGCAAGTCGATATATCCAAAGATATATCCAAGGATGTTCCCAACGCCTGTGACACGAGATGCCCAAGCATTGGCAGATTCTTGCTGATGAGCTGGCGCATTGTCAACGATGAACGCCCGGATGCCAGCTTGTACTGAGAGCTTGTCAGTGACGCCGTCCAGTGCGATATTATTGCAACTTACCCGTATTGATAGAAAAGTCAAGCACATACATGAAAAGAATTGCGATCACTATTGCAGTTACCTTGACGCCGTCGGAGTCCGGGGCAACGCCGAACAAGCCCAGAAATCCCCTAACCATCTCGCGGGTCCATGCAAGTGCAAGTAAAGCAATAACAGTCGCGAGCCCACCGCCAATCATGAACGGCTTTCTTTTGCCCCATGGCACGCGACAGTTGTCACTTCTGATGCCGACGTAGGGCTGAACCAATGCTCCTGACAAAGGTCCTGCGATCCAGACGAACGCCAGAAGCGATTTGCTCATCCCCAGGGAAAGCAAATATGGCGATCCATTTGAGAGCTCCACCGACCATACAATCTGCAAGCCGCCAATACTTAAAACCAGTAAAAAGAGGTACCAGGAGCTTTTGGACTCAGTACGGGTGACATCATAGCTGAGGCTTTCAGACAGCCGACTGTCTTCCAAATTGCTATCATCTGTTCTTTGCGCATTGATTTGTGGAGATATAAGGGGCGATTCCTCGTTCAGACTGGATACTGAATTTTGTCGACTATGTCGTGACATGCCAAGCAGGAATCTATTGGGAATACTAGGTAGGCGAAATCAAGAGGCACAAAAGAGCGCAAACTTGCTGAAGGTAGGGCGTAGAGCTCTAATATGCTCGTCCAAAGTTGATCAGGGTTGATGTTCTTGGTATCCAAAATTTGAAAGTCATGGGTCGTAGAGAATGTTGGGTCAGCTGGATTGTCCTATTCCGTCATCGCCCTCAAGAGCCTGATCGCCTGAGCACAGACGACTCGTAAAATTGGTCACCTAGCGTACGAATGCGACAGGTCGGACCTAGATCAAAGCATGAGGTGAGAGTGGTGAGAGATGAGTGAAGTGAGAACAAGGGAGCCGGCTTCGTTAGGAAGCGGCGGCAAACAAGTGCTTGACCGCACAGTGCTTTTGGAGTGAATATGTTGACAAGGAATATGGAATTGTCCGAAGGAGCAAGTCAAGGAAGCTTCTGAGGAATTTTAATGTTCTCTGACGGATTGTTCTCCCAAAAGTAGGAAGTTGACCTTTGAATGGACTGGGCTCACGTCAACTCCGCCAAGACGTTCGGATCTCTGACATGCGCCGCTATCGTCGGCTCGGACGTTCACATTGAACATTCCACTCGTTCAGCTTCTGCCCAGAACACTACAGCTTTCGACCTTGGCATTTGAACTTCAGCGAGTGAGCATACAGCTATAAATCGAAGAATTACAAAGCTCTCGCCCCAACTCCCTCCACATTCTCCACATCCTTCGCTCCTCATACCGTTCAGTTGACGCCCTCCACTAAGATGAAGCCCTTAGTATCAGCCTTCAATGCTTGGACCTGGTCAGTCTCCCGCAATTATACTCCATCCTAACTGGACTGGTCTAACAGATTACAGCGTTGTTGTATCATGTTTCGCTATCATCATTCTTTCCATCCTCGGCAGCCTCTTCCAGGTATGTTGCGGCGCATGATGCCCTGCAAACTGACTGGCATGATAAGATCTCGATATGTTGACAAATTGAACAGAGAAAGCATCACTCAGTGATGGGAAAGACTGGTGATCCTGCAGACGGAGCCGCAGTCGCATCCACAATCTTTGCCGCCGTAGTTGTGTACGGGGTTCGTCAAGTCCACCGGTCCTTCCTGTTTCACCCAGTGCAGCTGACACGATTCACTCTACAGGTTTTCCTTATCTTCTGCGGACTGCAAGCCTATTTACATGTTCGGAATAGCCGCCGAGGCCAGATATCGTTGCGGTAAGAGGAGAGGGAAATATGGAAGAGAGAAGTGTCGAGAGTGATAACTAGACATTGCGGCAAAAACTGGCCCATTGTGCCAGTTGCGCATTGTTTATGGGACGGGGTGTTCGATATTTCTGCATGACAGTCAAGTCGCCTGTTTGTACGAATCTGTATGAAATTTAGGAGGTTTCCTCCGATGCATGGTTCGAACTATGTTTGCATCTTCTCATCTGAAAGACGTGCAATATCGGCATCAGCTCCTAGAACCTAGTTGCAAAGTTGGGACTATGCTGTACACTTAGAAATGGACGCCTCAAACGTCAAGTACTATATGAGATCCCTCTTGACGAACTCTTCACGCAACGCTTTGCCCAACATGGCCGGATTCCTCTCCACAATCACCCCAGCAGCTTCCAGCGCGGCGATCTTTGAATCAGCACCGCCCTTGCCTCCACTGACGATCGCTCCGGCATGACCCATCCTCCGTCCTGGTGGGGCACTGATACCAGCAATGAAGCTCACTGCCGGTTTGTTCTTCTTATTTTCACCCTTCAGAAACTCTGCAGCATCCTCTTCTGCACTACCACCAATTTCGCCAATCATGATAATCCCCTCTGTTTCGTCGTCTTCCATGAAGACTTTCAAGCAATCGATGAAATTCGTGCCGCTAAATGGATCACCGCCAATTCCGACGACAAGTGACTGACCAAGGCCGGCCTGTGTAGTTTGATTGACAGCTTCGTAGGTCAGGGTACCGGATCGGGAGACAATACCAACTCGCCCTCGCTTGTGAATGAAACCTGGCATGATGCCGATCTTGCACTGGCCCGGAGCGATCATACCAGGGCAATTGGGTCCTACGAGTCGAGTTTTGCTTTGTGTCTTGAGGATGCTGGTGACGCGGACCATGTCATGTTGGGGAATGCCTTCTGTGATGCAGACGACGAGAGGCATCTCGGCCGCGATCGCTTCTTCAATACCTGCCGCGGCCAACGGCGGACTGTGGCTCGTTAGATGGCTGAAATGTTTGGTTTACAACAAGTTACTTACGGTACGAAGATGGCCGAGGCATCTGCTCCCGTCTCTTTCATAGCGTCTGCAACACTCTTGAAGACAGGCCTTTCCAGATGTGTCTCTCCTGCCTTCTTGGGATTCGTGCCTCCAACGACCTTGGTGCCTTTGGTTGTATCAGCAGTTAGTTCTTCAGCAGTGGGGCGACGGACTGACCATATTCGATTGCTTGACTAGCATGGAACCTGCAGTACAGGGTCAGATAAATTCAAAGTAGAGCATCGGGACAGTAACTCACGTTCCTTGCTTCCCCGTGAAGCCTTGATAGATCACTTTGGTATTGCTAGTTATCCTGAGGTTCTTTACCGTTTCCGAGTATGCTGAAGAGACAGAAGCATAACCTCGCCGCCGGGCTGCGCTTCGCAAGGCAGATGAGCCGCATGTCCGGAGGGCCTGCATGGCTGCAGGCTGAGGAAGTTAAGGAGAGGTAGAAGACGTGGTCGCAGCAACTCAATTGCTTGCAGTCGCTGATCTGCTCGAGAAGAGCTGGGAGCTCGAGATCGGCTACACTTGTCCTGACTGGCAGGTGGACAATGCCAAGCCGCAAGCTCCCACATGCCGCCTCGAAATTCTTGGAGATTTTTCATGATTGGGAAGTCAAACATCGAAAAGCGGTTCACGATCAACGTTCGACATCATTGACTAGAAGCTGCAGCCATCCCTCAATGGGTCTTGAATCAAGAGGAATCAAGAGGAAGAGGTATGAGCCTGGCTTATGCTGCTAAAAACGACCTCCCCTTAACCTTTCAACGTCTACAATGGTGTCAGAAACAATAGCTCTGCCTGCCCGAACAAGGGTCAAGGTAGGTAAGAACGAGAAACTCGCGCCAGAAAATGAGCGTTATATGAGAGCTTGTGCAGACATTGCGAATGCCCTGATCCAAGAGTATGAGGCTCAGAACGATGACTCGAAGCCAAAGAAGGATGTTAACCTCAACAGCCTGCGTGGTCAGATGGCCAAGAAGCATCGACTTAGCAACCAGCCGCCTCTTACAGCAATTATTGCAGCTGTACCGGAGAACTACAAGAAATACATCTTGCCAAAGCTTATTGCGAAACCTATTCGAACATCCTCTGGTATCGCAGTCGTAGCTGTGATGTGCAAGCCCCATCGATGTCCCCATATCGCCTACACTGGCAACATTTGCGTGTATTGTCCAGGTGGACCAGACTCGGATTTCGAATACTCCACTCAGTCGTACACTGGCTACGAACCGACATCTATGCGTGCCATCCGCGCTCGTTACGACCCTTTCGAGCAAGCAAGAGGTCGTGTTGACCAAATAAAATCCCTAGGTCACAGTGTTGATAAGGTTGAATACATCATAATGGGTGGCACCTTCATGTCCCTTCCGCAAGATTACAGGGACAACTTCATTGCACAATTACACAACGCATTGTCAGGGTACCAAACCGAAAATGTGGATGAGGCGGTCGCTGCTGGTGAGATGTCTACCATTAAGTGTGTGGGTATCACCATTGAGACGCGGCCGGATTACTGTCTTGACACTCATCTTTCCGCCATGCTACGGTATGGCTGTACTCGACTCGAAATTGGTGTTCAGTCGCTATACGAGGATGTGGCTCGAGACACAAATCGTGGACATACTGTTGCGGCCGTCGCAGAGACATTCAAACTAGCAAAAGATGCTGGATTCAAAGTTGTTTCACACATGATGCCTGATTTGCCTAATGTCGGCATGGAAAGGGACCTGGATCAGTTTCAGGAATATTTCGAGAACCCAGCTTTTCGCACGGACGGGCTCAAGATTTACCCTACACTAGTCATCCGAGGTACTGGATTGTACGAGCTTTGGAGAACAGGTCGATACAAGAACTACACTCCAAACGCTTTGATCGATCTGGTCGCTCGTATTCTCGCTTTAGTACCGCCTTGGACTCGGATCTATCGGGTCCAGCGTGATATCCCTATGCCGTTGGTAACATCAGGTGTCGAAAATGGAAATCTGCGCGAACTTGCACTTGCACGCATGAAAGATTTCGGAACAACTTGTCGCGATGTGCGGACAAGGGAAGTGGGAATCAACGAGGTGAAGAACAAGATCCGCCCTTCGCAAGTTGAGCTCATTCGCCGAGACTATACTGCCAATGGTGGTTGGGAGACATTCCTCGCCTATGAGGATCCGAAACAGGATATCTTGATTGCTTTGCTGCGATTACGTAAATGCAGCGCCACACACACCTTTCGTCCCGAATTGAAGGGTCAACAGACGAGTCTTGTTAGGGAGCTTCATGTGTATGGTTCTGCGGTACCCGTTCATGGTCGGGACAAACGCAAGTTCCAGCATAAAGGCTACGGCACACTCTTGATGAAGGAAGCAGAAAGGATTGCCAAAACTGAACATGGGAGCCAAAAGATGAGCGTCATCAGTGGGGTCGGTGTCAGAAGCTATTATGAGAGACTTGGTTATTCATTGGATGGGCCATATATGAGCAAGATCCTGAGCAAAGACGATGACAGTGATGATGATTGAGCTGGGATCACAAGCTACAGCTGAGGACATTGCAGAAGTTTGGTGTGAGGACAATGGCTTGACAAGCCTGCAATACATTGATGAGAATTGCGCCAAAGTCCCGCGGCGCGCAAAGTGAATGTATAACATGAATGCCACCAAGCTTGACACTGGGATACGGCTTCATTATTTACCTATCCCAGAGGAGTCGATGTCGATTCCAGCTCACATCGAGGGAGTCGAAGCCGAGTGTGCGTCATTGCAAATTACATCAAGGCACTGGATGGATGGCCTAGCATACAAGCATTGAGAACCTAGGTTTAATGATCGTCCGGGGAGTTGAAGGTTACTTTTTCAGCCTGACAACGAGGTGAATGGTCGGAAGGTCGATTCTGGCGATGTTGTGGACACAATTCTCCAGCATTGCGCCTCAACTTCTGTGGCCCCAGCGGCCGATGGTTCAGGGCTCATGAGAAAAGACAATCAGGATCCCTGATAGCAGGTGCTTTCATCATGTGGTGTCCTACACGGCATCGGATGCCAGTGGTCTCAACAGGCCGTACAACCCAGGCCCAGGGGTATAGGCTTGGCCTGGTCGAGCCTGTACTGGTAGACTTCCAGGCTGCATTGCATGCTGGCGGCATACAACCAGACTTTGGCAAACTCTACCCAGACTGTGCCTTTTTCCCGGAACAGAGAATCAGACGATATACGTTACTAACCATCGATTCCTGACTTTAAAGGTGATCATCAGTCTATTGGGCATTTTTACCAGTTATACCCATATTCTGAAGTTGGTGGGAAGAGGGGGGAGAGCATCTCTGAGTCATGTAGAAATCGCGAAAGCATTCGATGCTTCTCTACTCGCTTCCACTGACAGCAATGGCACGGCAGCGCAATTGTTAGATCAGGCTGGAAGTAAAGGCGTGAGATATGGTGAAACCCAACAACGATCCAATAGCGAAGACATAGATGTGGCTGTTAGCTTTCGACTGCGGAAGCATACAATGAATCGTGCCACTTTTATTGTCTCTCAAGTCAACCCAAGGGCTACCTGGCTGCGTTTCTATCCTTGCCTGACACTTAGCTTTGGAATCTGCAGATTTTTTTTTCAGCGTTAGACCAGCCCATTGTGATGGACTATCTTCCGTGAACTCAGGTTTTTCCATAGGTCTTCCGCGGTGACTGCCGCGGAGACCAAATTAAGCCAAAGACGCCTTATCAGCGCGCTAAGATAAACATCCAAGCTCGGCGCAGATTCGCCATTCCGAATATTTCTCACGCGGCGAAAATCAATTTCTCCGCTTGGGCGCGAGCATGGTTGATGTGGAGTACAGGCGTTTGTATATCTTCTTCATCTCTTCTTTGGAATACTGTGTTTTCCTACTGTTGATTTCTACTGTCTAGGTTCCGTTTCCATCTCACATTCTATAGGTGATGTTTCCCTCTCTGATTTAGGAGCCGAATTGCTGCGCCTACTAAGCACAATGGCCTCGCCGCCTCTTCTTACTGCCCAAGACTGCTCTGGTTTGACACATCTTGTTATTGGATCAGGTCCTCTTGCAGCGGCTCGTTGTGCAAAGTCTCTGGAAGTCGGTGCAAACCCTACGATCCTTGCCAACCCACAAGCCGAAATCCATTACACTTTGGCGAAGCTGGTGGAAGAGGGACGGGTCAAGTGGATACAACGAGACTTCAAAGACAGTGACCTAGAAACTTTAGGTCGAGATGAGGTAGACAATGTGGTGGATGCCGTCTTCGTGACAACCGGTCTCAAAACCCTTCTAAGCACACATATTTCCAGTCGCTGTCGAAGGCTGCGTATACCTGTCAACGTCGTCGATGCTCCAAACCTTTGCACATTCACTCTACTCACCACTCATTCCGATGGCCCACTTCAGATTGGCATTACCACCTCGGGCCGTGGTTGCAAGCTTGCCTCACGAATCCGACGCGAAATCGTCTCCTCCCTCCCCTCAAACTTCGGCGAAGCGGTTGATCGATTGGGCACAATTCGTAGGCGAATTTTGGAAGAAGATCATGCGGCTGAGCTTGCCTCTGATCCCACGCCTGAGATCGAAGATGAAGACATTATACCCAACCAGAAGCATACATTCAACAAATTAGTACAACCTGCGGACCTGGATCCCCAAATAGCTAAGAACAGGCGCATGCGCTGGCTCTCTCAGATATGCGAATACTGGCCACTGCGCCGTCTAGCTGGTATAACGGATTCTGACATCTCTGTCATCCTTTCAGCCTATACCGCCGCAAAGTCAGACAAAGCTCCTCTCGTGCCCTCGACCCTAGATACTCGTTTTGTGCCTCGGGGCCGAATCACTCTCGCGGGCTCGGGCCCAGGCCATCCTGATCTCCTCACTCGAGCAACGCTCAATGCGATTCGATCTGCGGACTTCATCCTTGCCGATAAGCTCGTGCCAGCTGGCGTCATGGATCTCATTCCACGCCGCACACCCGTCCAAATTGCTCGCAAGTTTCCGGGTAATGCTGATGCGGCGCAGGAAGAGTTACTTAGCCTCGGGCTTGAAGCGTTGAAACAAGGCAAGCATGTCCTGCGACTGAAGCAGGGTGATCCATATCTGTACGGCCGTGGTGCAGAAGAGTTGGCCTTCTTTCGCGAACATGGCTTCGAGGCCAAGGTCTTGCCAGGCGTTACAAGTGCACTGAGCGCACCATTGTTCTCACAAATACCTGTGACGCACCGAGCAGTTGCGGATCAAGTGCTCATTTGTACTGGGACAGGAAGGAAAGGGAAATCGCCGGATCCGCCGGAGTATGTAAAGAGTCAAACTGTGGTATTTTTGATGGCATTACATAGACTAGAGAGTCTAGTGACTAGCCTGATGACTGATGAAGAGGAAGTGAATGGTAGAACAGAGAATGACGAGCATAAACCACGAAGGACGCTATGGCCGAGAGAAACGCCTTGTGCAGTTGTTGAGCGGGCGTCTTGTCCTGACCAGAGAGTCATTCGTTCAACACTGGAGCACGTCTGTGAGGCGGTCGAGGAGGAAGGTTCAAGGCCGCCAGGGCTATTGGTACTGGGCTGGAGCTGCAATGTCTTGCATAAAGCTGGCGGACAAAGATGGGTCGTCGAAGACGGATTCAGAGGTCTGGACGACCTGGGTATGGAAAAGGGATTTGACATACTGAAGGAGCTCGAGCAGTCCGACCTACGACTTTCCACCTAGATGCCGTCAACTTACCTATCGATTTGATTGGGCTACTCATAACAAAAGAAATCCCGGAGCCGCCACTAAATCAGGCTATGAATGTACCCTGGACGAGGCGGCCAAGTTCGTTGTCAGTCTAGCAAAGTCTTTGTACAGATGGATCTGGTGATACCTAATATGGCTCAAGAAGCGCAAGCCTCCAATCATTTGAAAATCAGCAGGTATATATCTCTCGCAGACATATATCTTTTATGGGTGTGTTTCCTACAGGCATGCATCTCATAAGGCGTATATGTCAGAGTCCTGTATGCCAGAGCCGTACATCTCATAGACGTGCCTATCTAGGGGCGCATCTCATAAGGCGTGCGTCCCATGGGTGTGCTTCTCATGGGCGTGCTTCTCATAGGCGTGTGTCTTAGAGGCTTTCAGATTTTTCTCATCCCACCTTTATCCCGCACGTCCAATTCTACCGAACGGCTGGCTAGTGAGCGGCTGAAGTTCCGGTATTTTGGTGGGACATGGTCCGAAACAGAGACTTTCTGCTGTCCACGGAACTGTCCTCGTTGCGCACCATTTGGCGAGAGACACAACTTGGCAGGACACTAATGCACACGTGTCTCAGGCTGATCTGTGGAGAGCGGAGTAGTGACTGTGGTCTGCCGGGTCAAAGTTTCTTGCCAAGTGGTGTGGATGTTAGGTTTCCGGAGGTGACCCTAACTTAGATCTTCAATGACTTAGCCAGCATCCTACATCATGGCCGTCTCCTCTTCCAACCCAACCTGCCTTTAATGGTCTGGCCAACCAATTAACGGTTAATCTATGCGCGAGATGCGAGAAGAAGGGTTCAGGTCCAATCATTGGGGGATGGCAGCCCCGGATCTTTCAATTCTCACCGAAGTCATGCAGCTCTCGAGGGGCAAGTTCGAGCGGCGCGGGAGAGAATTTTAAGCATTGTGGCTCCCTCCAACTCATTACCTGCCGTCCTTCCCTACTCCCTAAGTCGCAGCCTCGTTTAGCAAGATCTTTCTCGTAGGGTTTGGTCTCAACGAACTGCTTTAGCACTGGCATACTGGCTAAGACTCTTCGAGCCCCATGAAAGCTCGATGGTTTCTTTCGCCCAGAAGGCTTCAAGTTGATTTGAGAACCTCTTGTTCCCCCGCAAGACCAAATTGAAAGGGCGACAGCCGAAGATGGCTTCTTCAAGAGATCACATTGGGAACTTCCCAAACCAAGTCACCACTGTACGGGCCTTGTACGACTTCTTATCGACGAGACCTGGAGAGCTACAGTTTCACAAAGGTGACATTATTTCTGTCGTCAACAATACGCACAAGGAGTGGTGGGAAGGCTCGCTACGAGGGCGTATTGGGCTCTTCCCATCCACATATGTGGAAAGCTTCTCAATTTCTTCACACCACCCCCAAGGAAACCCACTTTTTTCAGCCGTGATACATGCGCCCCGGTCACCAGTCTCAACGCAGGCTCCGGAAGGACTATCAGATCGCTGGAGCAATCAGGACCAAGGTCAGCCCACATCATATCCATGAACCAAGTCATGGAAGCTGATCTTCAGCGAAGTTGCTCCTTACTCGCTTAGTGAGATCTCACGCGAGCCTTCTCCCCTAAGCCGTGCAGGGCCAACCGTGCCACGAAAGGCCTACATAGATTCTGAAATTTGCAAAGACCCCACACAGCTGGACGCTGAACAGCCTTTTTGCAATTTGACGACAAGCTTAGAATACCGCAGCGGTCGATCAGATGGCGATGAACTAGGCGCACCCAATACCGCTGTCAGACCTGACGAAGATAGAGCCTGGGATGATGCTCAAGAGCTTAGTCCTGCCGACTTGGATCAGCTTGATCTTGACAACCTGCACCCAGAAGTCCGCCGGAAGCTCTCACTAGCTGCGAGAGCGTACACGCCCCGTTCGCCTTCAAAGGAAGCTCTCGACAAATCTAATAAGATACAACGCAAACCGGTTCCCAATTCCAGCCAAACACCAGCGAGCCTTCAAGGACCCCCCAGAGCACGTAGTGTAAAAAGCCCCAAGGCAAAATTGGTTAACGGCGAAGATGAGGAGTTGTGCTGCTGAGAAGCCAGGAAGTCGAAAAAGCCGATATACTTTTGCTCGCCGTGCTACAGCACGTTTTGTGAGGTCTGTTGGAACCATCAACGCGCTCATCGACCATGTGATCAGCAGCCTACTGGCCCACCGCACCAGAAAACTGACCCTGCAATTGCAACGACAATCGAGCGGACCTTGCAAGCTGATCTGGATGATGCAGACCAAGCCATGTTACACCTCAAGGACGAAGACACTTCATGGTTCGGAGCCGGCAAGAATGAACAGGATAAGATTGTTCTTCAAGATTATGGAAGATATACAAATTTGATGGCGGAACGTTCTGCTCAACAAAGAAAGGTAGGACGATATCCCACACTCACCTCATTCGTGGGCCAGACCGGAGCAGGCAAAAGCACACTAATCAGGTTTCTCATCGAACTACAAGCTCCCGATATTCGAGACCCGCAGGTTCCTGTTGTTGGCTCTGTCCGCAATCCTGATATACCCACGTCGGCCGATGTACATCTATATTGTGATCCTCGAACTTCTGGAACAGAGTTTCCTGTACTATACGCTGACTGCGAGGGGCTTGATGTCGGCACCCGTGAGCCTATGGGTGCCAAGTCTCGCTGGAGATACAAGCGTGAAGGCTCGGAGAATGAACACAAAATGAACACGCCGTCCTTCGCCAGACACATTCAGCGAACGCCCAATACTTCTGAAAGAGAGGTCTTATGGGCCAACACCGACGAAAAGCGGAGTCGAGAGTATCATGTTCGACATTTGTACCCCCGCATACTCTATACATTTTCCGACGTCATTGTTTTCGTGACGAAGAACCCGCGCGTTATTGAAAATGTCATCGACCAATTAATTCAATGGGCCGCAGCCGCGAACGAAACCCCTTCCAACCAATCTGTGCCTCCCCACGCAATTATCGTGCTTAATGTATCCGACCATGGAACGGATCCTAAACTGTGGGACGTCGACAATTCGACTGCGGCACTCCTAGACTCTGTCAGTCGCGCGGTTCAGCAAAATCATCATTTCCGCAAACATGCAGACTTCTGGCGAGAGAAGAAGCGCAACATTGGCTCTATCCAGGATCTACTCTCCGCCTACTATTCGAGCAGTCGCGTGGTTCGAGTTCCTGCCAAAGGCTGGCCGTTGCTAATCAATGATCAACTAGGAAAGCTTTACAAAGAGATCACTGAGGCAGCTAAGCACGTTCGGGTATCCAAGCACAGGTCACGTATGTTGTTGAACTCAGATGAGCTCCATCCATTTGCAATACGCTTTCGATCACTTTTGTCGAGATCTGGACGTCCCTTTCGATTTTGTCCAGGCTTCCTTCGTTCCTAATCCAATACCCTCGGATTTCGGTGGTAACATCCTCAAACTTGCCATCAACATCATGGACGTATGGAAAGACAGGCTCGACGGGTCGAGAATCTTCAAGGAACTGAGCTTCATTGTGGCGTCCTGTATCATGCTGGAATCTGCTCGCCGCGGCACACTTGGTACTGCTGAACAAGTCTTTCCAAAATACGTTGAGCCCTGCGATGACGCCCTGGATGATTTCTGTCAGCGGTATTGGCCGTGTGAGTATGTGGGCTTGAGAGGAAGGTGTGTGAATGTGAAAGCTGGACATACGAAGGGACATCAACTCAAGAACGGCAAAGTCATATCCGTGGGTGATTATGTCTCCTCATTTTCCCCAGAAACCTATCGAGACGTCTTTCGCCTCAGTGTTTACTCTGCACTCAAGGAGCTGCTGCAGAATCTTCTGAATATAACCCAGAATTCCAAGGCAGTTGAGGCACAAGAAGTGGCCAACATTCATCGCGATGTTGTCCTTCGAAATTTCTTTCACCACTTTGGTGGTCCCAAGAATTTCATTAGCTATACCGTTTGTCTCTCGTGCCTCATATCCCCTCCGGAGCACCACTTCCGTGTGGACATGTGTTGTGTACGCCTTGTGTCAAAGCATTTGGTGAGGGGCGTGGGCGTGCAACTATTGACATGAAGTATTGCCCACTCCATCGCAAAGATGAACTCGAGGGCCAGCTCGACTACCGCTGGCCTATTGTTGTAAAACTGCGTGGAGCATGAATTCGGGTCTTGTCTCCGGACGGGAGGTGGTATCCGTGGCATTGTTGAGTTGGTGACGCTACACCACATACAAGCAGAACTCGGTCTACGATTGCCTCTTCCAGCATTCTTTGATCTCATTGCAAGCACTTCAAACGGTGAGGAAGTCGTCATCTCACCTTTATTAAGGTTGCTAATTATTTTAGGGGCGGTGTCATAGCTCTCAGGCCGGGTTCAAAAAGCTGGTCCGTTGAGAAGTGTATGAATCAATTCACAAACCTTTGCAAAGAAGCCTTTACAAAGAGAAAGGGTATCGGCGTTCCCATCGTGGAGTCCATAGTTTCCGCGTCGAACCACAGTCGTTACGAGACGAAACCCCTTGAATCTGCGCTCCGGCGGGCCTATGGTGAAGAACGCCTGTTCGGCGGCGTGAGAGATCTCTCAGACAACTATGGGGTAGACCGAACCACGAAGGTGGCTGTCACGACAACTACGACGAATGCAAAGGTCTTTCTGCTGACCAATTATAACCGCATCAACAGCGATGATAGCTCTGCCTATCAATTTCAACGTGCAGAAAAACCACACCGCGAAATTCTGATATGGGAGGCTGCCCGGGCGACGTCAGCAGCCCCGCGAATATTCAAGCCATTCGGACACGAGCAGACGGGTCAGACATTTCAAGACGGTGCAATCTATTACAATTGTCCTATCGAGGTGGCTATGGCAGAACGCAAATTGGTCTGGCCGGATATGGCAGAATCGAGTCCTGACATGGTACTATCGATCGGAACAAGTTACAACAAGAAATCCCCAAAGAAAAGTCCAATCAACCCTAGCGTTTCAAACTGGGGCGTGGTTACACACTGGAAACAGCTTGCTAAGATCGCCATCGACCATGTTCAGAGTACGCTGGATTCTGAAATGACGTGGACCAAATTCGTCAGAGGCTTATCTGGCGGAGACCTGGTGACAGAGCGCTATGTTCGCCTGAATCTGCCGCTGGAGCAAGATCCGCCACGGCTTGACGAGGTCAGCGCCATGACCGACCTGCAGGATCGGACTGCGACCCACTGGACAATGAGGCGCAACGAGATCAAAGCGGTTGCCGACCGCCTTCTTGCCACTGCCTTCTATTTTGAAACAGCGCCTGACCTTACAACTGTAAATGAAGACCACACCATTCGCATCTCCGGCAACATTCTTTGTAGATTTCCTCCTGGGTCCGAGGAGATCCGTGCTCTGGGCGAGGCGTTCCGCAAACGATCAAAAGATGCATACAATAGTAATGTCAGCGATCACAGTCCTTACTTTGTCATTGCGGAACGAAAGAAACGAAAAGATGCTCAACAACTCAAGATAGGGCAACACATCATCACGAAAATGATCGAAACGGCCCACTTCTCGATGGGCAAGACCGTGCTGACTCTTTCGGACCGCATTGCCGAGAGTGAGATCTGTCTGTGCTTCAGCGACCAACCTCAGAATCCAGTGTTCTACCCCATTAGTGGTTTTCCACGATGCCTCTTCGAAGACGACCAAAGGCCGGCCGTTAGAACGCGCTTATCATTGAGCGTTGGTCGCAAGCGTACACCAACACAGGCGGATCGACATGCATGGCGTCAGCCGTCCAAAGATCCAAGCAACAGCGACATAGACCTCATCAAAAAATACCAGTCTCCTGACTACTTGTACCCAGGCGGGGCCACTAGCGATGCCATTTCCGAGATATCTCAGCGATTCAATTCACCGAGCTATACGACACCAGATTATCAGACGAATTACATCATGCGTAACATGTCTTTCAGGAGCGAAACATCATATGAAGCGTCCGGAGTGTCGAGATCTGGATCCATAATGCCGCCGCCACACCTATACGAGATGCCGGCGGAGCTTCCAAGTCAAGCATGGCTGTCGCCCCCGAACCCTGACGGAGGGAACCGGAACACGCGCCATGAAATGGGATAGGAGCCCGACAAGCCAGAGGGGCAGCCTGAGTCATGAACATTGGAAGACTGCGTCCCTGTGGTGTCACGAATAGCATGAGAAGTGTCGTCCTTTTGGTATTTCTTGTTTACTTTAAGGTGGTCCTAGGTGGCATTGGCTAAATTGAAGTACCGTACTTGCAGTGGAAGCCCCGTGATGCTGTCTTGTCTGTCATAAATGAAAGGAAGCCATATCAATGGCTTGGGTCATGGTCATGGAAAAGTCGGGTTTCTTCTCTACAAGAACTGGATCAACGGATGTTTGAACACAGGATCAATATTGCACACTTAGGCATAATGTGCTCGTAACTTTAGGCATTTGACACAACTACCAAGACAAGTGTCCATTGCGAGCAGAGATACCGCGTTTTGATGCGAAGTACCTAACCTTCTTCCCGCGATTTGCGAGGCTTTACGAAGTGACTTGTCAGATGTTAGTAAGTTGCAGGCCAAGTCGGCTTCACTTGCTAGGT
>Ga0335072_10005670_pt1 | contig 18366 bp, 17 predicted proteins | sample Lox_Sample_21_FD_206725 | JGI IMG/M metagenome (GOLD analysis project Ga0335072, IMG submission 206725) | Soil microbial communities from Loxahatchee National Wildlife Refuge, Florida, United States - Lox_Sample_2.1 | ecosystem: Environmental > Terrestrial > Soil > Wetlands | place: USA... | reverse complement strand
ACTCCATGGGCGCACCGGACTGCCGATGCATGCGGTATTCGCGGCGCACCGTCACGGCGGCGGCACGCGCGGCAGCATCGATGTCGCCGGCGCTGACGGTCCGTTCCTGAAACAGGTTATCGCCAAAGGTGTCGTGAACGAGGGAGGGGCTGCCAGGGGGGCTGCCAGGGGGGCTTCCGGTGCGCTGGCGGACCGCGTCCACGACGGCGGGCAGCGGTTCGTACTCCACGGCGACGGCACCCGCGACGTCCAGGGCTTCGGCACGTGTTGCGCCAACACAGGCGGCAATGGCTTCGCCAACGAAGCGCACCTTGTCCGTCGCCAGCACCGGCCAGGCCGGCGAGCGCGCGCCCGCCGCCTGCGTCACCACGCGGATCGGTTTGATGTCAGGCAGGTCGGCCGCGGTGAAGACGCGTGCCCGCACCTCCGGCGGGATGATGATGGACCGGATCAGGGCGTGGGCGTGCGGGCTGCGCAGGAACACGACCTCCTGCGTGCCGCGCAGCTCGATATCGGCGACAAACTGCCCGCGCCCGCGCAGGTGGCGGTCGTCTTCCTTGCGGCGCAACGATGCGCCGATGCCGCGGTGTTCGCCGGTCCGCCCGTCTGCCATGGTCGGCCTCCCCCCGGTACCCAGGCGGAAAACTATTGCACGGCGCAAGGACGCTCGCGATTCGGTTTGGACGAGCGGCGGCCCAATTCCAGGGCAGCCTGCCTATTGTTCCGCCGCCGTACGCGGTTCGCCGATGCCGAGGACGACAGCCACCCGTCCGGTAATTGCATCCAGCGTAACGGGATCTAGATGACCGACGATCTCGCCCATGTGCTCGCTGCGAATGGTTTGCGGCCAATCGACCATCACGAATGACGGTTGCTGCAAACCATTTTCGCGGGTTGGCGCGACCGGCAGGCGGAGGTCCGGTTCGCCATGCGCCATCGTCGTAAAGGCGACCACGGTGGCATAAGGCAGGCGCGCCAATGCATTGGAGCGCAGCACCACGGCGGGTCGCGCCTTGTCGCCTGGCAGGCGCACGAGCACCACCGTGCCGCGACGCAGACGCCCCGGTTCTACAGCCATCCCGTGGTGTAGTTGAAGGCATCCGCCAACCCCGCCGCTGCGTTGGCGTCGGCGTCCCCATGCGAGAGAGCAGCCAACTCGCGGCAGGCAGCATCCAGGCGTGCCCGGTACGCGGGATCACGGATATCCGGAATCCAGATTGTCGCGGGACGCAGGCCCTTGGCGCGCTGGCGATCGCGAAACCTCGCGGCACGGACCAGGGGGGAGGCGGTGTCAGGCATGCCGTTATAGGTAACGCTCCGGCCAACCCAGTCAAGTCGGACAAGGCGCTTGCAACAGGGCGATCGGGTGAAGCAAGCAAGATCGGGGCTCCGCCCTTGGCGGGAGTTCCAAGAGGGCGGAGGCCCTCTTGGTGGGGGTTTCAGGGGCAAAGCCCCTGACCTTGTTTGCTTCACCCGATGGCCCTGGGGCGCTTGCATGGGTTCGCCGTGCCCTTCTTTGCATTCCTCTTGCATCTGGGGCAGGCTGCGCCGCCGGTCTGGGAGCGGCGCTTCAGTAATCACACAGCAAATACGGGGGCAGTTCAGACGATGCATCGTCGGGAGTCTCGCGGCATGGCACTTGCAATGCCGGCCTTCGCCTACCACCGGCAGGATCTGCCCTAGACCATGCTTGCGTATACCGTCCGCCGAATCCTCACCACCATCCCCGTGATGCTGGTGGTCGCCTTCTTCGTCTTCAGCTTGCTCTATATCGCGCCCGGCGATCCCGCCGCGATCATTGCCGGCGACCAGGCCACCCCCGCCGATGTGGAGCGCATCCGTGCCTCGCTCGGCCTCGACCAGCCCTTCATGGTGCGCTTTGGCGAGTGGTTGTGGCAGATCCTGCACGGCAATCTCGGGACCTCGATCTTCACCAACCTGCCGGTCGCCCACATGATCGCGCAGCGCATCGAGCCGACGCTGTCGCTGATGGTGCTGACCATCATCTTCTCCATCCTCATCGCGATCCCGTTGGGCGTGGTGGCCGCCTGGAAGCATGGTTCCTGGATAGATCGCGGTGTGATGCTGACGGCCGTGTTCGGCTTTTCCACCCCGGTCTTCGTCGTCGGCTACCTGCTCGCTTATATCTTCGCGTTGCAGCTCGATTGGCTGCCGGTGCAGGGCTTCACGCCGATCAGCGATGGGCTGTGGCCGTTCCTGCGCACGCTGATCCTGCCCACCATCGCCCTGGGATTGATCTATGTCGCGCTGCTGGCACGCATCACCCGCGCCACCATGCTCGACGTGCTGAACCAGGATTACGTGCGCACCGCCAAGGCCAAAGGCGTCGGCCAGCGTGCCATCCTGTTCGTACATGCCTTGAAGAACGCGGCGGTACCGATCATCACCATCGTCGGCAACGGCGTCGCGCTGCTGATCGGTGGCGCGGTGGTGACCGAAAGCGTGTTCGCCATCCCCGGCCTGGGCCGCCTGACCGTGGATGCCATCCTGCGCCGCGACTATCCGGTCATTCAGGGCGTCGTGCTGTTGTTCAGCCTGACCTACGTGCTGGTGAACCTTGCCGTCGACCTGCTGTACACCGTGTTTGATCCGAGGATACGCTATTGAGTACGATGACCACCCCGCACGGCGGCTACGCCGAAGCGCCCGCGCTGCCGGACGTGCTGCCGCCGGTGAAGCGGCGCGGACGGGTCGGCACCTTCGTGCATCGCCATCCCACCATCGTGCTCGGCGGTGCGCTGGTGGGGGTGATGATCGCCATCGCGATCCTCGCACCTTGGCTGGGCACGGTTGATCCCACCGCCCTGGCACCCGCCAAACGGCTGCGCGAGCCGTCGGCGCAATACTGGTTCGGCACCGACATGCTGGGGCGCGACATCTATTCGCGCGTGATCTACGGGTCCCGCATCTCATTGCTCGTTGGCTTCTCTGTCGCGCTGTGCGCGTCCGCGATGGGCACGCTGGTGGGCGTGATCGCCGGCTTCATCCGCGGGCTGGACGCCGTCCTGATGCGGATCATGGACGGGCTGATGTCGATCCCGCCGCTCTTGCTCGCCATCGCCTTGATGGCATTGACGCGCGCCTCGGTACAGAACGTCGTGATCGCCATCAGCGTCGCCGAGTTCCCGCGTGTCGCCCGCCTGATCCGCGGTGTTGTGCTGTCGCTGCGCGAGCAACCCTATGTCGAGGCGGCCATCGCCTCCGGCACGCGCGTGCCGATGATCATCTGGCGCCACATCATTCCCAATACGCTGGCGCCGCTGATGGTGAACGCAACCTTCATCTGCGCCTCGGCCATGATCACCGAAGCGATCCTGTCGTTCATCGGCGCCGGCACGCCACCGACGATCCCAAGCTGGGGCAACATCATGGCGGAAGGCCGCGCGCTGTGGGAGATCAAGCCCTATGTGGTGTTCTTCCCTGCGGTGTTCCTGTGCATCACTGTGCTGGCGGTGAACCTGCTGGGTGACGGGATGCGCGACGCGCTCGATCCGCGGCTGGCGAAGCGGCTGTAACCATGGCGCTGTTGCCCAGTCCGCGGAGCGGACAACCTCTTCTCGAAGTCGAAAACCTGCAGACGCATTTCAACACGCCCGATGGCGTGGTGCGCGCGGTCGAGGGCGTGTCGCTGCACGTGAACGCGGGCGAGACGCTGGCGGTGGTGGGCGAATCCGGCTGCGGCAAGTCGGTGACCGCGATGTCGATCCTGCGCCTGGTGCAGGAACCGCCCGGGAAGATCAAAGGCAGCATCCGCTTTGAGGGCCGCGACCTGCTGGCTTTGTCCGAACCGGAGATGCGCGACATCCGCGGCAACGCGATCTCGATGATTTTTCAGGAGCCGATGACCAGCCTGAATCCGGTGCTGACAGTGGGGCGGCAGATCGGCGAGACCGTGCAGTTGCACCAGGGTGTGAACGCGCGGGACGCGGAGCAAAAGGCGATCGAGATGCTGGCCCTGGTCGGCATTCCGGCGCCGGCGCGGCGGGTGCGGGAGTATCCGCACCAATTGTCGGGCGGCATGCGGCAGCGGGTGATGATCGCGATGGCGTTGGCCTGCAATCCCCGGCTGCTGATTGCCGATGAACCGACCACGGCGCTGGACGTCACGATCCAGGCGCAGATCCTGGACCTGATGCGGGATTTGAAGTCGCGCGTGGGGGCGGCGATCATGCTGATCACGCATGATCTGGGCGTGGTGGCGGAAATGGCCGAGCGCGTGGTGGTGATGTATGCCGGGCGCAAGGTGGAGGAAGCGCCGGTTGGCGAGATCTTCGCCAATCCGCTGCATCCTTATACCCGTGGGCTGCTGGGGGCGGTGCCGAAACTTGGCTCGTCGCTGGACGATGGCGGACGAGGCAAGCTGGCAGAGATCACGGGCCTGGTGCCGAGTCTGCGGTCCCGTATCATCGGCTGTCCGTTCGCGGGGCGTTGTCCGATGGCGACCGAACTGTGCCGCGACGTGGCGCCGGCGTTCGAAACCAAGGCCGCGTCGCATCAGGCCGCGTGCCACTATGCAGAGCATGCGATGGTGCCGGCATGACCCCGCGCCCATTGCTCGAAGTCAACGGACTGAAGAAGCACTTCCCGATCCATGGCGGGTTGCTGGGGCAGGAAACCGCGAAGGTTTATGCCGTTGACGGCGTCAGCTTCGACATCAAGCGCGGCGAAACACTGTCGCTGGTGGGCGAGTCCGGCTGCGGCAAATCGACCGTGGGCAAGGCGATCCTGCGGCTGTACCCGATCACCGAGGGCGAGGTCTATCTGGCCGGCGAACGCATCGACAACATGCCGGCGGTGCGGCTGCGTCCGCTGCGGCGGCGCGTGCAGGTGGTGTTCCAGGATCCGTTCTCCAGTTTGAACCCGCGCATGAAGGTGCGCGATATTCTGGCTGAGCCAATCAGCAACTTTGGCCTCGCGCATGGCCGCGCCGAGATGGATGAGCGCATCGCCGAATTGCTGGACAAGGTGCGCCTGCCACGCGATGCCGTGGGCCGCTATCCGCACGAGTTCTCGGGTGGGCAGCGCCAGCGCATCGGTATCGCGCGCGCTCTGGCGCCGGGCGCGGACCTGATCATCTGCGACGAGGCGGTGTCGGCGCTGGATGTCTCGGTGAAGGCGCAGATCGTCAATTTGTTGGTCGATCTGCAAGATGAATTGGGCCTGGCGTTGTTGTTCATCAGCCACGACCTGGCGACGGTCGAGCACCTGACGCACCGCGTGGCGGTGATGTACCTGGGAAGGATCGTCGAACTGGCTGACCGCCGCACGCTGTTCTCGAAATCGCACCATCCTTATACCCGCGCGCTGCTGTCGGCGGTGCCGGTGCCTGATCCGACGGCGAAGCGGCAGCGCATCATCCTGACGGGCGATGTGCCGAGCCCGATCCATCCGCCCAGCGGCTGCCGCTTCCATACGCGCTGCCCGTTCGTGTTCGATCGCTGCCGGGTGGAGGAGCCGCTGCTGCGGCCAGTGGGTGGCGAGGGGCATGTCTCGGCGTGCCACCTGGAGCATGTGCCGGGCGGACAGGTGCTGCCGATGGCGGCGTGAGCCGCGGCTTTTCGTGGGTTGGCGGGTGCGGCGCGTGGTACACGGGCTGACGCCGCGGGGCCGGTGCGGTGGGCGGTTGAGGAAGAATTGGAACCGCAGATGAACGCTGATGCACGCGGATGGGCCAGCGGCCGGCATGCTCTGCTGCGGCATCGTCCGGCGGTGCGTCGTGGGTTGCTGGGCCGGCGCGGCGTGCTGGGATTGTCCGCGCACAGAGCATGCTTCTGCCGGTGCTGTGCGCGAGGCATTGTCGATTGTCGGGCCGCTGCGCGCTGTTCCGGCTGCGGTGCTGATCGACTTGTCGCTGCGGCTTGGCAGGGTGCGAATCAGGACGGCGGGGCCAGCCGCTTCCCGGCCCCGTTGCGTCAGTCTGTTGTGGTTGCGTTTGTCAGGCAGCACGATTCATCGCTGCGCGCAGCGGCGGGCCCGTGGCTGTAGCTGCCCCCGCCGCACGCCTGCACGGTACCGTAACGATATGACGCGGCTGCGCTAATACGAGCTGATCGCGGCGGGAATCGCGCGTGCGCTTGCGGCGTTCGGATCCCGGACCGCACTGGTGGTTCAGACCGGTGCCGGGAAGCAGAGAGGCGCAGCACAGAATAATGGCGAGGCGTGCCAGCGCCGAACAATTTTGTTGCTCAGGAGGCGCACAGGGTGGGGGTTCTTGCGAACGAGGTTGCTTCGTCGCTTCGCTCCTCGCAATGACATGGGGGGCGTGACCTGCGCGCCTCCGATGCCGGGTGCCGGGGCCTTGAGGTTTATGTTGTGTCTTCGGACCGTTCTCCGCGGCCGGCGGGGAACATGCGGGTGTGGGCTGACTGTCTTCACGCCACAGCGCAGCGCTGGCGCCATAACAGGCGATCGCGCTTGTCGCCGCGCCCCAGAACCCGGGCGTGCACATGATGGCGACGAGGCCGAGATCGCGGCGGATATCGTTGATGGTGCGGCCGATCGGACGGGCGAGGACTTCGGCCTCGATTTGCTCTGCCGTGGCCAGGTTCGCGGGATCGATCGGTGCGTCATGCTGTGCGCGCTCGGCGGCCAGGCGCGCGACCTGGGCGCTGAAGGGGTCTTCGCCCGGGCCGGCGTCCGCGCTGGCTGCGGCACCCGTGTCGAGCGGCGCCGGCGCCACGTCGTGGCCGGCGGCAGCGCGCATGAGCAACAGGGTTTCGAGCGCCGTGGCACGCAGGATGGCGCGGTGGAGGTAAGCCAGGATAACGGGCAACCGATCGGTGCCGAACACGGCACGGAACAACCAAATGCCTTCGCCGGCAGCGCGGCGCTCGATGGTGGCGGCGAGGTGGCGGCCGAAACCGAGCAAGATGCGCACGACGTAGAGGATCCGCGCGATGTTTTCGGGCACGGCGGGGCCGGCCCGATCTGCATCGGGGGAACAGGCGTCGGTCGGAGCGGAGAGCACGTTGTGGGTCATGGGACGGTTGCGGCGGTTGCCTTTCATCTCGGGTTGAACGAAGCGGCAATCTGTTAGCACACCTGAGGCGCGCAGGTCCAGTATTACTAACTGGACGTTGTCAGAAAAATTGTCCGCCGTCGCGGCTGCTGGCCAGACCCGGGGGGCCTGGCTGGTGCGGTGGCTTCGGTGTGGGACTGGTTTCCGGTGCCGGTGGTTGCGATTTTGGGCAGCGCCTGCCACGCTGCCGTCTGGATGATAGGACCATTCAGGCAGCTTAGAGAGTCATGTCAGACGCTGCTCGGACGCGGATGACCGAAGTGGAGTTCCTGGCGTGGCAGTCAGACCGGGACCAGCGCTACGAGCTGGTGGATGGTGTTCCGCAGGCGATGACGGGCGCTCGGATCCGGCATGACATTGCGCGCGGGAATGCCGACAGACATCTGGCACCGCAGCTTCGGGCCTCGGGCAAGGGTTGCCGTCCGTTCAGCGCGGACATCGCCATCCGGGTTTATGCGGGCCAGCTCCGTCGTCCGGAGCTGAGCGTGCTGTGTCCTCCATTCGACATGGAGGATATGGTTTCCGGGACGCCGCGCCTGGTGCTTGAGGTGCTGTCGGAGACGACGCGGCGAATCGATGAGCATGTGAAGGTTGACGAGTACAAGGGTGTCGCGTCCCTCGATTATATCATGCTGATGTCGCCGACCGAACCTGACGTGGTGGTGTGGTCACGCGACGAGGCTCGGCAGTGGCAGCGCAAGCGCTACCAATCGCTGGACGACGTGATCCCGCTGCCGTTGCTGGAGGCAGCCCTGCCACTGGCGATCCTCTACGACGGCATCGAGCTGCGGCCAGCGTTCCCGCGAGCGGTCGAGAGCTGACCGCCGATAGCATGCCCCTCCGTCGCGTGGTATTTCAATCGCTGTAGCGCTCGGTCTGGCGCGCGCTCACATGGTGGAGGAGGGCTGTCGTCAGACGGGTAGATTTCTTGCTGTCGATTAACGTTTGTTGGCCCACCACTTGCGGACCGCCCTAGCAGGAACGTTTCCAAATCTGAGAAGGTCCGTTCGGGATCGAGAGTGGGCCTTCTTAAAGTTGTTCGCAGGAGTTGCGGCATACCCATGTTGTTTGGTATGGACAGCGGAATACAAAACTGCCGGTCCACGATCAATGCCCGTAATCAGGATCTTCGATCCGAAAGGCCCGCATATCGCAGCCGCTGTGATGGCAGTGACACTATCGAAGGCGGCCGAGCCCGTCGAGGCGTCACCCAAATCTCCCAAGCGAGATCGAGCCGAGCGGACGCGTCCTAATAACCCGAGCCGTCTAACCGTTAACCAGCATGTATTTCCGCTGAAAACGATGGAGCGATTCGCGCGGGATGGCTGCGTATCGGTGCATATATTGGCACGTCATGAAGTCCGATCCGTCAAGCCAAGTAATGCTCTGTTTTGCGCACGCAGAGCATGGGATCAAAGGGCGGAATCCGGCTATATGAAGCAGATCGAGGACCGATTTCAGGCAATTGTCACGCCCATCGTCGCCAAACAGGCTGGAGAGGTCACGGCGGAGCAGAAGGGGGCCATCGATAAGATGTATGCTCTCTGGTATATGCGTGCCCGGTATAGGGAACTCGACGAGCAAGAGGTCCAGCTAAGGGAGGTCGACGCCCATCTTCTTACGAAAGAGCAGGAAGAGAATCTTGAAAAGAATGGCTACATGTTTGCGAGGGGCGGAGGGAAAATGCCGACCCGGCAGCTCAATGGGCTTGCGCTGGAAATGCGCATAAACAAGTACGCTCTACAGCTGGCCACCGGCGTGACGAGATGGGGCGTTATCTCCCCGCAATCGGGAGAGTTCATCGTGCCTGACGTGCCGTTACACACAGTCCTTCCATTGGCGCCGACCCTGGCGCTCGTGGCATCTGCTCCTGATGGGGTTATCGTCGAGCAAAACCTAGCTGAAGTAAACCAAGCTATGAGAGTAGCAAGCCGAGAGTATTTTTTTGCACGCGATCTATCCAAATGTCCTATGTAATCCAGGACTCCGGGGTTAAAGCGCAAAAAAAGATATTGGTACTGGTAGAATCTACCGTTCAGGTGAGAACTTCCCTGTGTCAAGTCCCACGTTCCAAGAGCTGACTTGTAGCCTCTTTTCAGGACGTCAGTTTTTGGATTAGCCTCTTGTTCAGCTTTGGAGTGTATGACTGTGCCGATCAGATGGAAAAGGCGCAGATCAGTGACTGCGATGATAGCCGAAGTCTACGATGCCTCCCTCGCCGCGGGAGCGCTGGAGGACAAGGCCCGCGCGGCGGTTCGGGCGATCGCGGACTACGACAGCCGATTCAACAAAATCGAAGCTGACCTGCAGGTCCGCAAATGGATGACCGGTGCGATCGTGGCCGGGGTCATCTCGTTGATCCTGAAAGCGTTCACCTGAACACAGCCCTCATCCCACCACCCAGAACAACCCCCCAATCGCCACCCACGCCAGCACCAGCACCGACAGCGTATAGGCCGCATTCCACGCCGTGCTGACCGTCCACGGCGACACCCGTGCCCACCGCGCCGTAGTAATCGCCGAGGCCGACATCGGCGTCATCCCCACGCCCAATCCCCAGCCCAGCATGCAGGCGAACGCCAGCACCGCGGGCGGCACACCGAACGCCGCCGGGTGCGGCAGCGCCGCCCCGATCAGGGCCACCACCGCCACCGGGTTCAGCCCAAGCTGGCCGGTCGCGATCAGCAGCACCGGCACCAGCAGCGGCACCGCAATCGGCGGCAGGTGCGCAAGCACCGGAGCAATGCCGCTGCCCGACAATGCGCTGCCCACCGCGACGCCCATGAAGCCGGAACCGGCCAGCACGGTCGCCTCGCTGCGGAAATTCGGCACGCGATGCAGGAACCGGACGGCGCGGCGCTGCAACGCCACTCCCAATCCGGCACGCGATCGCGCCACCAGCGCGCGCGATTGCACCGCCACCCACGCGATCCCGACCAGCGGCACCACCAGCGTCACGCAGGTCACCAGGGAAATCCGCAGCACCACGCTGCCGGCTTCCGCCAGCACCATGACGCCGGCAACCAGGGCGATGATGCGCAGATGGATGCTCCAGCGTTCCGAGGTTTCCGGACGTGCGGCGCCGGGCGTTGTGGCGCGCGCGGCGGAGATGCGGTCCTCCAGCCAGCCCAGCGCCGCCATGCCCACCGAGACCACGAACGCCACCGGCAGCAGCAGGCGCATCGGCGCTGCCGGCACCGCGGTGGAAACGACAGCGGTCATCAGGTTGATCGGATTCCAGCAGTTCATCACGCAGAAGCCGCGATAGATCGCCATCAGCATCCGCCGGGTCCGCAACGCCTGCACCTGGAGCAAGCCGCCCGCTGCCTCCAGCGTGTTGGCGCGCATCACCATCGCCGCCAGCAATTCGATCGCGCCGTAGGACAGGATGATGCCGAACACGTGGCCGCCGGCGGTCAGTGCGGCGTAGCGGCGGCCGGGTGGCTGCGCCACCAGATGGCGGCCGCAGCGGCGCACCAGCGGGGATGTCTCCGCGGCGTCGCGCAACGTGGTGAGGGCGAAGAAGAACGCGCCATAGGCCGCACCGCGCCGCCAGCCGGCGAGGAACAAGGCGGCGGGGTCGGCCGCCTGCCCCACGCCCAGCATGCCAATCCCGACCAGGCCGCAGAACAATATCTGCGCGTAACGGCGCTGGTTGCGGAATTCGAGCAAGAGGAACAGGAGCATGGAAATGCCGGCGGCGTCGCCGAGCAAGGGCAGGTGCAGCATGGCGTCGGCCAGCGTGGCGCCCCAGGCGAAGGCGTAGCACCACGCGCTGGGCGGAGCGGGCGCGGCACGGGTGACGGCGAGTGACACTTGTGTGGTCGAAGTCCGTGGATGGGCCGGCAGTTTGGCGCGGCTGGGGCGGCCTGGACAGGGGCGGGGGCGTTGCGTCAGGCTTGGCGCCTTACCATCCGCATCCTCAAAGGGGCCACCATGCTGTTCGATGTCGTCGGAACGTCAAACGAGAACGTTTATAAATTGCTGGTCGCGACCATCGGGCCGCGACCGATCGCCTGGGTGACCACGCAGGATGTCGACGGCACGCTGAACGCCGCGCCGTTCTCCTTCTTCAATGCGATGTCAGGCAATCCACCCGTGGTGGGGATCGGCATCGGCGGACGCGGACCAGGCGATGTGAAGGACACCGGCGGGAATATCCGTCGCACCGGGCAGTTCGTGGTGAACCTGGTCAGCTACAATTTGGCCAAGCAAATGAACGTCACGGCGATCGATTTTCCAAAATCGGTCGATGAGCTGGCGGAGGCGGGGCTGGCCACCGCGCCATCTCTCCACGTGAAGCCGCCGCGCATCGCGGAAGCTCCAGTTGCCATGGAATGCGAGCGGCTGGTGATTGTGGAAGTCGGCGTGGACCGCGCGGTGATTCTGGGCAAGGTGGTGGCGTTCCACGTCCAGGACGATTGCGTGCTGGACAAGGACCGCTGCTATATCGACACGCCGAAACTGGACCTGATCGGGCGCATGCACGGCGCGGGCTGGTATGCGCGTACGACCGACCGGTTCGAGATGCCGCGTATCAACGTGAATGACTGGCCGCTGCGCAAGGCGGCGGAGTAGCGGTGGTATGAACGTTGCGGTGAGGATAGGGAGCCCCGCGCCGATGGAGGCAAGATGGTCCGGCCGCAGCTTGATCCGGCGAAGCAGGCGAAGCACGTGGCCGGGAGCCGCAACTTCATACCCGGGCGGAGCATCCTCACCCATCCTGACCCGCAGGCACTGCCGGACGCCTGGGCGGGAACGGGACACCCGGTCAATGCTGTGCCGATAGGTCAACCAGGCTCGAAGGAACGCGTCGACTTCGGTGAGGTCATCGGCGAGTACGTGAACCCGGCCACTGGTCTGTCGATGCCGAAGACGAAGGGTATTATCGTTTACGATCGCAGGGGGAGCGCCCACATCATTCCTGCTCGTCCGTAAAGAAGGTGTCGCAATGACCGACGCAACAGTTCCAGAGGTGCGGCTTTCGATCAGCCGAGGTCTTTGGGGCGAGGTCTCGACGCACATGCGCAGCGTGCAATTCCGGTTGGAGGAGCGGGTGCTGCGCCTTCGCTTCACCTTCGATAGCGTGCCGACAGGCGATGATCTCGAGTCAGTGGGCTCGATTGGCGCCGAGGTCGCCGCCGACCTGCCGGGATGGAAAGTTGACGAGGAAGTGCGCGCGATCGCATCGGACTGCGCCATGCCGATCGAAGAGGGATGGCATACGGCGTTCCGGCGCAAAGAACCCTCGTTGGCACATTGAATCGAAGTCATTACAGACGGGCCGATGCTGGTCCGCCGTGACCGGTAGGGCGTTACCCGGCCGACAGAGCTCAGTGCAAAGCAGCAGGTCAGGCGTGCTGAGGCGGCCGGTTTTGACATCAAGACATCAAACGAGATACATCACGATGTATGAGAACGACACTAACTCTGGACGAGGACGTGAGCGCGGAGCTTGAGGCGCTGCGGCGAAAGCATGGGCTCAGCCTGAAGGACGCCGTGAACGACGCGCTGCGCCGAGGGTTGCGCGCGATGGTGGAGGGTGAGCAACCCCGGCCTGTGTTTGTCACCAAGAGCGTGGATCTCGGACCCGCGCGCGGGCCGCTGGACAACATTGCCGAGGCGCTCGCGGCGGCGGAAGGCGAAAGCTTCCGTTGATCCTGGTGGATGCGAACCTGCTGATCTACGCGCGGTTCACCGGACTGAGGTGGCGCAATCCCCTTGCGCGTTAGGCGGACTCGTCCCCCGGCAAACGCTAAGGCAGCGTCGGCAAATAAGTGCGTCAGCACGCCGACAAAGCTGCCGCTCAAAGCAAAAGCTTAGGGCTTGTTCGACCGTGCATTCCGATTCGTTTATTTTCGAACAAGCCCCAAGGGTTTGAAGCGAAACAAGTGCTCCAATTGGCGCAGCGATCGTGCGTACCGTGTCGGGGCCGGCGCAGAGAGCCCCTGCGAAGGCGGGGGCCGGCCATCCACGACGTCCGTGCTGCGGCTGCAAAGACGTGTCATGGTGCGCCTGCGCTGCCTGCGCGCACCATGACACGTGGGAGCCGGTGCGCCCCTCAAGCGACCCGTACTCGAGCCCTATGCCGCCGTCCCGCCCACTGTCAGCCCGGCCATCTTCAGTGTCGGCTGCCCCACGCCCACCGGCACGCCCTGGCCGTTCTTGCCGCAGGTGCCGATACCAGGGTCAAGCGCCATGTCGTTGCCGACCATCGTCACCTTGGTCAGCGCATCCGGGCCGTTGCCGATCAGCGTCGCGCCCTTCACCGGCGCGGTCACCTTGCCGTCCTCGATCAGGTACGCCTCGGACGCCGAGAACACGAATTTTCCCGAGGTGATGTCCACCTGGCCGCCGCCGAAATTCACCGCGTACAGGCCGCGCTTCACCGAGCGGATCATCTCGTCCGGCGTTGCCGTGCCGCCCAGCATCACGGTGTTGGTCATGCGCGGCATCGGCGCATGGGCATAAGACTGGCGGCGGCCGTTGCCGGTTGGCACCATACCCATCAGGCGCGCGTTCAGCCGGTCCTGCATGAACCCTACCAGGATGCCGTCCTCGATCAGCACCGTGCGGCTCGAGGGCGTGCCCTCGTCATCCACGGTCAGGCTGCCGCGGCGGTCGGGGATTGTTCCGTCATCCACCACGGTCACGCCCGGCACGGCAATGCGCTGCCCCAGCAACCCGGCGAACGCCGATGTCTTCTTGCGGTTGAAGTCGCCCTCCAGGCCGTGCCCGATCGCCTCATGCAGCAGGATACCGGGCCAGCCGGCGCCCAGCACCACTTCCATCTCTCCCGCAGGGGCCGGCACGCTCTCCAGGTTCACCAGCGCCTGGCGCAGCGCCTCATCGACCGCGGCACGCCAGACTGCGGGATCGGTCACCCGGTCGTAGCTGAACCGTCCGCCGGTGCCGTAGCTGCCGGTCTCGCGGCGGCCGTCCTTCTCCACCACCACTGACACGTTCAGCCGCACCAGCGGGCGCAGGTCGCCGACGCGGGTTCCGTCGGCGCGCATGACCTGCACCGCTTGCCATTCGCCGCCCAACGACGCCATCACCTGCTTCACCCGCGAATCCTTGCCGCGGGCATAGGTGTCGATTTCCGACAGCAGCGCGGTGCGCGCCGGGAAATCGGCGGCCCCCAGGGGGTTCGCGTCGGAATAGAGCCGCGCGTTGGTGGCGCGCGGCGGTTCGGCGGCAACGCCGGAATGGCCTGCCGCCACCGCCGCCACGCTGGCCGCGGCACGGCGCAACGCAGGTTCCGACAGCTCGCCCGCATGGGCGTAGCCGGTTGCCTCGCCCGCCACCGCGCGCAGGCCGAAGCCCAGCGACGTGTCAAACCCGGCGGCGCGGATGCGCCCGTCATCCAGGCTGATTGATTCTGATTCGCGATATTCGAGGTACAGCTCGCCGTCGTCACTGGCGGCCAGCGCCTCACCCAGTACATGCTCTGCTGTCGCGCGGTCCAGCGCGGCGTCAGCGCGTTCAAAGAACAGCCGGTCGGTCTCGGCGAGCGGGGTCATGGCAGTTTACCCGTCTTCTGTGGTCGCTTTTCAGATTGGGTCGCGGGGCGGGTTTCGCCACCACTCACCGGCGCGGCCGCCAATTGGGCGGCAGGAAGGCGGATCTCCGCCGTTGTGCCTTCGCCGGCGCGGCTGGCCAGGCTCAACCCGCCGCCATGTCCGGACACCAGGGCTCGCGAGACATACAGGCCCAGGCCGGACCCCTGGTAGCGGCGCGCCAGGGTGGAATCGAGCTGCGTGAACGGCTCGAACACCCGTTCAAGATCCCCCTCCGGTATCCCAATCCCGGTATCCCGCACGAAGATCAGCAGCGACCCGTCCGGCTCCAGCCGCGCACCCGCGGTGACAGTGCCGCCGATCTCGGTGAATTTCACAGCATTCGACAGCAACTGGCGCAGCACCTGCGCAAGCCGCCGCTCATCGCCGTGCAAGCGCGGCAGATGATCAGGCAGCTCAACCCTCAGCGCGATTTCGGCGGCCTGGGCCGCTGCATCGGCCTGCCGCACGGCCGCGCGCACCAGGCGGCCGACATCGACGATGTCAGAGGCCAGATCGAAACGCCCCGCCTCGATGCGCGCGACATCCAGGATGATGTTGATCAGGTTCAGCAGGCTTCGCCCGGCTTCGTTGATCTGGCGCGCGAACTCGGCAACCCGGGCGGGCGTGGGATTGGGCGCCTCCCGCAGCAGCGCGTCGGAAAAGCCAATCACGGAATTCAGCGGCGTGCGCAGTTCGTGGCTCATTGTCGCCAGGAAGCGCGACTTCGCCTGGTTGGCGGTCTCGGCCGCTTCCTTGGCGTGACGCAGCTCCTCTTCCGTCTGGCGGGTTTCGGTGACGTCGGTATAGGTGGAAACCCAGCCGCCGCCCGGGATTGGTTCGGACCGGATGTCGATGACGCGGCCATCCCGCAGGCGCAACGTGCGGTTATAGGTCGTGGAGCGGTCGAGCTGGCGTAAGCCGTCCGCGTAAGCTTGCGCAGCGGGCCCATCGCCGAGCTCCCCGCGCTGCACCATGTTGGCGAGGATTTCGTCCTCGGTGCGGCCCGGTGTCAGCAGACCCTGCGGGTGATTCATCATGTGCGCAACCGCGGCGTTGCTGGCGATCAGCCGGTGATCTCCCCCCCACAGCATCACGCCGTGGTGGATCGAGGCCAGCATCGCCGCCATCTCCTCGGCGCGGTGCGACAGCTCGGCTTCCGCGGCGGTCAGCGGGGTGATGTCGCTCACGACCAGGATGAATCCGCCGGTCGGCAGAGGCACCGTACGGACGTCCACCACCATGCCGTTCGGCCGCCGGCGGCGGCGCACTTGCGGGCGGTTGGCGTCGAGCGCGGTCTGCTGCGCCACGATCTCCTCGACGTTGCCCTGGCCGTATTCCCCGGCTTCCGCGCGCCGCCGGACAACGTCCAGCCAATGGTCCCCGATGGCGAGCGGCACCCCGGCCATGACCTGGGCGTGGGCGCGGTTGAACATGGTCACCCGTTGGTCCGGCCCGAAGACGCAGATACCCTGCGGGATCGCGTCCAGAATGGCGTCCAGCCCACGCGCCCGGCGGGAGGCTTCGTCCTCGGCCTGCACCACCGGTGTGACGTCCGTCACTGTCATGGTCCAGCCGCCGTCGGGCAGCGGATTGGAGGCAACGTCGATCGCCCGGCCGTTGCCCCGGACCCACCGTGCCGTTGCGGGCCGCGCGCGCTCGGTCCTGCGTTGTTCCGCAATGAAGGCGGCACCGTCCGGGCCGGCGAACTCATCCCGCGCCGCCACCGCATCCAGCAGCGCCGAGACATGGGTGTCCCGCGTGAGATGATCCGGCGGCAGGCCCAGCAATTCCCCGAACCGCGCGTTGGCGAGCATCAGGTTTCCGGCCGGGCTGAACGCTGCCAGCCCGACCTGGAGCGTGGTCAGCGCGGTGCTGGTCCGGGACAGCACGACTTCGGCTTCGTCGCGCGCTGCGACCACGGGCGTGATGTCCTGCGCGCACACGACATATCCGCCGCCGGGCAGCGGTGCGCTGTGCAGGTCAAAGGTGCGGCCGTTGAACGTGCGCCGGCGCAGCCGTCCGGGCTCGGTGCCGTCCGCCGCCAGCACCGCGGCCACCTGCGCCTCGGGATCGCCCGGGCCGCAGACGTCGCGATGCGCCGCTGCGCGCAACGCGTCCTCCACCTGCATTCCCGGTGCGACGCTGCCGGGCGGCAGGTCGAGCGCGTCGTGGAAGGCTGGGTTCATGAATACGATGCGCCGGTCGGCATCGACGATCGCGACGCCGACGGGCAACGCTTGCAAGACCGGATCGGTCTCGGGCGCCGGCGCTGCTCCTGAACTGCTGACGCCGCGTACGGCCATGCCAGGATCAGGCCTCCGCTGCGGCCGATCGCGGACGCCGCACGGCATGCAACAGCATGATGGCGGATGTCAGCAGCAAGACCGCGTTCGCCTGATGGGCGGCAGCCAGCCCGATCGGCACCACCAGCAGCAGCGTTGCGACGCCCAATCCATACTGCACCGTTGCCGTGAGCCCGAGTGCGAACAGCGCGATACGGACGTCGAGCGGGGTTTGTGTGGCAAAGCCGACAGCGACTGTGGCCGCCACCGTCAGCGCGGTGAGCGTCGCCAGCAAACGGTGATCGAACTGCACCGCCGCGATGTTCTCGGTGATGTTGCGAACGAATGGCGTCAACCGGGCGTAGTCTTCCGGCACGAGCTGGCCGTCCATCAGCGGGAAGGTGTTGTAGTCGAATCCGGCATGGGTGCCCGAGACGAAACCCCCGGCGACGATGGTGACGCTGAGCAAGCCGATGCAGGCAAAGGCAAGCGACCGCAACCGGAATGTCTGCGGCCGGTGCATTGGCGTGGGACGCAGCACGGTCAGGCCGGTCCAGACGATCGCGGCGTAGAGCACCAGCGCCAGCGTAAGGTGAATCACCAGCCGGTATGGTTCGACGGCGGTTGAATCAGGAAAGAAGCCCGAGGCGACCATGAACCAGCCGACCGCACCTTGCAGGCCGCCAAGCAGGAACAGCAGCACGAGCCAGGGACGCAGGCGCCGTTCAAGCCGGCCGGTCGCCCAGAACCAGATCAGAGGCACCAGGAAGGCCAGGCCGATCAGGCGTCCCCACAAACGATGCGTCCATTCCAGCCAGAAGATGTGGCGGAAGCCTTCGAGGCCAAAACCCTGATGCAGCAATTTGTATTGGGGGATCTGCTGATAAAGCCGGAAAAGAGTCTCCCAATCCGCATGATTGAGCGGCGGCAGGATGCCGCTGATCGGTGCCCATTCCATGATCGAAAGACCGGCGCCGCTAAGCCGCGTCAGCCCGCCCAGCACGACCATGACCAAAATCATGCCGGCGACGACGAACAGCCATGACGCCACCAACCGGCGGTTGCGCCGGCCGGCAGCCCGGTCTTCCGGCGGTGCGCCGGGGAAATCCCGCACATCGAATGGCATACGGACCACTATAGATGGAGGTGGATCGGGAAGATACTGCATATGACGAATGGGCGGCGCGTTCAGCGGCCCGTCTTACCGTAACGTCTTGCCGTAACGTCTTACCGCGGCGTCTTACCGTGACGTCTCACCGCGACGTTCCGGCAGTATTCCGGCCGGCATCAGGCGCAGCATTGCGAGCAGCAGGATGCTGATCAGTAATTCCCGGACCGCGGCTTCCTGCGCCGGCGTGAGAAATGAAAGCAGGGGCGCAACGAAGCGTGTGCCTTCCAGCAAGGTTACGATCAGCGCCGCACCGAGCACGGCACCGGTATTGTTGCCCAGGCCGCCGGCGACGAGCGCAAGGATGATGTTCAG
>Ga0335072_10005669_pt1 | contig 18369 bp, 19 predicted proteins | sample Lox_Sample_21_FD_206725 | JGI IMG/M metagenome (GOLD analysis project Ga0335072, IMG submission 206725) | Soil microbial communities from Loxahatchee National Wildlife Refuge, Florida, United States - Lox_Sample_2.1 | ecosystem: Environmental > Terrestrial > Soil > Wetlands | place: USA... | reverse complement strand
CTCGGACGCCAACGTGACCTGGGAGCGCGACGCCCTGCGCCGGCTGGTGGCGCCGTTCGCTGACCCGCGAGTCGGCTACGTGTGCGGCGAGGTGCAATTGGTAGATGCCGCCACCGGGTCCAACCAGGAGGGGCTCTACTGGCGCTACGAGCTCGCACTGCGCGCGCTCGAGTCGCGCGTGCGGTCGGTCACCGGCGGCAACGGCGCGATCTATGCGACGCGACGGGAGGCCTACCTCGTCGTCGACCCGATCATGGGGCACGATCTGTCGTTCCCGTTCAACATGGTCAAGCGGGGGTGGCTGGCCCTGGCCGTGCGCGAGGCCCAGGCGAGCGAGAAGATGGTCCCGACGATCGAGGGCGAATTCGCGCGCAAGCGGCGGATGATGAGCCACACCTGGCCGATCGTCGTGCGCGGGGGGATGCTCTCGCCGCGCGGCTACGACCCGCTGTACGCGCTGATGATCGTCTCGCACCGGATCCTCCGCTACCTGACTCCCTTCCTGCACGTGATCGTGCTCGTGCTCAACGTCCTGCTGCTCGGTTCCGGTTGGGTGTACGTCGCGGCGCTCGCGATTCAGGTGTTTGTGCTGGTCGCCGCCGCGGCGGCGGGTTTCGTTCCGGCCAGGCCGCTGCTGATCGCTCGTTACTACGTGCTGACGACGGCCTCGCTGGCAGCGGGGCTGTGGGACTGGCTCGTGCACGGGACCACGGCGGGCTGGGAGCCGGCGGAGGGCACGCGGTGACGCCGCGGCGCGCGCTCGATGTGGCGATCGCCGGGCCGCTGTCGGTGTTGACCGCGCCGGTGATAGCCGTGCTCGCGTTGCTCATCCGCTTGGAATCGCCCGGCCATCCGCTCTACACCCAGACGCGCGTCGGTCTCCACGGGCAGCTGTTCGAGATCTACAAGCTGCGGACGATGGTGCGGGGGGCCGAGTTCACCGGCGCCGGTCTGGCCATCCAGGAGGGCGATGACCGGATCACGCGGATCGGTGCGTTCCTGCGCCGCTACTCGCTGGACGAGCTCCCCAACCTGTGGAACGTGCTGCGCGGCGAGATGTCGATCGTCGGCCCGCGCCCGACGCTGGCCGTGCAGGTGGAGCAGTACACCGACCGCCAGCGCGGCCGTCTGGCCGTCAATCCCGGTCTAACCGGCTGGGCTCAGGTCAACGGGCGCGCCTCGCTGCCGTGGCCGGAGCGGATCGAACTCGACCTGTGGTACGTCGAGCACCGCTCGCTCTGGCTGGACTTGCGGATCCTCGCCCGGACAGTGCGGATGGTGGCCGGTGGCGAGGGCATCTACAAGGGAGAGCGAGGCGGATGGACGCCACCGGCGCCTCCGACGTAGCGGTTCTTCTGACCGGCGTGGGCAAGCGCTACGACATCGTCTCCGCGTTCGCCCAGCACGCCACCGTGGTGGCTGCGGACCCCAATCCGCTCGCGCCGGCGCAGTACGCCGCCCACGCGCGCCGTGCCGTGCCGCGGATCGACGACCCGGACTACGTGCCGGCTTTGCAGGCGCTGTGCGACGAGTTCGGAGTGGTCGCGGTGGTGCCGCTGACCGACCTCGACCTGGAGGTGCTGGCAGTGGCGCGGGCCGCGGGCGAGCTACCCGCGTTCGTGCCCGACCCGGAGATCGCGCGGGCCACGTTCGACAAGTACGAGGCCCATCTGCTGTTGCAACGCCGTGGACTGCCGTCCCCGCCTACCGTGCTCCCGGGCGAGCCGATCGAGCACTTTCCGGTGATGGTCAAGCCGCGCTGGGGGTCGGGCGCGCGCTCGATCCACCGCGCCGACGACATCCACGCCGCTGACTTCTTCGTGCACTACATCGGCGAGCCCGCGATGGTGCAGTGGTTCATGGACGGTCCGGAGTTCTCGATGGACGTGTTGTGCGATCTGCAGGGGCGGTGCCTGAACGCCATCCCCCGGACGATGATCGAGTCGCGGGGCGGCGAGTCGATCAAGGGCACGGTGATCGCGGACCCCGAGCTGATCTCGCTCGGCCGGCGCGCGGCTGAAGCGATTGGTGTCCGGGGTCCGGCCACCATCCAGGCGTTCCGCGATCGCGAGATCGGCCTCGGGATCACGGACGTGAACACGCGCTTTGGTGGCGCCTTCCCGGCGCCCATGTACGCCGCGCTGCCCGGCCGCACGTACCCCGAGTTGATCGTGCGGATGGCGCGCGGGGAGGTCGTGGAGCCGCACGTGGGCGAGTTCCGCGCCGGCGTGACGTTCACGCGGTACTACTGGCAGCTGGAGCTCGATTCGGAGCTCCGGCCTACCGGCCGCGACATCGTTGAGCCGCCCGGTCCGCCGGCGCCCGCCTAGGGCGTGATGGATTTGGTCTCATATGCAGCCCTTTTCCAGCACACCCATGGACGGCTGGCGGGTTCGGATCAGGCGTTTGCCGTCCGCGCGCGCCGGCGCGATGCCTTCGCGCCGCCCCAGCACTCCTCGACGAACCCGGCGATCTTGCGGGTCAGTCGCTCCGGGCTGACCCGCAGCTCGATGATCGAGTTGGCGTCGATGAGCCGCCCGTTGGGAAGCTCGGCGGCCAGCATGTCGGCGTCGGAGAACGGGTGCAACGGGTCACGTGGGTGCCCGATCACCAGCGCCGGCGCCTGGAAGGATTCGCGCATGGCCCGGTCGGGGGCGGTCCGGCCGAACAGGATCCCCTGCAGCACGGCGCCGCTCGGGCCGGGCTCCTGGCCGACCCAGTCGAGCACGAGCTCGGCCAGGAACGGGACCACCTGGCGCGGGACCGCCCGGGCGCCCAAAGCGAGCGCCTTCATCACGGGCTCCCCGTAGGTGAGCGCGAACAGCAGCGGCGTGAAGGCGGCGCCGCAGGCGGGGATCGCCTTGTCGAGCACCGGCATCTCGATGATCATCCCGCGCAGCCGCTCGGGGGCAACGGCGGCCACCTCGAGCGTGACGTTGGCTCCGAGCGAGGTCCCGCCCACGACGGCCTGCTCGAGCCCGAGATGGTCGAGCAGCGCGACCGTCTGGCGCGCGAACTCGGGCATCGAGTAGAGGCCCATGTCATCGGGGCGGTCCGAGGCTCCGTGGCCGAGGAAGTCGAGCGTGACCACCCGGTTGCCGTGGGCGGCCAGGTCGCCGGCCAGCGGCGTCTGCATCTTCTGCGAGAGCAGCAGGCCCGGCAGCAGCACGGTGGTGCGGGACCCCTGTCCGTGGACCGTATAGGCGAGCCGGTATCCGTCGAAGCGGAAATATTCCATCGATTTCAGGATACCCTTAGATGTTGACTGGCTAGTCAGCCAGGGCGCCGGAGCCGGTCCACATCGGTACCGTCCCGGGTAACACCACTAGGAGGACTGTTGTCATGGCAAAGACGTTGCGATCGCTGAACGGGATGGTGGTCGCGATCACCGGGGGAGCTCGGGGGATCGGCCGCGCTACGGCGGCGGCATTGATCGCGCAGGGCGCGCGCGTGGCGATCGGCGACATCGACGCGCCGCTCGCGGAGCGGACGGCGTCGGAGCTCAGTGCCGGAACGATCGGGCTGCCGCTCGATGTGACCAACCGCGACAGCTTTGCCGCCTTCCTGGACGAGGTCGAGCGGCAGCTAGGCCCGCTTGATGTGCTCGTCAACAACGCCGGGATCATGCCGATCGGGCCGTTCACCGACGAGACCGACGCCTGCGCGCAGCGACTCGTCGACATCAACATCCATGGCGTGATCCTCGGCTCCAAGCTCGCCGTCGAGCGCTTCAAGCCACGCGGCCGTGGCCACATCGTCCAGCTGGCCTCGATCGCCGGCAAGGGCGGTTTCCCCGGCGTCGCCACCTATTGCGCCACCAAGCACGCGGTGGTCGGGTTGACCGAGTCCCTGCGCTCAGAGCTCCGCGGCACCGGGATCGAGGTGCATCAGGTGCTCCCGATCGGCGTCAACACCGAGCTCTACTCGGGTGTCTCGGCGGCCCGCGGGTTGAAGACTCCCGAGCCCGAGGACGTCGCCAACACGATCGTCGAGCTCCTCCAGACCGGGAAGTTCGAGCTCTATGTGCCCCGGGTCGTGGGGATGCTGATTCGCATGCAGGCGGTCATGCCGCGCCGGGTCTCCGACGCAATCGTCCGCATGACGAAGGCCGACGAGTTGATGCTCGCGCCCGACCACAGTGCCCGCGCCGCGTACGAGGCGCGCATGGAGCAGACGATCAACGGCTCCGCGCCGGCGTCCGTCGCCGATCAGGAGCGCAGCGCCGCCTAGCTCTGGGATCGCAGCCAGTCGGCGATCAGGCGCCCGATCTCGGGGCCGGCGTCTTCCTGCAAGAAGTGGGAGGCGCCGGCGATCACGTGGTCGATCTCGCCACCGAGCGCGGCGGCGAACCGCCGCCCGGTCTCGAGCGGGATGACGGGGTCGGACTCGGCCCAGAGGAAGAGCTTAGGACGGGGATCGCCGCGCAGCGCTTCGAGCACGCGCGCGCTGGCGGCGGCCCCGGGGGCGTCGGGCGTCAGCGGCAGGATCAACGGGAATGCTCGCGCGCCGGCCTTGGCCGCGGCGTTCGGGAACGGCGCGTCGTAGGCGGCGATCACCTCGTCGCCCGGGTCGCGGGCGCAGGCGCGCCGGACGAGCAGGCCGACGGGCAGGTCCTCGGTGCGCTCGACGAAGTTCCGGAAGGCCATCCAGGCGTCATTCATGCGGTGCCGGCCGGTGAACAGGCCGGTGTCGAGCACGACGATCCGGGCGATCCTGTCCGGCTCCTCGGCCGCGACCCGCAGCCCGATCGGACCGCCCCAGTCGTGCACGACCACGGTGGCGTCCCGCAGATCGAGCTCCTCCACGAGCGCGGCCACGCTCGCCGTGTGCCGGTCGTAGGTGTACCAGCCGATGTCGGCCGGCTTGTCTGAGCGGCCGAAGCCGAGGAGGTCGGGTGCGATGCAGCGAAAGCCGGCGTCGCGGACAGGTGGGATCACGTTGCGCCACAGGAACGACCACGTCGGCTCTCCATGCAAGAAGAGCACCGGAGGACCCTCGCCGAGGTCGAGGTGGGCCTGGCGTAGTCCGTCGAACTCGCGATACGCCGACTCGAACGGGAAGCCGGGGAGGCCGGCGAGCAGCTCGTCGGGCGTGCGGATCGGCTCGGTCATCGTTTGGCGGGCACCTGTCGCTTGAGCCAGCTCGCGATCATGCGCCCGACCTGGTGACCCGCGTCCTCCTGGAGGTAGTGGCCAACCCCCTTGATCACATGGTCGATGTCGGCCCCGATCGCGCGGGCGAACCGGTAACCGGACTCGATCGGCAGGATCGGGTCGCCCTCGCCCCAGATGATGAACTTGGGCCGGGGATCGGCGGCGAGCGCCTCGAGCACGCGTTGACCGGTTGCCGCTCCCTCCATCTGCGGAGATGTCGGCACGATCAGCGGGAAAGCGCGCGCGCCGGCCTTGGCGGCCGGGCTGGGGAAAGGCGCCTCGTACGCCGTAACCACGCTCGCCGACAGGATGCTCTTGCACCCGGCGCGGATCAGGAACGCCACCGGCAAATCCTCGCTGCGCTGAGCCAGCTCGCGGAAGGCAAGCCACGAGTCGGTCATCTTCTGGTAGCCCGTGAACAGGCCGGTGTCGAGGATCACCATGCGGCCGACTCGGTCTGGCTGCTCGACGGCGACGCGCAGCCCGATCGGTCCACCCCAGTCGTGCACGACGATCGTGGCGTCGTGGAGCTTGAGCTCGGCGAACAGCATGGCCACGCTGGCAGTGTGCCGGTCGTAGGTGTACCACTCGACGTCGATCGGCTTGTCGGAGCGCCCGAAGCCGGGGAGATCGAGCGCGATGCACCGGTAGCCGGCGTCCCGGATCGGCGGGATCACCTTGCGCCACAGAAACGACCAGGTCGGCTCGCCGTGGACGAACACCACGGGCGGTCCCTTGCCCTCGTCCACGTGCGCCAGCCGCAGCCCCTCGAACTTCCGGTACTTCGCCTTGAAGGGGAATTCCGGAACGTTCGAGAGGAAGTTATCGGGAGCGCGGACGATCGCTTCCACACGGGTGAAACTATCGACCGGGCGAGCGTTCGGCGGCGCCTCATGGCCCGTGCACGATCGCTTGCGACGCGTCGGCGGCCACCGTGACCTCGATCTCCGAGGGGAATCGCTCCCACGCGATCAGGTCGAGCGCCTGAAGGCGATCGAGCATCGCCTGGAAGGCCGCGGCCTGCGCCCCGCTCGCGTAGCTGCGAGCGATCGTGAACGACCAGCCGGCGGCCGCGGGAGGGTCGCTCACGCCGAGCAGCTGTTGGTAGCGCTCATCGCTGACCGCGCTGGTCACGGTCAGCGTCGAGGTCGGCAACCCGGAGAGCGTCCGCACCCGGGCGGCGAGTTCGATCAGCAGATCGAGCGCGGCCGGACGCAGCCCCCGGTACAGCGCCGGCGTGAAGTGCAGCTGGGGGGCGAGCGACCCGATGCCCGGGTCGTAGCGCAGACCGAGCGCGTGGGCGTTCGATGGCAGCGGGAGGATCGTCCGCGCTGCGTAGGCGCGGTCGAGGGCGTCGGGGTCGGTGAACGGATGGACGGCGTCAGGCGGGTGCAGGACGTAGGCGTTCGAGCCGGCGGCAATCTGGAGTCCGTTCAGCCGCGCCAGCGCCGGGGCGTCGGTGCGGTACAGGTGCATGATCTGCTCGGCCCCGAGCAGGCGCCAGTAGTAGAGCGAGGAGTCGTCCCCGAAGCTCGCCAGCAGGTCGAAGGCGGCGGAGTGATGGCCGGGGGCGGTGTCGAAGTAGAGCTGGACGTAGGGGACGGGGCGTCCGGTGTCGTAGTCGTCGAGCACCGTCTGCAGGTTGCCGATCCCCATGTGGTAGGACTCGAACGCGAGGTCCCACCGCCCGAAGTGCTGCTCGGCGATCTCGAGGTAGCGCACGGTGGCGGCGAGCGCCTTGCGCGGGTCAAAGCGGTCATCGATGCTCGCTCGCTGACGCTCCAGGCGAGTCATCCGGGCGATTTGACCCTGCGCCGAGGCAAGGTCGATCTGCCCGGTGAGGTGGCGGCTGCGGGCGAGGTCGATGTGCATGCCGAGCAGCGAGGAGCCCGTCTCGGCCAGGATCTGGGTGAGGCCGGAGGCGTCGGCCGGGTCACCGCCGGCGATCGCGTTGGGGTCGCCCGCGCTCTCGACGAATACGAGCGCTTCGAGCAGGTTGGGGTCGATCCTCGTGCCGGCGACCGCGGCATCGATCATCGGTCGGAATGCGGCGACCCGCACCGCGGTGGCGACCACGCCGCCGGGGCTCTTGACGTACAGCACGTTCGCCTCGCCGGCGGTGGCGCGGGCAACGAAGTCCGCGGCGCGGCCGGGTACGTACGCGAACGGGTCACCTGGCTTGGCCGGCTGCCCGATGCCCGGGAGCGGCAGCGGCGGGGGCGGCGGCGTCTCACCCGAGGTGAGGACGACGACGAGCCCCGCGATCAGGGCGACGAGCGCGGCGCCGGCTAGCGCCAGACGCCTGCGACGAACCCGCGTGCGCCGGGGTCGCACCGCCTCATGAGCCGTGGTAGATGAGGTTCATCTTGCTGCACGCCGCCGCGTGGGCCGGGTTCACAAGACTGGGGAACACCTTCCAGCCGCCTCCGGCGATCGGGTAGATGTTGACCAGCGGGTGAGGGTGGGCCTTCACGTACCCGGGGCTGACGTACAGGATGCCGGTCTTGACGCCGGCGTACCAGGCGAACACGCTCTGGTACTCGATCGGGATGTTCGGCTGTCCGCACTTGAAGAAGTTCGCCGCGCCGAGCGTCCTCACCACGCCCGACAGCCGGTCGATCAGAACCGTCCGCTTGCGCTCGAACGTTAGGTCGGTGTGCTCGAGGCGGTACTGACGGTGGGCGGCCCCGAGCATCGAGCCCGAGATGAGGACCACGGCCAGCACGGTGCCCCAGGTGCCGATCTGGGACACGAGCCGGGCGCTGACCCCCGCGCCGAACAGCCGCCGCATCAACTGCGCGAGCAGCGCCGGCAGCTCATGAACGATTCGCCCGATAAAGATGGCGGCGAGCACCCCGACGACCGCGCCGGCCTCGAACATGTAGCGCGGCACCGCGGGGAAGCCGTGCAGCGCGAACGCGATCTCGATCAGCACCCACAGGAGCGCTCCGCCGGCTAGCACCAGGATCGTGATCCGCCGGCGCCAGGCGGCCCAGGCCACGGTCAGCACGGCGAGGACCCAAATGGTGTTCGGCAGCAGCTCGTGGAAGCGGGTGATCACGCCGGTGATCTTGTTGCCGTGGATCTCGCGCGGCGAGTTCTCGGCGACGTTGCCCGCGGTCAGCAGGCTCTTGGACGTGATGCCGGGAATCCCGAACCACAGGAAGGCCAGCGCGAAGAGCGAGCCGTACAGCCACCAGCGGTAGCTGGGTTGCTTCCACCACAGCCACAGGCCGGCGAGTCCGTAATACGGCCACACCTCGGGCCGCCCCAGCGAGCCCAGCCACCAGATCCAGAACGCCGCCTTGTGGTGGCCGGACAGGTGCAGGTCGATGGCGAGCAGGCAGAGCGACACGATCATCGTGTCGGACTCCGCGCTCAGGATGTAGTGCGTGTAGTTGTAGTTACCGACCGGGTCCTGCATGGCGAGCACGAAGGAGGCGGCCAACAGCCCGGCCACGTAGGAGGCGTAGCGGCGCTCGGGGCGCGAGTAGGTCAGCCGGAAGGCGATCCGCCACGCGAAGATCAGCCCGCTCAGCGAGATTGCCACCGATGTCACCATCCACAGCCACAGGGCGTAGTGCCCGGCAAGCGCGTAGGGGACCGTGAACAGGTAGGGCAGCGGCTTCCACGAGGGGGCGCCGTTGGTGTCGAGCGCGACGTGGATGGTCAGCTTGCCCCATACGAGCCAGCCGTACGGGTCGTAGCCCGGGCGCGTGCGCGCATACAGCACGATCACCAGCGAGAGGATCAGGAGCCCGATCGCGGTCAGGACCCACCGGTAGCGGTAGGCCAGATCCTTCAGGTCGGCGCTCGTGGTCGGGCGTCGCTCGCCGCGAGGCGGCCCGGACGAGACTTCGATCGGCGGGGCGTCTAGGGTCTGCTCAGACAAGGGGCCGCGCGGACGGTAGCAAGTAAGTCCCACCGATCCGGGCTGTCGGACCCCCCAATCCTGTCCAGACGGGCCGAATTGGATCCCACCCACCCACTCCCACCGCCCCATCCACCCAACCCCACCGCCCCAGGGATGCCGCGAAGCGGGCCAAAATCGGTGAGCGTCCTCTAATCTCTGGTCGGGTCGGGCGAGCCGGCGCGGCGGGGGTCTTACGTCTCACGTACGGTTCGTCGGCTATCCTCGTGCGCTCGCGGGCCAAGAATTGCCTGGTACTTGGTCCACCGACGCTCCGCCCCGCGGGCCGAGAGCGCTGAAGATTCCCCAGTCGAACGTCAGGCATTGGAGCGACTACATGCGAATTTTGGTTCTTGGCGGTGACGGATACCTCGGGTGGCCGACCGCTTTGCACCTCAATGCCCTCGGGCATGAGGTGGCGGTCAACGACAATTTCGCGCGTCGCCGCTACGACGAGGAGATGGGCGTCGAGAGCCTGGTGCCGATCTGCTCGCTCGAGGAGCGCTTGGCCGCGTGGACGGAGGTCTCCGGCAAGGCCATCAGGAGCTACGTCGGCGACCTGTGCGACCCAACGTTCGTGCACGAGATGGTCGGCGACTTTCGGCCCGACACCATTGTGCACTTCGGCGAGCAGCGCGCCGCGCCGTACTCGATGATCTCCCAGGCCCACTGCGTCTACACGCAGACCAACAACGTGGTCGGCAACCTCAACGTGATGTACGCGATCGCTGACATCGATCGCGACATCCATCTGGTGAAGCTCGGGACGATGGGCGAGTACGGGACGCCCAACATCGACATCGAGGAGGGGTGGCTCGAGGTCGAGCACAACGGCCGCAAGGACCGGATGCTGTACCCCAAGCGGCCAGGTTCCTTCTACCACCTCTCGAAGGTGCACGACAGTCACAACATCGAGTTCGGGTGTCGCATCTGGGGGCTGCGCGCCACCGACCTCAACCAGGGCGTCGTGTACGGCGCCGACACCGAACAGACCAAGCTCGACCCGCGTCTGGCCACCCGCTTCGACTACGACGGGGTCTTCGGCACCGTGCTGAACCGGATGGTGATCCAGGCCGTACTCGGACACTCCCTGACCGTGTATGGCAACGGATCCCAGACCCGCGGTCTGATCAACATCGTCGACACGGTCGAGTGCATTCGGCTCGCCTCGGAGCATCCGGCCGACCGCGGCGAGTTCCGCGTGTTCAACCAGTTCACCGAGTCGCTGTCGGTGCGCCAGATCGCCGAGACGATCGCCGAGGAGTTCCCCGGCGAGGCGACGATCGAGCAGGTTGAGAACCCGCGCGTCGAGGCTGAAGATCACTACTACAACCCCAAGCACACCAAGCTCGTGGATCTGGGGCTCAAGCCGACGTTGCTGTCGATGACGCTGATCGACCACCTGTTCGAGGTGGTCGAGCGTCACAAGGACCGGGTCGACCTGGCCGCGATCATGCCGACCGTAAGCTGGCGTGACACCACCAGCGAGCTGCCGGAGACCTCGGCGAGCGCGCTGGCTCAGACGTGACCGAACCGTCGGGACTGCAGGGGCGCCGAATCCTGGTGACCGGCGGCTCCGGATTCATCGGGCGCCACGCCGTGGCCGAGCTCGCGCGCGCGGGCGCGTCCGTGCGCGTCGTCGATTTGAAGCCGCACCCTGACCCATCGGTCGACATCGTGGTCGGGGACATCGCGGACGCCGATGTGCTCCAGGACGCGTTCGCCGGTGGCATCGACTCCGTCGTGCATCTGGCCGCTGTGACCTCGGTGCTGCGCTCGATCGAGCATCCGGACCTGACGTTCACCACGAATGTCGTCGGGACGCACGCACTGCTCGAGGCGGCGCGGGGCGCGGGCGTCCAGTCGCTCGCCTTCGCCTCAACCAACGCGGTGACGGGGCCGATGGAGGCGCCGGCAATCGTGGAGACCGCGGTTCTGAAGCCTTTGACACCGTACGGCGCCACCAAGGCGGCCGGCGAGATGCTGATGTCCGCATACACGGCGTCATACGGCGTGCGGTGCTTATGCCTGCGCCTGACCAACGTTTACGGTCCCGGGATGCAGGCCAAGGACAGCATCGTCGCCCGGCTGATGCGGGCGATCCGGCTCGAGCGCACGTTCGAGATCTACGGCGACGGCCGCCAGGTACGCGACTACGTGCACGTGTCGGACGTGATCGACGCGGTCGCCATGGGGCTGGTGAACGAGGACTGGAAGGGTCCGGTCGTGATCGGGTCTGGGAAATCGCTCTCGGTGCTCGAGGTGGTGGACACGGTCCGGTCGGTTACCGGGGCGGCGCTGCCGGTCGAACACGGCCCGGCCCGGCCCGGCGAGATGCCGGCGGTGATCGTCGACCCGAGCCGGGCTCTGGCTGCCGGCTGGAGGCCACAGTTCGACTTCGCCGGGGGCGTGCAGGGCGTGTGGGAGGAGTGGTCGGCGGCCGATCTCGACGTGATCCTCGCCGGCGCGCCGCCGGCGCCCGTGGGCGTCTCGGGAGGCCCGCGATGACCGCGATCCGGGGTAGCGTTGCCGGCGATACGAGCAACCGTCCCTTCGACGTCGACGCGGAGCTTGCCCGCCTCGATCCCGCCGAGCGAGGAGCCGCGGCGAACTTTCTGGCGGCGCATGCGCCGGGCGTGGGCGCGCCGCTGGCGATTGTGATTCCCGCCTATAACGAGGAGCCGACCGTCGCCGCCGTCGTGGCGGAGATCCCGCGCGAGGCGGCCGGTCTGAAGACCGAGGTGATCGTCGTGGTCGACGGGGCCCGGGACCTGACGGCGTCGCGGGCGGCCGGTGCCGGCGCGCTCGTGTGTGATGTGCCGGTCAACCGCGGCCAGGGTGCCGCGCTGCGCCTCGGCTACTGGCTGGCGCGGGCGCGTGGCGCGCAGGTGATCGCCACGATCGACGCCGACGGGCAATACGAGCCCGACGAGATCGCGCGGGTGGTTCAGCCCATCCTGGACGGTCGGGCCGACTTCGTGTCCGGGTCGCGCCGGCTCGGCGCCGAGCTCACCACGGACAAGGTCCGCCACCTGGGCGTGCTCGTGTTCGCCGCGCTGATCAGCGTGCTCGTGCGCCACCGGATCACCGATCCGGCGTGCGGGATCCGCGCCATGCGCGCCGAAGTGACCGGGGCGGTGAAGCTCGAGCAGCCGCAATACCAGGCCTCTGAGCTGATGATCTCAGCGGCTCTGCACGGTTTCAGGCTGACCGAGGTGCCGACCACCATGCGCGACCGGGGTGTGCACGCCACCGCCACCAAGAAGGGCGGGAACTTCGGCTACGGCGTGCGGTTCGCGCGGGCGGCGTTGCGCACCTGGATGCGTGACCGGAACGCGGCCCGGATGCGGCTACGGCCCGAGAAGATCCACACCTCGTAGACTGCGAAGCGGGCCGCGAACAGCACCGCGAACACCGCGAGGTAGGAGGCGGTGACCAGCAGAACGCGGATGCCGTGGTGGGCCGGGATGCTCTGCACCTGGCGCTGCGTCCAGGCCGTCGTCTCGGCCGTGATGAACAGCGTCACCGCGGAGACGATCACGTACGCGACGATCTCGCGCCCGAAGGCGATTCGGCCCTGCACCCGCCAGGCCCAGCGCCGGTTGAGGATCCAGTTCGGGATCGCGCCCGCGATGAACGCGATGATCGAGCATGCGGTCGTCCCCAGCCCCATCACGTACAGGATCGCGAACACGATCGCGCTGGTGGCGGCCGCCACCACCGAGCCGAGCGTGTAGCGTGTGATGCGCGCGCTCAGGGGTGAGCGGGTGACCCAAACGCCGATCGGAGACCGGGCGACGCGCACGCCGAGGGGGGAATTGCGTAGCGCGTGATAGCTCTTTGTTAGCACCAGCTTACGATCGTAGCGATTAACCGCGTCAACTGGGCGTCAAGGGGTCACCTACCAGGGCGCGCCACCGGGGCCAAAGGCGCCGCCGACCAACCCAATACCGTCCGGAGGAGCGTGCGGATTCAGGCGGCCAGCGATCCGATCGTGCTCGACGACGACCTCGTGGTCGCCGGCGAGAACGGCGGCGTGCTCGAGCGGCTACCGGAGGGATTCTTCGACCTGATCTACCTGGACCCGCCGTTCAACACCGGCCGGGCGCAGTCACGTCACTCGATGTCGGTTGTTGCCTCGCCGGACGGTGACCGCACCGGGTTCGGCGGCCGTCGGTACCGGACGCGGTTGCTGCAGTCGCTGAGCTACGACGATGCGTTCGCCGACTACCTGTCGTTTTTGGAGCCCCGGCTGGCGCGGGCGCGCGAGCTGCTGGCGCCGCACGGAACGCTCTACTTCCACATCGACTACCGCGAGGCGCACTACTGCAAGCTGCTGCTCGACGAGCTGTTCGGCCGCGACGCGTTCCTGAACGAGCTCATCTGGAGCTACGACTATGGGGCGAAGCCGCGCCGCCGCTGGCCGGCCAAGCACGACACGATCCTCGTCTACGTGCGCACGCCCGGGGCTCATCTGTTCGAGGCGGACGCGGTCGAGCGCGAGCCCTACATGGCGCCGGGGCTCGTCAGCGCCGAAAAAGCGGCCCGCGGCAAGCGCCCGACCGACGTGTGGTTTCACACCATCGTCCCCACCAACGGCCGCGAGAAGACGGGCTACCCAACCCAGAAGCCCGAGGGCGTGTTGCGGCGGATCGTCGCCGCCTCCTCGCGGCCCGGCGGTTGGTGTCTGGATCCGTTCGCCGGCTCGGGGACGCTCGGTGCGGTGTGCCAGGGGCTCGGACGGCGGTTCGTGTTGGTCGACCACAATCCGGTCGCCGTGGAGGTGATGGGCTCGCGGCTGGCCATGGCGCCGCCGACAAATCAGCTACGCATCCCGATCCCCGTGCACGAGGGGAACGAACTGCACGGCCTCTAGCCGGCGGCGGCTGAGCCGACCCCCGGCGCGCTCGGTCAGAATCAGGCGCTGTTCCTCGGCGCCGACGGGGGCAACCATCCGGCCGCCATCGGCGAGTTGGTCTTCGAGCGCGATCGGGGGCTCATTCCCGATCGCGGCGGCGACGTTGATCGCGTCGAACGGCGCGTGGTCCGGCCAGCCGTCCCAGCCATCGCCGACCCGGAAGCTGACGTTGTCGATGCCGAGCTCGTCGAGGGCTGCGCGGGCTCTTTCGGTCAGCTCGGGATGACGCTCGACCGTATAGACGTGGTCCGCCAGCAGCGACAGCAGCGCGGCATGGTATCCCGAGCCCGTTCCGACGTCGAGCACGCGATCGGTGGGTCTGAGCGCGAGGATCTCGAGCATCCGGGCGACCACGAGCGGCTGCGAGATCGTCTGCCCGGCGCCGATCGGGAGCGCCACGTTTGCGTACGCGCGCCTGCGCTGTGAGTGGGGGACGAAGCGCTCCCGGGGGATGCTCGCGATGGCCGCGAGCACTCGCTCGTCGGCGATGGCCGGCCGCAGGGCCTGCGCGAGCTCGAGCGCCTGGCGCGGAGACATGGGCCGTCAGGTCGCCTCGGCGTCCGCGTCGAGCCACTTGTCGAAGAACTCCTCAGCGTCGAGGCCCGCCAGGTCGGCGCGCAGGAGCTTGAGCAGTTTCGATGCCTGCCTGACGTTCACGTCCCAGTACAGCATGACCTCGCCGTCGTCGATCGACACCACCTCGACCCTGTCGGTGCGGTTCGGATCTGACAGGAAGGCCGGCTCGCGTCCACCCCGCGAGACGATCAGCTCGTAGGCTCGATTGGCCTTCATCGGCTCTGTCTGAGCGCGGCCCAGGCCTCGTCGATGGCGTTTTCGCCCGTGAACGCGCGGTTCCCCACCTGGATCGCCGGCAGCTCGGTCACGCCGGCGCTTCGAGCGCGGCTTACCGCCTCCTCGAGCGCGGCGCGCGTGCTCGCGAGCTCAATGCCCTTGCCCAGCGCTGTCGGGTGCATCTCGCACGCCGCGCCGGCGATCAGGATCGTGTTCTCGTCGGTCAGGTCACGTCCGCCGGCGAATGCCTGGCGGAACGCCGCCAGCGAGAAGGCCACCGCCCGGCCGATGCGCTTGGCGTACGTCGCCGCCAGCATCGCCCGTTCCGTGTTCGGGCTAGCGCGCGTGGGCCAGCGCATGGGCTGCAGGCCCAACTCGGCGGCCCGGCGCTCGATCGCGGCGCGGTCGGCCGGCTCGAGGCCTCCGCTTGCGATCTGAGAGGCGAGCACGGGCTCCCACTCCGGCACCACCGGGAGCGCCGTCATGATCGTCTCGGCGACCAGGTAGCACTGCGGGCTGCCGAGGTCGTAGTAGAAGACCGGCTGGTCGGGTACGTCGGTGGGCACGGCCGCGGCGCGGTCAGCCGTGGATCAGCCAGCCGTCCGCTGCCCGCCCGGCTTCCATGACCGCCTCCGACAGGGTCGGGTGGCCGTGGATGATCCGCGCCACCTCCGGGTAGCCGCCCTCGAGCGCCCGGATGTTGACCAGCTCCTGGATCAACTCCGTGGCCCGGGTGCCGACGATGTGTCCGCCCAGCAGCTCGCCGTACTGCTTCTCGCCGACGACCTTGACGAGCCCGGTGCGGTCGCCGTAGACGGTGCCGGCGCCGACCGCGCCGTACTGGATCTTGCCCACCGTGACGTCGAAGCCCTGCTCGCGGGCCTGCGCCTCGGTGAGGCCGAAGCTGCCCACGTTGGGAGTACAGAACGTGGCGCGTGGCACATCGGCGTATTCGATCGCGTGGGTCTCGAGTCCGGCCGCGTCCTCGACCGCGATGATCCCCTCGTCGGAGGCCTTGTGAGCGAGCGCCGGACCGTGCACGAGATCGCCGATCGCGTAGACGCCCTGGGCGGTCGTGCGCATCGCGCCGTCGACCTCGATCAGGCCGGCGGTGCCGAGATTGACGCCGGCTTTCTCAAGGCCGAGAGCTTCGATGTCGGGTCCGCGACCGGTGGCGATCACCAGCCACTCCGACTCCGCCTGCGTGTCGCCATGGGTATAACGGCAGACCGACTCCATCGACTGGATGTTCTCGACGAAGGTGCTCGTGTGGACGGTGATCCCCTGGCGCTTCAGGCCACGGTCGACCACCTTCGAGATGTCCTCGTCCTCGGTCGGCAGGACGCGCTCGAGCGCCTCGAACAGGGTCACGGTTGAGCCGAGCCGCGCGTAGGCCGATGCGATCTCGGCCCCTGAGGCGCCGGCGCCGACCACGGCCAGACTCTGCGGCAGCTCGGGCAGGGCCCACGCCTCCTCGGTGCCGATCACCCGGCCTCCGAACTCCGTGCCCGGAATCGAGCGCTTCACCGAGCCGGTGGCGAGGATGATCGTCTTGGCGGCGATCTGCTGACCGTTCACGGTTATCGCGCCGGCGCCGGCGAGCGCGCCTTCGCCTTCGATCACCTCGATCCCGTTCTTCTTGAACAGGCCGGACACGCCACCGGTGAGAGTCTTGACCACTTTCTCCCTTCTCGCGAGCACGCCGGGCCATTCGACCTGCGGCTCCCCCACCTTGAGGCCGAAGTCGTCCGCCTCGCGGATCTCGGTGAGCACGTCGGCGACTCGGAGGATGGCCTTGGCTGGGATGCACGCGTAGTTCAGGCACCGGCCGCCGACGCGATCCTTTTCGATGACCGCCGTCTTCATGCCGAGCTGGGCAGCCCGGATCGCGGCCACGTACCCGCCGGGTCCCGAGCCGATGACGATGCAGTCGTAGGAGGCCTCTGGCATGCGGCGGGAGACTATAGAAGGGCGTCTTCGAGGGCCGCTCGCGTCACCGTGACGGTGGCGTGGGCATCTGGAGGCGGCTCAGGACGCGGACCAGCTTGAAGAACAGGTACCCGCTCCCGCCGACCACGAGCACGCTCGCCACCACGGCCAGGAGGTTGGCCGCGCGCATCAGGAGCAGCGAGAAGAACAGGATCACGAAGACGAGGATCGCCTGGAACCCGAGCACTGCCCAGTAGCGACGCTGCCACATGCCCCAGGCGCACACGAGCATCACCGCCGAGAACAGGATCACACCGCTGGCGCCGGCATGGGCGCCCCCGACGTCGAACTTGCCGTTGACGAGCACCGCGACTAGGTCGCTGGCGCCGATCAGCAGTGCGATCAGGGTCGCGACCTTGAGCGGCCAGGGTCGTTCGCCCGGCGCGAGCGGGGTCAGCGTCGCCCGGACCGCCGCGTTGCGGGCCTCGGAGCGACTCGGTGGCGCGGATGCCGATGCCGCCGTCGGCGCCGGCGGCGTTGGACGCGGCTGCGTCGCCACGGGTGCGGCGGGCGGCGACGCGCGCCGGGCTGGGCGTTGTTTGCGCCTACGCTGTGCCAACTCGCACCTCGCGCCTACGTGCGGGCGCGCCGATCGCCAAGCGCAGACGCCCGGCGGCCTGCGCGGGGTCGCCGGCCTCGGTCAGCGCGCGCACGACCGCGATCCGGTCGGCTCCCGCTCCCCGAACCGCCTCGACGTTGGCCGGCGCGATCCCGCCGATCGCGAAGAACGGCACGGTGGCGTGCTCGGCGGCGTAGCGCACGAGCGCGAGCCCGACCGCCGCGCGGCCGGGCTTGGTCGGCGTCTCGTGGACGGGTCCGACCCCGATGTAGTCGACCGGGACGCCGGCGGCGGCGTCCACCTGCTCCGGGCTGTGGGTGGAGAGCCCCACGAGCCGGTCAGGGCCCACGGTGGCGCGGGCGGCCGCGACCGGAGCGTCGTCCTGGCCCACATGCACGCCGTCGGCCCCGGTCGCGTCGAGCAGATCGGGCCGGTCGTTGAGGATGAAGAGCGCGCCGCGCTTCGCCGCCGCGCGCGCGAATCTGCGTCCCACGGTGACGATCTCCTCATCGCCGGCGTCCTTCATGCGCAGTTGGATGATGTCGACGCCGGCGTCGAGAACGGCGTGCAGGAACTCGTCAGGCCGCTCGTCGCAGACGAGGTAGAGCCGGGCGGCTCGCAGTCGTTCGCGGCGCTCAACCACGTCTGCAAGTGTGGCAGGAGCGCGCCGGCCGGCCGCCGGCTGGCTACCGGCCGACGTACAGCCGCTGGGCGTGCGCGTACGGCTGTGCGGTGCAGACCGGGGTGGCCAGCTGTGGGACCCGACCCAGCCGGGGGAGTGGATGCGGCGACGGGTTCGCGATCAACTCGACGCACGGGTGGATGGAGCACGTTTGACGGATGTTGTCGGCGGCGCCTGACGGCGGCGCCTCAGCTGCTACGTAGCACGTCGTGGAGGGGAATTGGACGCTGAGGTTCGGCACCCGCGTGTGTGTGGCCGCGGGCGCGGTTGGGCTTGCGCCGGCCGGGCCGAGTGCTGCGGACACCAGCAGGGCCACCGCCGCTGAAACCAGTACGGCCGCGAGTCCACGTCGGACCGTCATATCGG